>OFMT01002530.1_pt1 | contig 10680 bp, 4 predicted proteins | sample 1541891 | NCBI WGS metagenome assembly OFMT01 (sample SAMN04209230, study PRJEB22552) | human gut metagenome | biome: gut; material: feces | host: Homo sapiens | place: USA: Oklahoma | reverse complement strand
TTCTACTAAAAAAAGCACATATCGGAGAAGTCCAGGCAAGCTTATGGCCTGAAGTCATGGTCGATACATGCTTAAAAAATAATATTCAAATTTTGTAGGACAATTGTCCTACTTTTTTATTATCGTAGCATTGGAATTGGATATATAATTCTCATACTTTAAATCTGACAATTCACATCCATAAACTGAAATGTTTCCATCACAAACAGTGATAGATCCGTCTGTATTTTCTTGGTATCCATCATATATATAGGCACCCGCAAACAATAGGCCATCCATTATGTTATGTTTAATATCAATATCATCACATATTACACTAACAGTACATTGATCTTTATTTGTGCTGCTTTTTAAATATGTGTAATACGCTCTACCTAAATCAAAATATTTTTCCATTTTTACTCCTAAAGAAAAGGAATAGGTATCTACCTACTCCTTATATTCTTATTCTTCAGATTGGATATCCATTGAATTATTGTCTGCAGTTTCTGCATCTTGTAGAATTGATTCTTCTACTGAAGCTTCTACACTATCCATCGTATCTCTATCATCAGAGCCAGATACTAGTTTGTCGAACTCTTCATCATGAACTTCTTTCATACGTGCAATACGTTTGTCACGAAGTTCTTTTGCCTTTTCTGCAACAATTAGATTTTGTGGACGATCTCCCTGGCATCCTGTACCTGCAGGAATCAGCTTACCAATAATAACATTTTCTTTCAAACCAATTAAGTGGTCAACTTTACCCTTAATAGTCGCATCTGTAAGAACCTTTGTAGTTTCCTGGAATGAAGCGGCTGATAAGAAAGAATCTGTTTCAACAGAAGACTTAGAAATACCTAATAATACTGGTTTGAATGTAGCAGGAGTTTTACCACTTAACAATGCGTTACGATTGATTTTTGTGATGTTATTCAATGATAATTGAACACCAACATTTAAATCAGTATCTCCACTATCTACAACGATTACTTTCTTCATCATCTGTTTGATCATTACTTCCAAGTGCTTATCACTAATTTCGATACCTTGACTTTGGTATACTTTCTTAACTTCCTTCAAGATATAGTCTTGAACTTCACGTACACCAGCAACACGTAATAATTCTTTTGGATCTAATGGACCTTCAGTCAACGCAACACCGGCTTCAATCTTTGCACCGACCTGAACCCATGGACGCATAGACTGGTTCGCGTTAATTTTATGAGAAACACTTTCGTGTTCGTTTGTGATAATAACTTCTTGGCGCATTGTTCCTTCAATACGTTCAATTGAAGTAATTTCACCTGAAATCTGAGCAATTACCGCAACACCTTTTGGACAACGAGCTTCGAACAATTCTTCAACACGAGGCAAACCTTGAGTGATATCTTCTGCTCCGGCACCGGCAACACCACCTGTATGGAATGTACGCATTGTTAACTGTGTACCTGGTTCACCAATTGATTGAGCCGCCATGATACCAATAGCTTCACCAACTTCAACGTCTTTACCTGTAGCCATGTTACGTCCATAACATTTACGACAAATACCTAAACGAGACTTACAAGTAAATACAGAACGGATATACATACCTGTAACACCAGCATCTACAATTTTCTTAGCAAGTTCATCAGTGATAAATTCATCACTCGCAATAATTAATTCCCCTGTCTTTGGATCTGTTACATCTTGTTTAGAATAACGACCAACTAAACGATCTTGTAATGGTTCGATAACAGAGTTTGTTTTGCGATCCATTAATGTTTCGATCCAGTAACCCTTATCTGTACCACAATCGTCTTCTTTGATAATTACATCTTGGGCAACATCAACCAAACGACGAGTTAAGTAACCAGATTCGGCTGTCTTTAAGGCAGTATCTGTAAGACCTTTACGCACACCGTGAGTCGAGATAAAGAACTCACTTACGTTCAATCCTTCACGGAAACAAGAATAGATAGGAACTTCTATGATGGTTGGTACATATTCACCAGCACCAGCTTTAGCGTGACCAGGTTTTGCCATTAAACCACGCATACCAGCTAACTGAGTAAAGTTTGACGCGTTACCACGAGCACCAGAAGTCGCCATCATGTTGATTGGGTTTTTACGAGGCAAGTTTTTCATCAATGATGTTACGATCTTGTCTTTTTGATCATCCCACATCTTAGATAAGTGACGTTCCCATTCTTCCATTGTCAACATACCTTTACGTTGTAAGTGTTTCAACTGATCGGCTTTAACACGACCCTCATCGATATATTCATCTTTGTGAGGAGCCACTTCGATATCTGACAAGGCAACTGTAATACCAGCTACTGTTGAATATTCAAATCCTAAAGATTTGATTTGGTCAAGAATTTCAGCAGTTTGATCTGCATCATAACGTTTGAAGACTTCGGCAATAACTTTACCTAAATCTTTTTTCTTAACCGCATCAACTAAAGGCATAGCTTCGATGTATTCTTTAATGTTTTGTCCTGGAGCAATAAAGTATTTATCAGGAGTACTAATAAAGTTTTCTTTTGATACCTCATTAATATATGGGAAATCTTCAGGGAACATTGAGTTGAACACAATCTTACCAACTGTTGTAATTAAATAATCATTTTTATGTTTTTCATCAAACGATGTTTTATGCATATTGCATACAGGCAATGCGATACGAGTGTGAAGGTGAACTTGTTTCGACTGGTATGCCATCATAACTTCATCTTCATCTGTGTATACATGACCTTCACTTTCACCAAAACGGTGCCAGTGAGCTGCTTCTAATGGGCAGCCAACTTCTTCGTAGTGTTTAGCTTCTGCAAAGAATTCTTCTTTTGTTTCTTCCATTGTTAAATAGAAGTTACCCATAACCATATCCTGTCCTGGCGTAACGATAGGTTTACCATCTTTAGGACCTAAGATATTGTGAGAACCAAGCATCATAACTAATGCTTCAGCACGAGCTTCTTCTCCTAATGGAACGTGGATGGCCATCTGGTCACCATCGAAGTCAGCGTTGAACGCAGTACATACTAATGGGTGAAGACGCATTGCACGTCCTTCTACTAATTTAGGCAAGAAGGCCTGAATACCCAAACGGTGTAATGTAGGTGCACGGTTCATTAATACAGGATATCCGTCGATTACTGTTTCAACAACGTCCCAGATACGAGGATCACGACGTTCGATTAATTTTTCTGCATTTTTAGGATTTTGTGCTAATCCTTGGTTTACGATTTCATTAATGATAAATGGTTTAAACAAGTTAACTGCCATTTCACGTGGAATACCACATTGGTACATTTTCAAATCTGGTCCAACGGCAATTACAGAACGACCAGAGAAGTCAACACGCTTACCTAATAAGTTCTGACGGAAACGACCTTGTTTACCTTTTAATGAATGAGATAATGATTTTAATGCACGTCCACCAGCACCTGTAATTGGTTTTGAACGACGACCATTGTCAATTAAAGCATCTACAGATTCCTGTAACATACGCTTTTCGTTTTGAACGATAATATTTGGAGTACCCAAATCTAACAATTTACGTAAACGATTGTTACGAGTGATAACACGACGATATAAGTCGTTCAAATCACTTGTCGCAAAACGACCACCATCCAATTGAAGCATTGGACGTAAATCAGGTGGTATTACCGGAATGTTAGTCAGAATCATCCATTCTGGTAAGTTTTCACTATTACGGAATGCATTGATTGTATCCAAACGTTTGATTAATTTCTTACGTTTTTCACCTTGTGCTTTTTCAAGCGCATCCTGTACTTCTTGATATTCAGATTCTAAATCAACATCTTGTAATAAACGTAGTACAGCTTCAGCACCTGTTTGAGCTGTAAATCCTGTTGAACCATAAATAGCTTGGTTTTCACGGAATTCACGTTCAGAAAGAATTTGTTTATAAGCTAAACCAGATTCTTTTGGATCCGTAACAATATAGCTTACGAAATATACAACTTCTTCCAATTGTTTTGGTGTTACATCCAACAACAATGCCATACGGCTAGGAATACCACGTAAGTACCAAATATGAGCTACTGGTGCAGCTAAGTGGATGTGACCCATACGCTCACGTCTTACGCTTGCTTTTGTGATTTCTACACCACAACGGTCACATACAACACCTTTAAAACGTACTTTTTTATATTTACCACAAGCACATTCCCAGTCCTTAGTTGGACCGAAAATGCGTTCGCAGAATAAACCATCACGTTCTGCTTTTTGTGAACGATAGTTAATTGTCTCAGGCTTTGTTACTTCACCATGACTCCATTTTAAAATCGTTTCTGGACTCGCTAAGCGAACCTGAATCGAGGCAAAATTGTTAATACTCATATTTTATACTACGCCTCCTCTTCTTCGTTATTTTCTTCTTCAATATCGTCTACTAGCTCTTCCTTTTGTGTTTGTTCTGGTAAAGGTTGAGCTGGATGAACGTCCTGGTCATCATCATCTAATGTGATGTCAACCTCGTTATTGTTTTCATCTAACAAACGAATATCGATTGCTAAACCTTGTAATTCGTGCATCAATACACGGAATGATTCTGGAACACCTGGTTCTGGAATATCTTTACCTTTAATGATGGCTTCATAAGTCTTGATACGACCTTGAATATCATCCGATTTGATTGTCAAGATTTCTTGTAATGTGTGGGCAGCACCATATGCTTCCAATGCCCAAACTTCCATTTCTCCAAATCTCTGACCACCATTTTGAGCTTTACCACCCAATGGCTGCTGAGTAACTAAAGAATATGGACCAGTAGCACGAGCGTGTAGTTTATCGTCAACCATGTGGGCCAACTTGATCATGTACATTACACCGACACTAATACGTTCATCGAATGGTTGTCCAGTTTGTCCATCATATAATACCTGTTTTCCATCGACAGTCATGCTTGCTTCGCGCATTACATCTTGTAAGTCTTCATTTGATAAACCATCAAATACAGAAGTAGAGAATTTAACACCTAATTTACGAGCAGCGTAACCTAAGTGGATTTCTAAAATCTGTCCGATGTTCATACGTGAAGGTACACCGAATGGGTTCAACAAGATATCAACTGGATGTCCATCAGCCATAAATGGCATATCTTCGATAGGTAAAATCTTAGAGATGACACCTTTGTTACCGTGACGACCAGACATCTTATCACCTTCAGAAATCTTACGTTTCTGAACGATATATACTTTAACACGCATATTTACTCCAGGAGGAAGATCCGATCCATCTCCACGTTTAAATACACGAATAGAATGAACAATACCAGCACCACCATGAGGTACTTTCAATGAATTGTCACGAACTTCACGTGATTTTTCACCAAAGATTGCTAATAATAGTTTTTCTTCAGGACTAACTTCACTTTGTCCTTTTGGAGTAACCTTACCAACTAAGATATCTCCTTCTTTAACTTCGGCACCAACCATGATGATACCATTTGAATCTAACTTACGAACTGCTGCTTCACCAACGTTAGGAATATCACGAGTGATTTCTTCTGGACCTAACTTAGTTTCACGACAGTCAATATCATATTCTTCTACGTGGATTGAAGTGTACACATCATCACTAACCATACGTTCAGACATGATGATGGCATCCTCGTAGTTATATCCATGCCATGTTGTATATGCAATAACAACGTTTTGACCTAAAGCCAATTCTCCATTTTGCATACTTGGACCATCAGCTAAGATATCGCCTTTTTCAACCTTTTCACCAACTTCTACAATTGGACGTTGGTTGATACAAGTGCTTGCGTTTGAACGAGCAAACTTACGTAACTGATAAGTGTGGTTTTCACCTTCATTATCTTTAACTACAATACGCAAACCATCTACATATTCAACTACACCATCTTGTTTTGCGACGATACCAACACCTGAGTCCTTAGCAATTTTATATTCAATACCAGTACCTACATAAGGTGAATGAGGAACTAATAATGGAACGGCCTGACGCTGCATGTTGGCACCCATTAAGGCACGAGAGGCATCATCGTTTTCCAAGAATGGAACACAGGCAGTCGCTACAGATACAATCTGTTTTGGACTGACGTCGGCAAGTTCTACTTCTTCACGATCGGCAATAATTGTTTCACCAGCCTTACGAGCTACGACACGTTCATTTACTAAATGACCATCACGAACCTCATTGGCCTGTGCGATTACATAATCTGCTTCTTCATCAGCACTTAAGTAAACTGTATCTTCACTAACAGTACCATCCGCATTTACCTTACGGTAAGGCGTTTGAATAAATCCATATTCATTGATACGAGCATATGTAGTTAAGTTATTGATCAAACCGATGTTTGGCCCTTCAGGCGTTTCGATTGGACAGATACGACCATAGTGAGAGTTGTGAACGTCACGTACTTCGAAACTTGCACGATCACGACTGATACCACCTGGACCTAAGGCTGAAATACGACGTTTATTTGTCAATTCAGCTAGAGGGTTTTGTTGATCCATGAACTGTGATAACTGTGAACTAGAGAAGAATTCTTTAATTGCAGCTGTCAAAGGACGAATGTTAGTCAATTTTCTTGGAGTTAAGCTATCCATTTCCTGAATTGACATACGTTCTTTAACAACACGTTCCATACGAGATAAACCAATACGGAATTGGTTTTGGATCAATTCACCAACAGAACGAATACGACGGTTACCTAACATATCGATATCATCTGTTGTTCCTACACCTTCCATAACATTTAAGCTATATGAGAAGAATGCATACATATCTGAAACTGTAATTGTGTGTTTATTTGCGAATGGGTCATTTCCAGCAACACGGACTTCATCCCCATTATCGTCAATAATATATAATTCTTGGACACATGCACCAATCAACCATGCTGTGATATCTTCACTTAAAGCACGTTGTTTAACTTGTGTTTCAACATCACTATCGATGGCATCTGGAGTTACACCAACCATATAACGGTTCGCAACTAATTCCATATCTGCATCAACAATATCTTCACCTTGAGCATTTGTTAAACGTCCAAGAGCATATAAACGTTGACCATAGTTAAATACAGAATCCATATTTTCGGCTGTTAATTTAACTGGTTGTGCAAACAATCCTGCAAAAATATCAACATTTTCAACAACCTTTTGGATTGCTAAAACATCTTTTTCAGTTAATACTGTACCAGCATCTAAATAAGCATCTTCTGTTTCAACATCACTAGCTAATACACGACCAATTAATCCTGTAGTCCAGCTTGTTGGAATTGAAACGATATCTTCTTCATGGAATTCTGAGCGGAATGGATAAGCGACACAATAAGTACCCTTAGCCAATTCTTCACGTAATGCATTTCTTTCATCACGGTGAACCATAGTACCTTTTTCCATGAATACGTTGCCATTTACATCAACAATATCATGAGCAAGGCTCATACCATACATACGATCGATCGCATTTAATTTCTTACGTAATTTATAACGACCAGCTTTTGTCAAGTCATAACGACGGTGATCAAAGAATTTAGCTTGCATCAAAGTGATTGATCCATCTAATGTAGGGATTTCATCACTTCTTTGATTTTCATAGAAAGAAAGTAAAGCTTCCTGAGTTGTTTTTACTTTATCGTTCAATAAAGTGTTTTCAATTTCTTCATATTTACCGAAGAAAGCAGTATACAACAACAAATACATATTCATGTATTCGCGATCTTCTGCATCTGTAGCTACATCAGACCAGTTACGTCCCATTGCACGAAGGAATGTTTCCATCATTGATGTATCGTGAGTATCTTCGTTCACTCCGATATTCAAAGACATACCAATCGCCTTGAATAAAATACTGAATAATACTTTACGGCGACGGTCAATAGAAACATTAATTAAACGTCCGTTTGTAGTTTTCTTTTGTTCAGTCATGAACTCTAACCAAGTACCACGGCTTGGAATTAATTCACAACTATAGTTTTGTTTACCAGTTTTTTCATCATAACTGTCCGCAAAATATGCTCCTGGAGAACGTACGATCTGACTAACGATTACACGTTCTGCACCATTGATGATGAATGTACCAGTTTCTGTCATTAAAGGGAAATCCCCTAAATATACTTCTTCACTCTTAGTTACAACTTCCCCAGTTTCTGAGTCTGTAACTTCCAATTCCATATCTGCATATAGAGGTGCTGCAAAGTTGCATTCTCTATACATAGATTCTTCTGCGTTATATTTTGGTTCTTCAAAATGATAACGAAGGAAATTTAAGCGAATGTTTTTTCCATAGTTTTCAATTGGATAGATTTCTTCAAATACTTCTTGGATACCTTGTTGCGTAAACCATTTAAATGAATCTGTCTGGATTTCGACAAGATTAGGTAACTCTAATTTACCACTAACCTTTGAGTAATCTCGGCGGGAAGATTTTTTTCCACACGAGACAATACGATATGCTTTGTTGTTGTCCATGCATGCCATCCTTTCGTTCGAATTTGTACTATACTAGGTGGTTTTCATCTGAAAACACACACTATTATGCAGTTTATTATACTACTAGTAAAACCACCAAATGTCAATAAAAACTTGACAAAATTTAAAAAATGAGTTATAAATATTGCCTATCCTTTTTAAGCACCTGCACAAAGTAGGTGCTTTTTCATTTGTCCATTTTGACATCCCCTTTAATTGTGCATACAATATAAACGTTTAAAGGAGTTCCGAATGAAAAAATTTTTAACCCTAATTATAACTTGTTTTTTATCGCTTAGCCTTGCAGGATGTTCAAACTCAAAAAACAATGATGACATCCTTACATTCTTTGATGCATTAGGTAATACATTAAATCTAAAAAGTGTCCAAATCAATGGAACATTGGATATGAAAGATTCAAAAATGAATATTGATGCACAAATTCTTCAAAAAGACGAATTACAAGTATCTAGTTCCATCGGTCTTGTCGCAGGAAAAAATGTGCAAAATAACTTTTTGAACTTTTATATCAAAGATGGAAAAACATATTTAAATTCCATGGGAACAAAAACACAAAGTACAGTCGACAAGATCGGACTTAAAAAGAATTCAAAATTAAATACATACAACCCATTTCTAGATTTAACTGACGATCAATTATGCGAATTATTTGATTCCTCTAAAAAAGAAAATGATACATATACTTTTAAAGTCAACACATCTAAATTAGCCACCCTTCTAGATAATATGGGGTCTATAAAACTAGATGATGCAACGCTTGAAGCAACTATCAAAAGCAAAAAAATCTCACACCTGATTTTAAGCTTTACAGGTAAACAAACCGTAGATAAAGCAAGTGCAGATATTGATATTTCAATCGAACTTAGCATCAAAAAATTAAATAAAATCAATTTCCCAAATGATTTAGATTCATATACAAAAGAAACTGCAGAAGATTAATTCCTCTGCAGTCTTTTATTTATTCGCTTTTTTTTCAATCTCTTTTTGTTTTTGCATAACCTCATTAATTTTTTCTTGAATTAAATGAGCATATGCATCAGCGCCCTCTTCAATCGGATGAATTCCATCTGCTTCTAATAAATCTGTATGCTTAGAAATATAAGAGTTCCAATCTATAATTGTGACATTTGAATGTTTTTTAGCCAATTCATTCAGATATTTATTGTTGCTAGCTTCCCATTCAACTCCAGGCGCATACACATTGACCCAGAATATAGACTTATCTTTACCAATTATTTCTAACAGTTGTTCAACGGTATTCTCATCCAAAACACCATTTGTTCCAAGCGAAATCACAACTGTATTATGAATATTCCCTTGAGACTGATACCAACTTAAAATGTCTAGAGCATGATATATTTGTCTTGAAACAGCTGCATCTATTGTTGCATCCGGATAAATATCTTGAATATTTGTATATGCCGACAACATGACAGAATCCCCTAAACAAAACAATCCTTTATCCGATACTTTCTGTGAGTTTCCACTCGAAGCATAGTCGTCAACTTTGCCTTTTTCAACACTACCATCCGATTTTGCGTTTCTCTTATTTGCCTCTATTGCCTTTTCATTTTCTGCTATACGCTTCTGCAATTCTGTAGAATCTATCTCTTTTGAGGTTGCTAAAGCAATAACACCTGTGGCCTGAAATACAAACCCAACGATTCCACAAGCCAACACGGCTTTTTGAAATTTAGGCTTAATTTGTTTATATTTAAATACCTTCAAGAAATAGTTTGACCATACAACCAACAAAATCAATATCACAAGCTCAAACAAATACATCACAAAATTTGTATTCCAATCTTTATATTGAAATAAATAAATAACTGGATATTGCCATAAATAAATTTCATAACTATGTTGACCAATCCACTTTAACACTGGAACATCCAATGAAATTGAACTATCTGCCGTTTTTTCGACTATATACAAAGATAAAACTGTCATTAATGCGAGTACAAACAAATAGACAACTGGCATTCGCCCATCAAAAATAAAGCATGAAATCACAAACACTCCAAGCAACCCAATTGAGGTATAAAAATTCTTTTTAGTTACTTCCCCTTTTGTATACATCCAACCTAGAAGCATGCCCGCAAACAATGAATAAATTCGCGTATCTGTTCCATAATATAATCGTGTAACATTCACTCTACATAAATATAGAATTGGCATCACAAGCGCAAAGCCAACTGTTACACCAAGCATAGTTTTAATTGTG
>OFMT01002529.1_pt1 | contig 10682 bp, 10 predicted proteins | sample 1541891 | NCBI WGS metagenome assembly OFMT01 (sample SAMN04209230, study PRJEB22552) | human gut metagenome | biome: gut; material: feces | host: Homo sapiens | place: USA: Oklahoma | reverse complement strand
ATCCAGTCAATGATGAAAAGAATGGTGCCTTATATGCAGAATATAAGAAGCTAGGCGATGCAGAAACTAAAGTGATCTTTGGTGGAAGACTTGGAGAATATAAGTATTACGATATGGATGCAGTTATTGCAGCTGCATTAGACAGAGTTAAAAAGGAATTTAATTAATCATTAAGGCAAAGATTTAAGATCTTTGCCTTAATACAAATGGAGGCTTATTATGAAGAGTGTATTGATTATTGGAATGACACCTAATCCTGGTGGCATAGAAAGCTTTTTAATGACATACTTTAGAAAATTAAAAGACACCTTTAAAATAGATTTCCTTACTACATTTGAGACATGTGCTTACAGTCAGGAGATTCTGGATAATAATTCTAGAATTTATACAATTAAATCAAGTCAGTTTAAACAGGCTAAAGAATTTAAACAGGAATTGACTTACTTCTTTCAACATCATCATTACGATATCATCTGGTTTAATGCCTGTGATTTAGGTAATTTTGGTTTATTGAAATATGCACAGTTATGTTCTCCTGAAAAAGTGATTGTACATGCACACAATAATGATTTCATGATGAAAGGTAAGAAAGCACTCTTCTATAAGTTCATGCATTATAAGAATAAAAAGAAAGTAAAACAGTATGCCACTGATTACTGGGCCTGCTCAGAACTTGCAGGAGAATTCTTCTTTGAAGATGATGTAAGACAAAGTTCTCGTTATCATGTCATTAATAATGCGATAGATACAGATCGTTTTAAATATGATAGAGAAATCAGAGCAGCTTATCGTAAAGATCTCCACGCTGAAGATAAGATTGTCGTAATGAATACTGCAAGATTCACTTATCAAAAGAACCAGTTATTCTTAATTGATATCTTTGAGGAATTAAAGAACAAGGATGATCGTTTTGAACTTGTATTAGTAGGTGATGGTGAATTAAGAGGTGAACTTGAACAGAAGATTTCTGACTTGAATCTTACTGATAGTGTACAGCTATTAGGTTTACGTAGTGATATCCCAGAATTACTATCAGCGGCTGATATATTCCTTTTCCCTTCTCGTTTTGAAGGGTTTGGTATATCATTATTAGAAGCTCAGGCTTCTGGACTGTTATCCTTTACTTCCAAGACAGTTGTCCCAGAAAGTGTAGGGATTACAGATTTACTTACATATATTTCATTAGATGAATCTCCTGTAGAATGGGCAGATGTGATTTATAGTCAATTTACTTCAAGAGACATTGATAGAAATAAATATACGGATATCATCAAAGAAAAAGGATTTGATATCGATACAGAAGCTAAGAGATTAAAATCCTACTTAGATGATTAAAGAAAGGAAAACAGTTATGAAAAAATATTATTTACAGGTCACAATTGATTCTAATCTTGATGCCAGTACAAAAGCTGTTCAGGATTGTAATAAGATTCTTCATCAGAATGGTTATGAACCATTTGAAATTAATCTTTTCAAATCAGGAAACAAGTATATCAAGAAGGTACATAACTTCTTAGCCTTCAATCACTTAAATAAGATTGATGAAGGTGCTTTACTTGTAGTACCTCATCCTCTTTATGTGAATAAGAAATATATTGATATCTTAGAGAAGGTAAAACAGAAAAAGCATATCAAGCTAGCATTCCTTATTCATGACTTAGATTCATTAAGAAAGCTATTCTTAAACGCTCAGGATGATTTTGAATATATGGATCATAAGATGTATGACATCTCTGATTATATTATTGCGCATAATGATTCTATGATTGAATACTTAGTATCACAGGGTGTTGCAAGAGAAAAGATTCATAATCTTCATATCTTTGACTATTTATGTGAATCAAATAATACAATCAAGTTTGATCGTTCAGTAAGTATTGCAGGTAACCTAGATGAAAAGAAGAGTAACTATCTTGCAAAGCTAAAGGATATTAAAGCAGTTCATTTTGATTTATATGGTGTACATTTAAATGAAGATATTCTTGCATCTAATATTACTTATCATGGTGCTTTCCCACCTGATGAAATCAATAACCAGTTATATAGTGGTTTTGGTTTAGTATGGGATGGAAGTTCTATTGAAAAATGTGATGGTAATACAGGAGAGTACTTAAAATATAATAACCCTCATAAATTATCTTTATATCTAGTATCTGGTATTCCAGTAGTAATCTGGAAGGAAGCTGCAGAAGCTAAATTTGTAGAAGAACATGGCTTAGGTATCACAGTCAACTCTTTAGATGAACTTGGAGAAAAATTTGCGAGTCTAAGTGAAGAAGAATACTTCGAAATGGTTAAAAATGTCGCAGTTGTTTCTAATAGACTTAAAAATGGATATTACCTAACTCAGGCAATCAAAGAAATTGAAGAGGCTTAAAGCCTCTTTTTCTTCTTTAACTCTTATTATTTTTGATTTATAATTATTGCGGTTTGTAACAAGGAAAGAGAGGTCGTGTATGAAAAAACAGAAATCACTTAAGTTGAATTTCATTATGAATGCATTACTTACAATGTCTTCATTCATATTCCCACTTATTACATTCCCATATGTATCGAGAGTATTAGGGCCTACAGGAACAGGTCAGGTTAACTTTGCGACATCATTGATTACTTATTTCTCAATGTTTGCACAGTTAGGTATTCCGACGTATGGTATTAAAGTATGTGCACAGGTAAGAGATGATCATGAAAAACTCACAAGAACAACACAAGAATTATTAATTATAAATCTTGTCATGACTGTGATTTCTTATGTTGCGTTTATTATTGCGTTATTCGCAGTTCCAAAGCTTGCATCTGATAAGATGTTGTATGTGATTACTAGTAGTACTATCCTACTTACTACAATAGGTATGGAATGGCTTTATAAAGCTTTAGAACAATATACATATATTACTATCCGTTCTATTATCTTTAAGTTTATTGGACTTGTTGCGATGTTCTTGTTAGTGCGTTCAAAGAACGATTATGTCATGTATGCGGGTATTACAGTATTTGCGGCAAGTGCTTCATTTATTCTTAACTTATTAAATGCTCACAAATATATTGGTTTAAAACCAGTTGGACATTATAATTTCAAGAGACATTTCAAGCCAGTCGCTATCTTCTTTGCGATGAGCTGTGCAACTACAATCTATACTAATCTAGATTCAGTTATGTTGGGTTTCATGGCTACTAATGCAGATGTTGGTTACTATGGTGCAGCTGTTAAGATTAAGAATATTTTAGTATCTATCGTTACTTCACTAGGTACTGTATTACTTCCTAGAGCGGCTTATTATATTGAACACCAGCAGATGGATGAATTTAAGAAACTAAGTAGAAAAGCATTAAATTTCGTATTCATTATTGCATCACCAATGATGATCTATTTCATTCTCTTCGCAAAACAGGGTATCTTCTTTTTATCAGGTGATGCCTTTGCGCCAGCAGTTGTACCTATGCAGCTTATCATGCCTACCCTACTCCTTATTGGTATTACAAATATCTTGGGTATTCAGATTCTTGTACCATTAGGATATGAAAAAGCTGTACTTGTATCAGAAATAGTTGGTGCAGTGATTGACTTAGTGGTTAATGCATTATTGATTCCAGTATATCAATCAAGTGGTGCTGCAATTGGTACATTACTTGCAGAATTTGCGGTTATGGTCGTACAGTGTATTGCGTTAAAGAATGAAATCAAAACAGCCTTTAGTGATATTAAATACTTAAAGATTATTCTTGCGATTATTATTGCATCACTTGCATCTTTCTGGGTGACTGCATTAAATCTACATGTATTCATTACACTCGTTATTTCAGCTATTTTGTTCTTTGGTGTATATGGTCTTGTACTCATTATCATGAAAGAAAAACTTGTGGTTGAAATATTGACACAAATCTTTAGTAAGTTAAAACATAAAAGCGCATAAGGGAGAGGCTACATAAGGAAGTAGCTTTTCCCTTTTGCTTTGTAGTCAGCCGGAATGATTGAATTTGTAGGAAAATCAATTAGAGTGGGTAGACGGATGAATAACATTTGCTACAGAGCCATAGAAATCGTAAATTAAGCTATAATTTATAGCTAAACGAAAAGCGGCGGCAAGGGAGATTACCTTCTCTCTGCCACCGCTATTTTAATCGTCATCTTCATCGTTAGACCAACCAGATATAATGTGCAACTCTCCAGAATCCATATCCATAGCCATATTATCTCCCATTCGAATCAATAAATCTCCATCAGAATCTATTGCCATATTATCAGAGATTGAACGAGCAAAATTGCCATCTTCATAATCAAAAAAATTTTTACCCATAAATAGCATCTCCTTCCTGATTGTTAATCTAAATATAGTTTCATTTTTTTATATGAATCACCCGTATTATTATCATAGGTATTAAAATCCTCTGAAAATGTATTAAGACTTCCAGTTGGATTTATAACGATTTTTGTCATTTTTAAATAATTGTCATAGTATACCTTTAACACGGAGTATGCTTCTTCATACTTTTTAAGTGGTTCTTTCAATTGTTTCATTAAATTGGCAACGTCGGATTGGTTGGTTACTATTTCAGAAATACTGTTGCTGAAATTTTCATCTGCAAATAGCTCAGAAAGTGCATCATTAAATCATCGACAAACTTTCCGTTTTTCACAGTATATTTGTCTGTTTCGCTATTTCGTTCTTCAAAAATAGCATTGTACCACACGCTCTTAATAAGGTTTCCGGCATTTTCCGCTTTGGCGGCTCCATCAATCATTGTAAAAGATACTTTTTCCATATTTGAATAATATTTCAGTTCCTTTGCTTTTTGCGAAATGCCAATTCCTAATGCACTGATAACAATCAGAGCAAACACAATTATGGATATAATTGCGCCTTTGTGTTTTTTCTGCTTTTTTTTAACAGTCGAATTAGGGCATCTACAATTAGGACAAGTTCTCATTGAGATATTATATTCCTTTTTGCAATCCTCGCACATAATTAGGATGTTTTTTGAAACACCTGAATTACAATGTGGACATACAGTTGCTTTATCGCTAATTGTTTCCCCACATTTCGGACATGTTGTTAATCCCATTCTAATATCCTCTTTTCTTCTTATTCTTCAAAGTACCCGTTTTGTTGGCAAACCTGATGTATTGCCTCAGCGAAAATTGATCTTGATTTTTTATTTTTGTCAGTGTTGGAATTTTTCTTTTCTATGTATATCTCTCGGACTTCTGTCCATAAAGAATTATCTTTGCAAAATTGTATTTTTTCTGGCAGAAGGTAAAACCCATCCGATTGCTCTGTCCAATCATAAGAATTTGATTTTTTGTTAAATCGGATATATTCTTGCAGATTGTCACTGTAATTGTTTACGATTGCAAAATCACAACTATGCAATATTCGAGAATTTTTTCTGTCTTTGACTTTAATAGTAAACACACGTGTACTGTCTTCGCAAAAATCATAATGATATTTGTATGCATATTTATTAAATGCTTTCATAAGTATCTGCTTGATATCTTTAGCAGAATATTCTTCGTCATCGTCATTAACCATAATATTCACATCAAAATCAAATCCGATATTGCTTTTAACATCGCAGGTTACCATATTTAGCTTTACACTACCGATAAATTTATATTGAAATGTAAAATAGTTTCTAATTTCGTCTTGTACTAACCCAATCAATTCTATCACTTGATTTTTTAGAGATGCAATTTCATTTTTCGAGACATATTGAAAATGATACATACTTGTCCCTCCACTTCTTAGTATCTTTTTTTGAACTTTGGTAGTTGTTTTATTAAAGCATTTATTTCATCGTCGTTTACTTCCATGTCAACATAAACAGCAATATTCTCAACATCACAACTAAACCAACCCGTTCTTCTAGAATCTATTACTCCGCCAAGTTCATTACAAATGCAATATGTATCTGCACCAACCTTATTTATTATTTCTGTATTATGCTTTATTCCAAATTTTAATATATCTATTGCCCTGTGTTTATATTTTTCCAAGTGTTCCAATGAATATCTTAGGCAATTATTTATTATCGGGTTAATTAAATTATATGTAATAGAATCAACTTGCTTTTCTCGCTTGAGACGACTTCCCACCAACACATACTCATATGGCCTTATTTCAAATATTGAACTGAACAAAGTATCGTTATCTAACATTATTTCTAAATATTCACTTTGGCAAAAAATAGTATAATTTGAACTATAGTACTCGTTTGACAAAAACATACAGTAAGGTTCATAAATATCATTAAACAGTTCTGCATCATTCATACTTGCAACAAGTCGAGCAAACGCAATACAGTTATCATAGTTTATCCAAGTTATGCCCGAATCTTTTCTGAACTCAAAGTTGTTAAAATTCCATTTGAGTTTTATTCCATATTCATCATAAAGGTATCTGACACCATTAACCGAATGATATTCAACAATATAATCAAGGAATGTTTTTCCAAATTCGTCTGTTTGAGTAAGGATTGATTTTCCATCTTTTGCAAGCAAAAGATCGAATTCTTCTTTATATAGTTTCGGATCATCAAGGTATGCATAATATCTGAAACCTTTGCTAAATGGCACATTATCTCTTTCTACCGGCAATTTATATGCATCTTCATCTAATAACCTCGCCAGAGAAACACCAAATATTTTTTCAAGAGGAATAATAAAATCATATTTCAGCGGTCGTTTGTCTTTTAACATTTTTGAAAAATTCGATTTTTCCTTATTTGCAAATTTATATGCGTCCTTTCCTTTGATTCCTAATTCGTGTGCAATATCAACCAGCAAGTGACTATACATCTTTATCCCTTTTAATTCCATATAATGGTCAATATTATTCTTCAAATTTCCCATAAGTTTACCTCCATAATTTTTATCTATTTATAGTGTACAACAAGTGCAAAGAAAATAGTAGTCATTCAAGACAACTTTTGTTGTCTGTTTTGACTTTGGTTAAAAACCACGGAAAAAAGTATATCGTCAAATTTGACTACTATTTCCCAAACAAAAAAAACAATAACGGGCAGGGGCAGAGATGATGTACAAGTGAGCAATCATGTTTATTTGGCTCTTTCATTTTTATCTAAACTAAATAGTATACTGTTAATAAAGCAAAGCGAGTTACTCACCTTGAGGCTTTCACGCCTGAATTGCTACATGAATTTATTGAGAAAATCGTTGCGTATGCACCCGAATACAAGGACGAAACGCGCTATCAGGAAGTGGCAATCTACTACAATGGTGTTGGCACGACAACTGAAGAAATGGAAGAACACATCAGCAAAAAAAGCCTTTCTTAAAGGCAAATACGCTTTTTGACTTATAAAACAATAAAGGGTATACTTTTAATGTAATGACTTATGAATATGAATGGTGTAAAATAATTATATTCATATGAAGGAGGAAAACAGAGATATGCCTGATAAACAGAGAATCGGTATTTTAGGAGCTGGTACATGGGGTATGGCTCTTGCAAGAATGCTGGCTAATTGTGATAAGGAAGTAACAGTGTGGTCTGCCCTTCCACAGGAAGTGGAACAGTTAAGCACAACACATACACATCCAAAACTTCCTGGTGTTGATTTTCCTGAAACTATTCGTTATACAACAGATATAGAAGAAGCATGTACTAATCAGAATATTATTATGTTTGCGGTACCTTCTGTATTTGTAAGAAGCACAGCTGAAAAGGCTAAACCTTACATTAAAGACAATCAGATTATTGTGGATGTTGCGAAAGGTATTGAAGCAGATACATTCATGACTTTAACTGAAGTCATTGAAGATGTACTTGATAATGACACATTACATCTTGTCGCATTATCTGGTCCTACTCATGCAGAAGAAGTGGCAAGAGGATTACCTACTGCCATAGTATCTGCATGTAAGAATCTAGATGCGGCTAAATATGTACAGAAGTTCTTCAGTAGTCCTTTTATGCGTGTGTATACAAATAACGATGTAAAAGGAATTGAAATCTGTGGTGCATTAAAGAATATTATTGCGTTAGCTGCTGGTATTTCTGGTGGCTTAGGTTATGGTGATAATGCCCGTGCAGCTTTAATTACAAGAGGTCTTGCAGAAATGGAGAGACTTGGTGGTAGAATTGGCTGTACACCACATACATTTAGTGGTTTAACTGGTATGGGTGACTTGATTGTGACTTGTACAAGTGAATTCAGTAGAAACAACCAGGCAGGTCATTTGATTGGTGAAGGTAAGACACCAGCAGAGGCAGTTAAGGAAGTAGGAATGGTTGTAGAAGGTATTAATGCATTACCTGCAGCTGTTCAGCTTGCAGAAACTTATAAAGTGGATATGCCTATTGTAATGACTGTTAATAAAATCGTTAATGAAGGCTTGAATCCAAAGGATGCAGTAAATGCATTATTACAGAGAGATTTAAAATCAGAAACACCTCTTCCATCTATTAATGATGTATTTGAAGAGTCAGTATTAAGAAAGACGAGGAAAAGTGGAATGAAGAGAGTTATTACTTATGGTACTTTTGACTTATTACATTACGGTCATATTAACCTATTAAGAAGAGCTAAAGAATTAGGTGATTACTTAATCGTTGGTTTATCAACAGATGAATTCAACTGGAATGAAAAACAGAAGAAGTGTTACTTTACTTATGAACAGAGAAAACAGTTACTAGAATCAGTTAGATATGTAGATTTAGTTATTCCTGAATGTGCATGGGATCAGAAACGTAAAGATGTTCATGAATATCATGTTGATACATTTGTCATGGGAGATGACTGGAAAGGTCAGTTTGACTTCTTAGAAGAAGAAGGTGCAGAAGTAGTATACTTACCTAGAACTCCTGAAATCAGTACAACTAGAATCAAAAAAGACTTGAATAAATAGTCATATTTTACTCGTTTATGAAGATGATATGTAATTTTTGTGTAATTATGACCTTAAAGGTTTTCATTTTTTCATTTACGAGTATAATGACGAATGAACCGAATATTAGGAGGTAGTTATGAAGTTTATTACATCACGTGCCTTGGTCCTAGGTATCCAGGCTGTTGTATCTGCAGTGCTTGCATTCTTCGTAGTTAAGATTGGAATCTTACCTACAAAGTATTTAATGGCAGCATTCGCAGTATTAGTAGTATTATGGCTATTCATGTTCTTATTGACTATGCCATCAAAGAAGAAAAAAGTTGCAAGACCTTTAATTGGTAAAATAGTGTCTCTTTTATTAAGTATCGCAATGGTATTTGGTACTAGTAAGATTATCAAAGGTGACTCATTCCTTTCATCTCTTACTAATGTAGGTACTGAAACAACTACTTATTCTTTAGTAGTATTAAAAAGCAGTGGTTATAAGAATGTTTCTTCATTAAAAGGAAAAACAATCGATTACTACGCAAATGATAAAAAGAAAGCGATGCAGGTAAAAGAAAAACTACAGAAGCAGATCAGCTTCCATGGTAATGGTGAAGATGATAATGCGAAGCTTGCATCAGACTTATATAGTGGTGATTGTGATGCAATCCTATTAAATGAAAGCTATCGTGATATGATCAAAGAAACTTATAGTAACTTTGAATCAAAGACTAAAGTATTATGGCAGGAAAAGATTGTAGAAGAAGTAGAAAATTCTGCTTCTGATGTTAATGTAACTAAGAAGCCATTCGTATGTTATATTAGTGGTGTTGACTCTCGTGGTGGTGTAAATGAAAACAGCCGTTCAGACGTTAACCTATTAGTGACTATTAATCCAAACAATGGTCAGATGTTAATGACAAGTATTCCTAGAGACTATTATGTAAAACTTGCGAACTGTGGTAAGAAAGATAAATTAACTCATTCTGCTTTATATGGTGGAACAGAAAACAGTATAAAGACTATTGAAGATTTCTTAGACATCAACATTGATTTCTATGCAAGAGTTGATTTCCAGTCAGTTATCCAGTTAGTTGATGCATTAGGTGGTATTGATATTTATTCTGATAAGGCATTTATTCCTTATACAGACCATGGTATTAAGATTCCTAAGGGAAATGTACATATGGATGGACGTATGGCCCTTGCATTCGCAAGAGAACGTTATACATACCAATCTGGTGACCAGCATAGAACTGAAAACCAGCAGGCAGTATTACAGGCTATTATCAAGAAAGCAGTATCTCCAAAGATCTTAACTAACTATAGTGAAATCTTAGATTCTATCAAAGATACATTTACAACTAATATGCCATCTTCAAGTATCAGAGCTTTAGTTAATAAGCAGTTAGATGACAACATTAAATGGGATTTCCAGAAATCATTCCTTAAGGGTGAAGGTGTGATGCAGACTGGTGGTTACTCAATGCCTAAGACTAGGTTGTGGTATAGTATCCCAGATGAAGACAGTATTGAATTAAATTCTAAATACATCAACGCTATGTGTGATGGTAAGAAGATTGATACTGAAAAGAAAATCTTTGATGTAGAAAAAGCTGAACAGGAAGCTAAAGAAGCAGAAAAGAAAACAAACTAATTTAGTGACGGGGGTTGTATGATATCGACCCTCGTTTTATTTTGGAGATTATGGTATTATTGAAGAGACGAAAGAAGGACATCAATATGAAATATGATTATCTAGTAGTAGGATCAGGTCTTTATGGCGCAATCTTTGCGCATGAAGCCAATAAGAGAGGAAAGAAGGTTCTTGTCATTGATAAGAGAC
>OFMT01002528.1_pt1 | contig 10683 bp, 8 predicted proteins | sample 1541891 | NCBI WGS metagenome assembly OFMT01 (sample SAMN04209230, study PRJEB22552) | human gut metagenome | biome: gut; material: feces | host: Homo sapiens | place: USA: Oklahoma | reverse complement strand
TTTGTTATGAATGCGGTGCCGTCATGGACAGAGATGAAAATGCGGTCATGAATTTAATGGCATTGATATAAGAAAATCAAAAGGGGCGGGCTACGTCCTTAAGCTGCAAGAGCCGGTCACTGTCATTACCCTCACGTTAGGATATGGGAAGACTGGTGCTGACGGCAGCAAATAAAATTAGGAAAGGAAAAGCTATATTCTTTCTGATAATGTGGAAAAATATTTTATGTTTCTATATTATTCTATATTTTATATAGCAGAAATATGGATGAAAAACAAATTATTATCCGGAGCGTTTTGGATGATGCTTGGGAGCATCCTTTCCCGCATCCTCGGAATCGTTTATTTGATACCATGGCTGATAATGATGGGAAATCCTCAGCATCAAAATGCGGCACAGGCAATCTTTAATACGGCTTACACGCCATATGCGCTGTTTCTTTCGCTTGGAACCGCCGGATTTCCGACCGCAATCGCCAGGCAGGTCGCCGAGTATAACGGCCAAAACAAGTTTAAAAACAGCGTCAGAGTTTTTAAGTTTGCTTCACTGTTCATGCTGTTTACCGGGATCATGTGCGGTGGTCTGTTGTACGTTTTTGCGCCGCTCATTGCGCAAAAGAGCGCCGTCGTGTCGACTGACGTTGCGACGGCAGCGATTCGCGTCATGGTGCCGACGCTGGTGATTTTGCCGCCGATGAGTCTGATGCGCGGCTTTTTCCAAGGAAATGCAGATATGCGTCCTTTTGGCATTTCTCAGCTTTGGGAACAGTTTGCTCGCGTCATTTTTATCCTGGTTTCAACTTTCGTCATTATGTACGTGCAAGGCGGTGACTATGTTAAGGCCGTAAACTACAGTACGTTTGCAACGTTTATCGGAGCGATTGCAAGTTATCTGTATTTGTTCTGCTACGCGTCAAAGAAAATTCCGCAATACCGGAAACTGTACCAGGAAAGCGAACCTGTCGACAATCTGCAGATCGTGACGATTTTCAAAAATATCGTCAAGGAAGCTTTGCCGTTTATTTTCGTTGGATCTGCCGTGACGATTTTTCAATTTATCGATCAGCTGACGTTTAAGGACATTATGGTTGATTTGACAGGGATGCCGACCGTCAAGGCACAGAATCTGTATACTTATTTTTCGGCCAATCCAAACAAAATTACGACGGTCGTGATTTCCTTGACGATTGCGATTTCTGAAACGTCATTGCCATTGTTGGCATCGCTTGCCAAAAAGGACGATCGACGACAAATTGGAACGACGATTGCCCAAAACATTGAACTGATGCTGCTTGCGCTGATTCCAAGCGCAGGTCTGCTCTCGATTCTTGCCTGGGAAGTAAACGGCGTCTTCTTCCCGTTTGACAAGGAAGCTGCCGGTTTGATGGGCTTTGCTTTGATCAGCTGCATGGCGCTTGCGATTTTTACTGACTTCTTTACGGTGATTCAGTCGCTTGGCAAGCACGAATATGCCGTCAAAAAACTTGCTTTGGGAATTATTTTAAAATTTGTGCTGCAAGTGCCTTTGACCTATCTTTTTGGACCATACGGAACGATTCTTGCCACAACGTTTGCATTCGGCATTATTTCTTTGATGGTTTACGCTCACATCAAGCATAATTATCTGGAAGGCATTCGCTTGCGCAACATCAAGAAGATTTTGGCGATCAATGTTTTGGTCTTGGGAGTTGCATTTATTTCAAATGCAGTAATCAAAATGGCGTACGTTCCCCAGGGAAAGCTTTCAGCATTTGTTTATGCTGCACTGTTCGGCGGCATGTTCATGCTGCTGTATCTGCTGCTGCTCAATAAGTCAGGAGTAATGAAGGCAGTCTTTGGAGTCAACGTGAAGATTCCCGTTTCCCAAAAAGAAAAGGGAAAACACTTCAAAGCTTAGAACAAGAGATTAGGAAAAATATTCCTCAAATTAAAAAACGGATGCTTTGCGATTTATTGCGAATCATCCGTTTTTTTATAGCGGTGTGCGGAAAAAAGGGGCGGGGTTACCCGTAACCAATGGCTGGCATTTACGGGCCAAAAACGTCATTTTGCCGTAATCCAATCCTGGCGCGCTGATTGTGAATGCGATGCGCAGCACTGCATTTGGCAAAAAAGTCATCCGTAAAAAAAACAGGACTCTTGAAACGTTGTCAGTTTCTAAAGTCCTGTTTTTGACTATCTGTTGAAATAAACCAGCGTGCGAGCACCGTTTTTAAGGATGAATTTCGTAATGCCGGCATTTGTCGGTTCATTGAGATTAACAAGATTTCCGATATTTAAGAACAGATCGAGAATCAGTTTGATCGTAAAGCCGTGGCTGACGACAAGGACGCTTTCATCAGGATGTTTATCCGTCAATTCATCGAAGAATTGCTGCAATCTTTCTTTGACTTCGTCATAGGTTTCTCCGCCGGTAACTTCCCATGAATTCGGAAGAAGATTTTCTGAAGCATCGAAGAATTCACTGTATCCTTCAAGGATGTCTTGCCAATACATGCCGTCCCACATGCCGTAATCGAATTCTTTAAGCCGCGAATCAAACGTAATGTTTTGATTCGGAGCAATGATCCCGGCCGTTTCTCCGGCACGAAGCAGGGGACTTGAATAAACCGCAGAAAATACTGCGCCTTCTTCTTCAAGGTGCTTTTTGGTATTTTGAGCCTGAGTTCGACCGAGTTCGGTCAACGGCGTATCGATTTGCGCGCCTTGCCAGATTCCCCTGGCATTGGCCTGACTTTGACCATGGCGAACAAGATAAATCACAGTCATAAATAGTTCCTCCGTTAAATTTGTTAATTCAACTTAATCATTTTGAATATCAAAAGTCAAGCAAAAAAGAGCCCGAAAATTCGGGCTCCGCGTCAATTATTCAAGGGGTTTCCATGTCCAGTTTTCGACTTCCGGAAGATCTGCGCCCTCGTCTCTGATATATTGATTGTGTTTGGCAATGATGCTGTCCATCTCAGCCGCGATCTGACCATATTTGTCAGCATCCGGCAGATTCAAGACAACGTCTTTGACAAGATCGAAACGATCCATCTGATTTAAAACGCGCATGTCAAACGGTGTCGTGATGTCGCCGTTTTCGCGGTAGCCGTGAATCATGACGTTGTGGTTGTGACGATCGAAGAACAGGTCGCGAACGAGACCTTCATAGCCGTGGAAGGCAAAGAGAATCGGCTTATCCTTCGTGAAGAAGGCATCAAATTCTTCGTCGCTCAAACCGCGAGGATCATGTTTTGGCGATCGTAATTTGAGCAGATCGACGATGTTGATGAAACGAATCTTCAAATCAGGCAGCTTTTCGTGCAGAATCGAAACGGCAGCCAATGATTCAAGGTTCGGTTCGGTTCCGCAAGCAGCAATGACGACGTCAGGTTCAGCATTGTGATCCGTCGAAGCCCAATCGATGATTTTGAGACCTTTGTCAACAAGTTCTTTGGCTTCAGCGGCCGTATAGAATTGCGGACGCGGATGCTTGGAAGAAACGATCAGATTGATTTTTTCGCGATCGTTCAGGACTTTGTCAAAAACAGCGAGCAAGGTGTTGGCATCGGCCGGCAAATATTCGCGGATAAATTCAGGCTTTTTATCTGCCAAGTGGCCCAAAATTCCAGGATCCTGGTGCGTATAGCCGTTGTGATCCTGTTGGAACACGGTTGACGTCGAAACGACGTTGAGTGAAGGAATTTCGCTGCGCCAAGGCTGTTCCTTTGCTTTCCTGAGCCATTTGAAATGCTGCGTCAGCATTGAATCGACAACGCGCAGAAAAGCTTCATACGATGCGAAGAAACCGTGGCGACCGGTCAAGACGTAGCCTTCAAGGAAACCTTCATCCTGGTGTTCGGACAGCTGCGAATCAATGATGCGACCAGAATGTGCCAAAAATTCGTCATTTGGTTCTTTGATATCTTGCATCCATTGACGTTTGGTTTCGTCAAAAATCGGTGCCAGGCGGTTAGACATTGTTTCGTCAGGTCCAAAAATTCTGAAGTTGCGATTTTTGGCGTTAAGCTCGATTACGCGTTCGAGGTATTTGCCAAGAACGGTCATGTCTTGAGCGACAGTCTTTCCGTGCTCTGCATTTTCCAAAGCAAATTCTCTGAAGTCAGGCAGGATAAGATTGCGAATCAGTTTGCCGGGGTTCGTGTGCGGGTTGGCCGCCATGCGCTTGTCGCCTTTTGGAGCAATTTCGGCAAATTCAGGCTTCAGCTTGCCGCTTTCGTCAAATAATTCTTCCGGACGGTAGCTCTTGAGCCAAGCGACCAGTTTGTCGGCATGTTCCATGTCGTTTTGGTCAACCGGGATCGGAATCTGGTGAGCTCTGAATGAGCCTTCGATCGGCTTGCCGTCCCATTCCTTCGGACCCGTCCAGCCCTTTGGCGCACGGAAGATGATCATTGGCCATGTCGGCAGCGAATCATCACCGGTTTCTCTTGCATGCTTTTGGATCGCCTTGATTTCTTCGATTGCTTCGTCCATTGCCTGAGCAAGTTCCGGATGGAGTTTTTCAGGGTCTTCTCCTTCAACGATGATCGGATGCCATCCGAGACCTTCGAAGTACTTCGTCAGCGTTTCGTTTGATTCGCGCGAAAGGATCGTCGGGTTCGAAATCTTGAATCCGTTCAGATCAAGAATCGGCAAAACGGCCCCGTCATGAATCGGATTAATGAACTTGTTTGACTGCCAGGAAGTTGCCAACGGGCCGGTTTCTGCTTCACCGTCGCCGACGACGGCTGCTGCAATCAAATCGGGGTTGTCAAGGATGGCGCCCGTAGCGTGTGAAAGCGAATATCCGAGTTCCCCGCCTTCATGAATGGATCCCGGCGTCTCTGGAGCAGCGTGAGAAGCAACGCCGCCAGGGAACGAGAAACGCTTGAAGAGCTTCTTCATGCCTTCTTCATCTTCAGTGATTTCAGGGTAGATTTCAGTATAGCTTCCGTCAAGGTAGGAATTTGAAACCATTACTTGTCCGCCGTGACCAGGACCTTCGATGTAAAGCATGTTCAGGTCATATTTGTTGATGACGCGGTTAAGGTGTGCATAGATGAAGTTTTGTCCGGCAATTGTGCCCCAGTGTCCGATTGGCTTTGCCTTGACGTCGGATGATTCAAGCGGACGTCTCAGCAACGGATTGTCTTTCAAATAAAGCTGCCCCACCGAAATATAGTTGGCAGCGCGCCAGTAAGCATCAAGTTTTGCGAAATATTCTTTTGATGAGTAATCTTTGGCCATGTTGACGATGACTCCTTTACGATTTGTCTTTATAGTTATATTCTATCAATTTTTTCTTTGGAGTCAACTAATTTGGTAATTGGAACGGTCCAAAACAAGGCGTGAAGACGAGCGCTTATGACCCCGTACGCAAATGAATATTGATTAAAATTCGTGCCGTGATGGCGCGAATTTTTTCTTTTTTGGGCAGCACGCTAAGATTTCACTCGGATTTACGGACAAAGAGCCAATTTTTGCTGATTTGTCCGTAAGCAAAACGCATTTTACGGACAAACCGTCATTTTCCGGTGATTTGTCCGTAAATTTTTGGCCATTATGATGAGGATTTACGGACAAAGCCGGCTTTTTGGAACATCTGTCCGTAAAACAAGGTCCGAAACACCTGAATTTTTACGGACAACCGGCCGTTTTTGACCATTTTGTCCGTAATCGGCACTTTTCGGGAAGACCATTTACGGACAAACTCCCAATTTTCATCGATTTGTCCGTAAACGGCAGTGATTTTGACAAATGCAGTGCTGCGCATCATCTGCTCAATTACTGCACCTGACCTCAGTTACGGGCAAAACGTTGATTTCTGAGATTTGCTCGTAATCTGAGGACACACTGCTTTGGCAAAGGTAACTGAGTAGAACATTTTTCCGATTTTTGGAGATTTTGTTCTACTTTCTGAGCCGCGCGGGCCGAATTTGGAGTCAGCGGTAGAACATTTTCTCAATTTTGGGGAATTTTGTTCTACTTTCTGAGCCGCGAGGGCCGAATTTGGAGTTAGCGGTAGAACATTTTTTCAATTTTGGATGATTTTGTTCTACTTTCTGAGCCGCGCGGGCGAATTTGGAGTCGGCGGTAGAACATTTTTTAAATTTTGGGGAATTTTGTTCTACTTTCGAGGCCGCGCGCCCTAAATTTCGACAAGCCGGTAGACAAAAAAGAGGCATTTCCCCCGTTTTTTGTCTACTTTTGGTACCGCGCGCCCCGAATTTCGACCAGCAGGTAGACAAAAAAGAGGCATTTCTCCCGTTTTTTGTCTACTTTCGAGGCCGCATGCCCTGAATTTCGACAAGCCGGTAGACAAAAAAGAGGCATTTCTCCCGTTTTTTGTCTACTTTCGAGCCCGCGCGCCCTGAATTTCGACAAGCCGGTAGACAAAAAAGAGGCATTCACCCCGTTTTTTGTCTACTTTCGGTACCGCGCACCCCGATTCAGACGTACGGCAGAGATTCCGCCAAAGCAAGAGACTTTGAGACGATGTTTGATGCCGGTGACTCTGCATTTTGAATTCCCGTCACGGAAGCTTTCTCGTTTCGTTGCCGTCCGCGCATCAAAAGACGTCCGCGCTTCATTCAAAGCATTGCATTATCGACAACAAAAAAGCGACCCGCCACTTGCCGCTTCGGACTTGGACGCGTCGCTAAGACAATATCTAATTTTCCACGCTGACGAACGTGTTGAATTTCAAGTAGCGGTAGTGGAACCTCATGCTGGAGAATTCGAACGGAGTACCGTTGTCAAGAAAGAAAATACCTTCCATGATGCCTGCCGGCTCTGTATCTTTCAGACCAAGAAGTTCCTGGTCACGAGTTGTGGACGGCTCGGCAAAAACGGAGAGAAATGATTTGGTTACGGAAAGGTTTTGTTCGTTTTGCATATAGTTGAAGATTGAGCCGGAAATAATTTTGGGCGTGAGATCCGGCACGAGTTTGATGGGTATGTATCCTGTTTCGATCATGAAAGGCTCGTTTTCGAAGAGTCGCAACCGGACGATTTTGTAAACGAAATCTGTGGGTTTCAAGAAGAGGTCGCGCTGAAGTTCTTCAGTCGGCTTTTCAACTTCGAATTCGAGGACTTTGATTTGAGGCTTTTGACCGTTCATTTTGAAGTTGTCGGTGACGCCGAGATTCTTTCCTTCTTCATAGTTAAAGACTGATTCGTTTTTCAAATACAGAGGATTGATGAAGGTGCCGGACCCGCGCTTCTTGAAGATGATGCCGTCGCTTGCCATGCGTGTCAAGGCGCGTTTGATCGAACTGCGGCTGACTTCGTATTCAAGTGCCAGCGTGCGTTCGTCGGGGAGACGCATTTCCTTGAATTCGCCGGAGAAGATTCGTTTCTTGAGATCGGCGATGATTTGTTTATAGATGAGTTCTGCCATGGGACCACCTCTTTTCGCTTGAATCATACTTACTCAATTTAAGCATACTGTAGCGTTTCAAGCAAGAAAAGGTTAAAATGAAAGGGACGGGAAAAAGCGTTTAGGAAACATTATTATTTTTTAGTAAATTTTAGTTACATTTCCGCCAATCTATAGTAAAATATAAGAGAAGAAATTTTAATTCCTGAACAGGAGGAAAAAATATGGCAGTTTTAGTATTAGGCGGTGCCGGCTACATCGGTTCCCACACAGTTGATCGTCTGGTCGAACAAGGCCAGGACGTCGTCGTTGTTGACAGCCTGGTAACGGGGCACAAGGCAGCCGTTAGACCGGAGGCAAAGTTTTATCAAGGGGATTTGGCTGACAAGCCGTTCATGCGCAAGGTCTTTTCTGAAAATCCGGAGATTGATGCGGTGATTCATTTTGCTGCATTTTCATTGGTTGCAGAGTCAATGAAGGATCCGTTGAAATATTTCGACAACAACACTGCCGGAATGGTCAAGCTACTTGAAGTCATGCATGAATTCAACGTCAACTACATTGTCTTTTCATCAACGGCTGCAACGTACGGAATTCCCGAAAAGATGCCGATCAAAGAAGACGATCCGCAAAATCCGATCAATCCATACGGCGAAAGCAAGCTGATGATGGAAAAAATCATGCGTTGGGCGGATCAGGCATACGGTGTCAAATTCGTTGCTTTGCGCTACTTCAACGTTGCCGGTGCCAAGCCGGACGGCTCGATCGGCGAAGATCACCATCCTGAAACGCACTTGCTTCCGATTGTTTTGCAAGTTGCTCAAGGAAAGCGCGAAAAGCTTCAAATTTTCGGCAACGACTATAACACGCCTGATGGCACGAACGTTCGCGATTACGTTCATCCGTTCGATTTGGCGGATGCGCATATTCTGGCCGTCGACTATTTGCGCAAGGGCAATGAATCAAATGCCTTCAACCTTGGTTCTTCGACCGGATTTTCCAACCTTGAAATCGTTGAAGCTGCACGAGACGTTACGGGCAAACCAATCCCGGCCGAAATGGCACCTCGTCGCGGCGGTGATCCGGACTCGTTGATCGCATGCTCCGACAAGGCTCGCGAAGTTTTGGGATGGAAACCGCAATTTGACGATATTCACAAGATCATCGAAACGGCCTGGGCATGGCATTCCACGCATCCGAACGGCTACGATGACAAATAATAATTAAAAATGCAGTGCTTTGAACCGTCACGTGGCGGAACGAAGCCCTGCATTTTTTAATGTCGTTTTGTTTTTGAACTTTGCCCTGCAACGCAAGGGAAAATCTGCTTTGTTTCAGATGCTGTGAAACGAAGCTCTGCATTTTTCAGCATGCAAAAACTTCTGAATCTTGATCTGCAACCGTGCATGGAAAGAAACATAATCAGACCAATTTCATCAATGGCTGCGCCTCTTCTGAACCGATCGGCAGGAAGGCCAATCCGACGGCTTCCTCGTCAATCGTCAGACGGTAGTCGTCTTGCAATGAAGGGATGATGCCGCTGAGTTTGTTAAGCTGTTCTGATTCAAAACGCGCAAATGAGAAGTTTCTGTGCGAGCGTAATCTGTTTTCGAGATCGATGCTGAAGATTACGTCGAGGAAATGACCGTTTCCGTTTGACATTCTCCACTCTTTGCTTTTGCTTGAACGCGATTCGCGTTTTTCAATAACCGTATCATTCATAATAAATTGCCCTCCTTGATTTGCTTATGGATATACCATACTCTTGAAAAAAGGAAATTGCAAGCATTTAGTTGCGAAAAATAAGCAAATAATTAAGAATAGGTGTTTATAATGCTTATATAAGCGTGAAACTCGTAAGGATATGCAAAAATAAGGATTAGAACCGGAATATACCAATTTGCTATGGTTATAAAATATTAATTTATTTAATTGCAAGCGCTTTTATTTTTGGGCTTGATGAGCTAAAATAAAGAGGTAGGAAAAAGCATCTGGAGGGAAAAAGCATGGATATCATAAAAAAAGAACTCGATAGCTACGATGGTCATAAGGTAACGAAAATTACGCTTATCAACGATAACGGCGTTGAAATTTCGTGCCTGACGATGGGCGCGATCTGGCAAGAATTTCTTGTTCCGGCTGGAAATTCCAAAAAGAACATGCTCTTGGGGTTTGAACATACTGAAGAGTATTATAAGAATGCGCAATGCGTCTGCAAATCGATCGGACGCGTCGGCGGTCGAATTGCCAATGCCAAGTGCGTCATCAACGGCAAGCAGGTTTCTCTTCCTGCAAATGAGCACGGAAATACGCTTCACGGCGGCTTCCATGGATTTACTGAATGGAATTGGAACTACACGACTTCACAGAACAAAAACAGCGTGAGCGTCATTTTCCAAAAGAAAATCACGGAAGAAATGGATGGTTTCCCAGGTGATATTTTGGCAACCATTATTTACACGTTGAACAATAATAACAAAGTAACGATTGCATACAGTGCTTTGGGCGGGGAAGTCGACACGCTCTTCAACCCAACGATGCACGTTTACTTCAATCCGAGCGATCGACCAGATTTAAGCACGCTTTCTCTGAAAGTCAACAGCCACGAATTTCTTGATCTTGGCGAGCACAACATTCCGACGGGACGCATTCGCGAAGTGGAAGGAACGCCATGCGATTTCAGAGACTTCAGAAATCTTAAGGATGCTGATGAAGAAAAAGGCGGGTTTGACGATGTCTTCGTTGTAAACGAACCGGGACACGCAGCTTTGCCGATTGCCGTCTTGCGCGATGAGGAAAGCGGCCGTCAGATTACGATCAATTCGGAAAGAAACGGTCTTGTAATGTATACGATGCCAGAACTTGACGCCGAAATGCGCTTTACCCGCGATGGAGGTGCGCTTGCCAAGCCTGGAGAAGGCGTTGCGCTTGAAGCCCAGACGCTTCCGGACGCAATCAATCAGGAAAACTTCGGCGACATCATCTTGCCGCGTCAAGGAAAGCGCACTTATCGGATTCAGTATGCGTATGACAAGATAAAGTAAAGGTGTGGAAGCGAGCGGTCATGACCCCGTACGCAAGCTTTGGACGACCAAGCGCCACAACTGAATAATGATGAAAATTCGTGCCAGTGATGGCACGGATTTTTTCTTGTTCTGGGCGGCGCACCGAGATTTCACTCAAATTTTACGGACAAAGCGCCATTTTTGGCTGATTTGTCCGTAAGCAAAACGCATTTTACGGACAAACCGTCATTTTCCGATGATTTGTCCGTAAATTTTTGGCCATTATGATGAGGATTTACGGACAAAGCCGGC
>OFMT01002527.1_pt1 | contig 10689 bp, 9 predicted proteins | sample 1541891 | NCBI WGS metagenome assembly OFMT01 (sample SAMN04209230, study PRJEB22552) | human gut metagenome | biome: gut; material: feces | host: Homo sapiens | place: USA: Oklahoma | reverse complement strand
AGTCCGAAAAAGAAGTTGCCGATCTGCACCAGCGCACCCGTGAGGGCCTTTTGACTGCTCGGTTGAATGGTAAGCAGGTTGGCCGCAAAAAGGGTGTTGGCTTTGAAACGAAGAAAGCCAGAGAAGCCAAGCAGATCATCCGCACCCACTGCAAGACCTTTGGCGGTACACTTGATGATGCCGAGTGCATGAAGCTCACCGGTCTTGCCCGGAATACCTATTATAAGTACAAACGTCAGATTCGTGCTGAACTGATAGCTGAACAGGATTTGCCAAAAGGAGCAAGTATCTTTTATGAACCGCCAAAATCATTCTGAGTCAGAGAACCGGCTCACTCCGGAGGAGCAGCAGGAGTTTTTGGAACTCCTGGCTCGGCTTTCCTCGGAGCAGCGTGAAGCACTGAAAGAAGTGCTCAAGTCCTTTACTTAACAAAAATGTGCAGGGCGGCATTGCTGCTACCCTGCACATTTTATTTTTTTTATGCACGCTCTACTCTGACGCTGCCAGTACGAGCATCTTTGATGATACGGAAACGAGAGCCGCAACCAGCGCAGCTTTTTGTCTGATTTGTTCCGCCTCCAAGGATCACTCGTGCCAGCTCGTGCCCACAATCAGGGCATTTGATAACCTTCATAGCCATATCAAAACCTCCATTTGAATTTGACTTATCATTTTAAACCGTCGTCCGCCGAAGTCAAGCAGTGTTACCATCTTCTTTGTTTTTACACCATACCGCACGTAGTTCAATAGCGGTTTCCTTCATAGTAGGCGGTTTCCTTCATAGTAGGCGGTTTCCTTCATAGTAGAAATCGTATGCCACCTGTAAGAATTCGTCTGCTGTGTCAAATTCATCACCACTGTAATCTGAAACGAACCAATTCCCATCGTTATCCACCGTAAAGGTCAGCTTCACATCACAGGCAGTCGGTTCATCGGCCATACCCATTGTATAATCAAATGTAGTGTAGGTTCCTTCCATTATTACATTGCCCGTTGTGTCATCATAATACCAACTGTAATAGGTAGAATCCTCAAATAGATAATCCATGACCATGCCATAGGTGATCTCATCCAATTCAGGATGATCCGGATCATCGTTTTCCCAGCCACCCCAGACCGTACCACAGACTTCGTCGATAACTTTATCCGCACCACTAATATAAGCGTACTCGTCATCAGAATCTTCCTCCGTATAATCAGAGGTACTGTTTTCCGAATCATTCCACACCGTATTATCTGATACCGCCACCTCGCTTTCTACCCTTGTTGCAACACTCGTTGATGTTGTTTTATTCATGCCGAGATAATATTCATTCAGCATGTTCAAAATAATCATTTCCTGAAGCCAGTCCAGTTCCGTTCCATTGCTGGTAACATGATCCAAATTAAAAGTATCATCCGAATTCACAACAAAATAGAATGTAAACCGCAGTGTTCTTCCACTTTCAACGACTCTATCACCGGTATAGGTTACAATTTTTTTGCCGTCTTCTTTATAATTGTCCCATTTAGAATCATCGAAATATGTATCAAAAATCTCGTCAAGCGTTGCATCTGCACTGAAAATACTGGGCATCTGGCTGTCCGACAACCCACATGATTTTATGGAGTCCATATTGAATCCACCGGACGCAACTGCTGCAATCACAACGATGACTGCGATGGTAGCAACCAGATTTATGATCTTCTTCTGTTTCAGATACCCATGAACCGCTTTCTTCTCCTGCTCCACCTGCACGGCAGAAAGCATTTCCGGGTAAAGTAGCGAGATAATCTGCGAATAGATCATATTTCCAAACAGATAATACCGCGACTTGTTTTCTTCTTTTTTACTGGGGACACTCAAAATACTGAGTTTGAGACCATTTTCTGTATTCTGAACCTGATATGCTCCGTACTTTTTGCTGTGGAACACCACTGTGTCCGCTGTATCTGTGATTTGCTCTACTTCTGGCGCTGCAAATCCTCGGCGAATCACATCTACTGCCTCTTCCCAAGTCATTTCTTCTGGCAGATATAATGCCCCTTGGTCACGAGCTGGATCGAACACCTTCAGATAAATGTCATCTCTGCAAAACAGGCCATATATAATAGGCACGACCGCGCTGAGCAAAGCTGATTCTATAAAGTTCCAAATGCCCGCTCCGCCTAAACAAACTACAAATAAGATTAAAAATGCCAACGTTGCAAAATAGGCGATTTTCAGTTTTTTCTTCATATCTTCCCAGATAATCAGAAACTGCGTTGTTTCGGTGAAAAGGACGTGATACCCGTTCCATCCGTCAGACTTTTTCTTTTCTTCCCACACTTCTTCTCTCTTATCAAGAATTTTCATGGTATTTTGTCTGCCGCCACCGGTTTCTTCGTCCGGAACCTTTTTAACCTCTTCCATAATAATTTGCTCCTTTTTGTCTGTCGTTCGGTCGTTCGTACGGATATGGAACGCTTTGTGCTAAAAATATTATACGATATATACAATTATGAGTCAAGCACCCAGACAATAAAATCGTAAGTACACAATACGATTTATCTAAGGAGGCTGAACCATGGAACGAGAGAAGCCCACATTTGATATCCTGGGCCGTATTGAGCGGGAACGCCTTTCCCGTGGCTGGTCTGAGTATGCCCTTGCAGAGAATTCAGGTCTGACACAATCTACCATTTCTACCTGGCGCAGACGGAATCTTCAACCCAATGTAGCTTCTCTTGAGAAAATCTGCTCCGGCCTTGGTATCTCGCTTTCCCAGTTCTTTCAGGAGGAAGACTCTGTTTACTTAACCCCCGATCAAAAGGAAATTCTTGATCTCTGGGCTAAACTCTCTCCTGCTCAAAGAACAGCGGTCTCTCAAATGCTGCGTTCCTTCCTATATATAAAGGAAGAGGTATAAAATTTTTCCGCTCGTGAGCCGCTTGTGTCAAAAGCGAATTTCCGCGAGCACCCTCTCACGGCACACCCATTTTCAGAATGGGTGTGCTATAGGGGCGCTTGCAAAAATTCACTTTCGACACGCGCGTCTCACTCACGGACTATGTTTTTGTAGCTTCTTGTATAAGATAAAATTCAACTATTCCACAGCAAAATACGGTCAAGCCCATGAAGGACTTGACCGTTTTATCATTTTGAATAACAGGTTTTAGATACAAGATTCCCGAATTTTTGCAAGATCACTGTTCAGCAGCGTTTCATGTTCCAGAAGCTCTTTCTGGACAGCAAGGAGGAAATCCCTGTTGTCATGGAGAATCTTATATGCTCTGCGGTAAAGTTCTTCCAGTTTTGCTGATTTGATGGCTTCATTATAAGAAAGTCTCTGCTCGGACATTCTGTTGTCCCCTGATTCAATTCCTACGAAGCCACCACCTGCAAAGTGACACTGCCAAATATCCATGAGCTTATCTGCTTGCTCTATATCGGCCGATGCCTGAATATCCATAACACCATAGATCAGAGACACACCCGCTCTGCCTGCCAATGTTTTGGTCACTTCATCCAGAAATTCCTCCTCATTTTGTGCATAAGTAGCACAGCCATTTGCCATACCACCGATCACACCTTGGCTTCCGCGAACCGTGACAATTCCAATGCTTCCGGGGTGAAGAACTTCTCCGACCACTGCATGGGCAGCTTCATGTACTGCAATCTTCTGCAACTCTGTGGAGTCGGTTTCCTTATCCGTCTTTTGGAGTTTATATACCACCTGAAGAAGAGCTTCTGTGATATCTTCCTTCTGGATGTGCTCATGACCTTGATAGACACTATTCAGCGCAGCAAGGTTCATTACCGTTTCCAGTGTAGCACAGCTTACTTTGGGCATAGCCTTGACGATATCTGAAATCAGTACATCCTCTGCCAAATCTTTATCCCTGAGATAGTAGCTGACAATGTTCTCTGCATTCTCTCCAATCGGAGGTTGCAGATAGATCACATAATCAAATCTACCCGGTCTCAACAGGGATGGTGGCATATACCTTGTATCGTTAGTAGTAGCAATCACAAAAAGATCTGTGTCCTTTGCATCATCAATACAGGCTTGCAGACAAGCCCATTCCGGCGCATAGGGAGAATTCGATTCTACATAGAGGTTCAAATCTTCTAGGAGCAGTATACTAGGTGCTTCCTCCTTTGCCATAGCAAATACAGCCCTCAATTCATCCAGAAAACTGTTTTCCTGACTGGTTTTACGAAAAACAAAGGGCTTTCGTTCAGATTCCTCCATCAGGATAGATGCCAGCAGACTTTTTCCAAGACCAGGATCAGATTCCATCAGCAGCCCTCTTGGAATAGAAATGCCCTTTCTTTTATAAACCTCCGGTCTTTTTAGAATATCCAGAATCTGACGCAGAATCTCTTTCGTAGATTCGTAGCCGATAACTTTTTCATCAAACTTATCCATTGTATTCTCCCTTCTTATTTGCGCTTTGATTTTTTGTTCTGATTCATTTGACCTTTTGCTGTCAGAGAAATGCTTCCGTATCGAACGATATCATCGCCATACAATGTAGCTTCTCTTGACTGTCTCATTTGGATATTATTTTGAAGCATCTCGTCAAACTCAGATTTCCATTGATTTGTTACCGTTACAAGCATATTCCACTCAGATTCCCATTGAATATGAAACATATTCTGTGTTTGAAACGATACTGCACAAACTGCAAAATGAATATGTACATTAAATCTATCCGCATGAATTCCATAGGCTGTAATATAACCGTTCTTCGCATAGATACTTGCTATTCTTTCTGCTAGAGATACTACATCCTGTGGCAAAATACAATCTGTTGCTGCGAAGGAAACAATGCGGTGTTTTGCAAACTGCGGAATACCTTTATGTCTTCTCCTGACTTCAAAAAGCATCAGATGATAAACTGAACTCGGATCACACAAATATTCATTGGGAATCATCGCTGGCTGACAACCTGCTAAGGTATTTGTTATAGTATTCGCTCTTTGACTATCTTCTGCTGTTTTATCTAATCTAAGAATATAATGCAGTAACCGTTTTAAATCTTCCAAAGTTTCATACTTCTCATTTTTGAGTTCGATATAACACATATCTATGAACCTCCTCTTTTATCCCTTCCAGATCTTTTTCACTCGCATAATATCCAATATTAGATATAATTTCATCAACAAGGTCTGCATCTATTTTGGTAAAATAGATTGCGCTCTTAAATACTTCTGTTGCATTTTTACCAGTTTCATCCATTCTCTGTTGTAGATGAATTTTATCTTCATCTGTCAATCGTATACTAAAGATATTTCCCATTATAAGCACCTTCTTTCTATTCATATATTTCATAAAGATAAATTAATATCATTGAAAATATAGATGAGAATTTATAGAATAAAATATTATTTATGACGGCATCCGCCTCCCCCTCCTAGCAAGAATAGCCAAATGTATATACACTACACATTCGGCTGCTCTTGTGCGACTGTTTGTACTACAACTATTCCATTCAGCCGCTTTATCCTAATGTTAGTGTCATTAATAAAGATTAACTTTCACCTTCCTTCTGCTCTATACATTATTTAGCATTAACATTGGATTACCCGTATGTACATCACTCCATCAAGCACTACTTTCAGGCAATAGAAAACCCACATGGAACATCATCCATGTGGGCTTTTTCATGTTACCACCCAACTGATTTCAAGTGGGATTCTTGTATAATATATTCCTGTACCGCTCTCTTAGGAATCCTCCAAGATCGGCCGATCCTCATGGCCTTTATCTTTCCAGACTTCAAAAGCTTATAGGTAGTGTTCATACCGCATCCCAGCATATCAGCGACTTCTTCTGGAGTGATCAGAGTGTCATAGCAATCAAACATAACGGCAAATCCTCCTTTGGTGGGTTACTATAATGTTGCCGAAGGTCAAATCATACCAGATACAGAGAAAGGGCGACCACTTGCGTGATCGCCCTGAATTTATGTCAAAATACTATTATGTGTCTCTTGTTCCTACACTTTCAAAAAAATTTTGCTTGTAAATTCCCATTTTCTTGATATTAGGGAGCATTTAACGCTCAAATTTTTTCAGAAGTGTAGGATGCAATACGCTTTTCTGCTTGTACAGCTTCATATTTAAGCAGTTTTCCACCATCCGTAAGTTCTGGTTCCCATTCCCAATAATACATATAATCATTGCCCTTGATACAGTTTTTTATTTTTCCTAATCTTATTGTCCATCTTATCTTGGCTCTTCCGAAGTCATTTGACCCGGCCATAAGTAGTTTCATTATAACCTTATAGTCCACTTCTGTGTCTAATGATTCGCTTTCTACCTCCGGAATTTCAACTCCATTTTTCTCCATCCAGTTTTTCATCAGCTGCGGATTTTTCCATCCACAAATAGCCTCTATACGACCCGATTTCCAAACACGCTCATATCGAAAATCTTTTACCCTAATACTCTTCTTTGTTTTTCCAAATACTTTTAAAAGCCTTTCCCAATTGTCGTCCACTCCAAGTGGCTTTAGCCTAAGCGTTTTTTCCTCTACTTGAAGTAATTCTTGTTCTTTGAGTGCCTCAGTAAATTTATCTTGTTCTTCCTTTTGGTTCTCACTATTCTGTACAATAATAAATCCATTGTGCAATTTACTTACTATACTTTCGATAGGGCCATTCAGTTCATATTTGGTCGGAGGTACTTCATCAGCACAATAATATTGCGGTATCACATCAAAATCAAAATCAGGGGCTTTGTATAAAATATCCCGGTTTAAAAAGCACATATAAATAGCCGAAATTGCATCATCCGAAATACGTGGTTTCACCTCTTCCGAAATAAGAAATGTTTTTTCTTTTTTATCTAAGAAAGAAAAGTAATAGTCCCAGTATTCATCAATATAGTTACCGAGAATTCTCTCCGCCTCTTGTATTGCCTGCCAATAGGTCGCGCTCCCTTTTTTGAACTTTAAATTTTCATATGCATATTCCACAAGAGCAACCGCTACCATATTTAAATATCGGCCATACTGGCACATGAATGCAGCGCCTTCATATTTTTCAATGATTTCGTCCAAATAGAATGCCATTGGATAGCAAGATTTATGTATAATCAATCTTGCAGTTCTTTGATCTATTTTTTCTTTTCCTATACGGTTTAATTTTTCGCAGTGATATATATTCTCACGTGCAAAATATAAGACAACGGTTTCGCTATGATTTCCTTTTTGAGAAAGATCTACTTTACTCATTTTTTCAATAGCTACACATAAGTCCTCGCATCTATCTTTCAATCGGCTTTTTTTCTGTTTTTCTAGGCTTCCTGTGTCTGATTCATCAAATATTTCTTTTTCTTTTTCTGCCAGTCTTAAAACATTCCAACTTACGCTGTCACGATTTTCTTCCACAATATGCTTTGTTGCAGCGCTAAAAAACGGCGTCAAAAATTCCTTTACTTTCTCGTTTTTCTTCATTGTGGGAATAAACTGGTACGGGCATATCAAGTTAAATGGAAATTCTTCCGTATGATTCATTTTTATCTGTTCCACTTTTTTTGTTTTGCTCGCCAAGGCACGCACTCGTCTTTGATATGTCTCGTACCCTTCCCCATCTTCATCCCAATCAAAAATTTTCTTTTTAAATTCTGAAGCCGATATATTTCGTGCTGTTAAATACCTCAATGACATCATCACACATCCAATTGCATTGGCTTGAAGTATCTTGGGCGGATTGCTATCGCTTTTACAATGCATTCTAAAATAATGCAGCATTGGCCAGTTTCCCTTTTCCATATCTTTCAAAATCGCTTTGACCGCATTGACTTCATTGTTTTCTTCATGACTTAAAGTCAATTCCAACGGTAATTCTTTCGCATACAATCGAAAGCTAAAACGCTTGCATCTTTCCAGCTCATCGCGAGTTTCCTCCAGTTGCTTTTGATTTTCAAACAATACCATTTTCTCAATCATTTCATCTCTCCAAAAGTCGGCCTTTTACATTATTTTGATACTTTTCTCATTTTCGGTCACGAAAACTCAAATTTGTTTTCCTTCAAAAGTGTTAAAATTTAATTAGAAAGATCACAGTATCTTTCCCTCCAGTCTGCACCTTGACAACCGCATAGCGGGCAGTTGACCCCGAGACCGACCGGACAAACTGCCTGCCGTCCGCCAACTCACCTCATAAGATAAGAAAGGATACTTTATGAATGCTTCAAACACTAGTGGCATGATCAATGCTCTTCAGAATCTTGATGGAACACCCTATAATCCGCCAGAAGAAGTCAGTTCGACTTTTCCTAAAAGAAACTGGACACAAACAGTTACCACGACGCAGGATGTTACACAATGTTCAACTTACTATAGTGCCGCACCATCAAATAGTCCTGTACCGCCATCTACTCCCTCGCACCAATCACAACAGCCATCATCCTCTCAATGCGATCCTCTTGAGGCAAAAGCTCAAGAGTTTAAAGCGGCATGGGAGAGTGACGCACAAAAAGCCTACAGACAGAAGGCACTCAGTTTCGAAAACTATGGCTTAACTACTGATCCTCAGGGTTATCTAGTCCTCTTGTACAGTAATAGCGTCAGTACCGTTGGAAAACCTTTTAGCCCTTGCCGAAATCTACAGGCGCAAAAGATAATAGAACATGACACAAAAAAGGGATTCATCAAATATACGTTCGATACTCCTACAGGAGAACACAGGAGCGTTATAGTCGATGCTGATTGCAGCGCCCTGCAACGTTACAATTTACTACAAGACAATGGTTTTATTGTCGATGCAAATCATCCAGCTACCATTTGTGCTGAGTTAATTGCTCGTTATACCGCACCTATGCTCAATTCTGTTTCTCCGCTGATAAAGTACTCTCCCGGCTGGTATTCTTCTAAAAACTCATGGGGTTTTCAAGAAAGTAACTGGGTTGATCTTAACACGGTGCTTTTTAGCTTTACTCTCCCGTCCACATCTGACATGGTGATGTATCAGTTGCTATCGCTATATGCCGTCCTACAGGGACGTTTATCTCCCGAGTTATGGATCAGACGCCCGTTCTGTGTACTGACGCATAACCGGCATCTACACACAGATTTGAGCCTTGACGAATCATCTCGCGTATTTAAAAAAAAGTTAGAAAGCTTGATCGACCGCCCTCTTGTATGGATTCGCGCTGAAAACATCAACTTCAATGAGTCTTCCAGTGCCTATAGTCGGGACAAAAACTATCAAGCGCTGATGAATTTTATGCAAAGCGATCAGAGGCACCCCGTATATATCGTGGTGTCTCAAGACTTAACACCTCGGCAGCGAATATTTTGTTTACCAGTACAAAATTTCTCTGACCACCGCGTTAGAACCAATTCGCTCAATTCAATTGGAGATCTGATAAAGCTGATTATCGGGAACTCCGATGCATTTGAAGCTCAAATCGATAAAGTTTACACAGAATTTTTTGACGAACTCGGAGAAGACTGCCCCGTTCGACAGAAAATTTCCGTACTAGCCGCGATTGCTGCTGTCGTACAGTGGTATTTTTCTATCAGAGACCCCAGTCAAAAAGGGGTAGTTGCACGTTCCCATAATGAATGCCTTACCCTATATATTCAATACTGGGAGAGGTTCAATGGAGATAGTATCAACAGTTTATTCCGGAATGCACTCTATGCAGCCCGGCGAAGTGATATGATTTGTTTTCGTCCACTCGAAGATGTCGATAGCAGTTTTGACTGTCAGAAGGAGATTCTATATGATGATACCTATTATTATACATCGACTGCCCTTTTGAAGAAAATCATTAAGGTGCAGCTGCGATCCTATATGCCGTCCGACGTGCTCAATCGTCTGAAAACTGCCGGGGTTCTTTCGGGATCAGTCCCCAAAACGCTCACCTTTGCACCAAATGAATCAAAGGATTTTCGCTTTCGAACACTTCTGAGAAGTAGCCTACATCAACCCGGAAGTCGTGACCTTGTTGAAATCTAAAAATAAAAAGGAGTTTGATTATTATGTCTATGCTATCGCAAACCTACATAGGAAAGTACTATGAGGGCAGCCAAGAACTATCCGTTTCCACAAAAAGTATCCCCGGACAGGATAACGATTCTTATGTCATCCTCGGTGAATCCGGCTACGGAAAGAGTGTTGCTGCCCAAAGTATCGTGCTGCAAAAGGCTTATCAGGGACATCGCATCCTCGACCTCAACATTCATAACACCTCTTCATCCGAGCACATCTTTCCAATTCTCAGAAAGGCATTTGAACAACTGTCCTCAAAAATTGATGCATACAACACGCCAATTCCAACAACGCTCTTCAATCCATTACGCTATGCGGATGGAACTACGGAATCATCAGCAGATTTGAGTTATACGCTTTCCAATATTATAACCAAGTATATCAAATTGAGCCGCACGGAAACTGCTGCTTTTTCCGATAGTTTGGAATATGTAATCTCAAACCTCGACGATAATCCGGATATCTTTCCAGCAATTCTTAAAACCCTTGACGAATTTGACACGAAAGCATCAAGAAGTGCATCTGCTCATCTTGCACCGCTCCTGCGGCACAATGTCTTCCGAAATCAACCGATTAAACGCCATTCTGGAATCGAAATTATCAACCTAAGCAAATTTCCACCCCTCTTCCAGAAAGTGATTGCTGACTTGCTTCTGTTCGATGAATTTCGCACTGCATCACAGGGAGGACAACCGCCACGCTACATCTACATAGATGAGA
>OFMT01002526.1_pt1 | contig 10694 bp, 4 predicted proteins | sample 1541891 | NCBI WGS metagenome assembly OFMT01 (sample SAMN04209230, study PRJEB22552) | human gut metagenome | biome: gut; material: feces | host: Homo sapiens | place: USA: Oklahoma | reverse complement strand
CTACCAATTTTATACGATTTCGCTGTCGCATCCCTCGCGGATGCGTGGATTAAAACAGGGGAATGGAAGCGTGGGTGGAACAGAGGAGCGTCGCATCCCTCGCGGATGCGTGGATTAAAATAAATAATTGTACCCAAAACTTCTAAAACTTTATCTCTTGTCGCATCCTTCACGGATGCGTGGATTAAAAAATTCCTAATCTGTCATACTATAAGGGAAGGGATAATATCCCTTTGTTTGCGGGGCAGGCAACGGTCCAGTCCGTCCCGTATACTACCAATTAAACAAATCTTTTGCAGAGCAGGAAAGGAGTTTGCTATGATACGTTTTAAACAGGTCGTATCCGGTGTACTGACAGGCTTTTTATTCTGTGGTTCTGCCATCAGTGGAGCACCACTTATTGCAGCAGCTAAAACAGAAACCACATACAGCCTGACACTCGATAAGACAGAAAACGGTTCCGTTGCTATCTTTGATGCAGAAAAAGAGGCAAAGAAAGATGAGAGCAAGGAGCAGCAGAACACAGAAGCTACTACAAAAGAGAAAGCTTTAACCAAAAAGGTGAAGGCAGGTGATACAGTATCCATTAAGGTAAAGCCGGATGCTAAGTATATCATCAAAAAGCTGTCCCTTATTGATCCTGAAACAAAAAAGAAGCTGGATGTTGAACTTTTTGCTGATGAAAAGCATGAAGACGTTGTAACATTCACAATGCCAGCACAGGATGTCCTGGTAACATCCTCTTATGAAGAAGGAACAATGGAAAAAGGGCAGACAATTGCCTCCCTTGTTGGTGCAAAGAGGAAAGAAACAGAAGATAAAAGTGAGGCAGCAAGCACTTTTGCCAAAAGTGAAACAACAGAAACCGGAATCTCAACAGAGGCCACTACAGAACCGGCTAAAAGCAGTGAGAACACAGAGGCAGCAACAGAAGCTTCCACAGCGACAGATGCAAAAGCAGAAGAATCAAAAACGGATGCTGATGCAGGTAAAGAGCAGGAAGCTACAGAAAAAGCTGCGGAAACGACAACTGCCACCGAATCGGAGGAAAAGGCTTCGGAAGTCTCTGAGAGTACCGAAAGTACTAAAAAATCAGAGGAGGCAAATGAACCGGTAAAGGTCGTTGGTGATGAAGGTAAAGAAGTTGTTGTTAATGACACATCCTCCAAGAACAGTAAAGAGAGTGATAGGACAGAAGAAACAACAGAAGCGGAAACAACCGCCGATGAATCTTCTGAAAAACTGACAACAAAAGAAGTCGCACAGGATGCGGTCGATGTTGAAAAGAAGATCGAGGAGCAGACAGAGAATAAAGACCATGTGGACCGGAAGATGGTTGTAAAATATACTCTGGCAGATTCTTCTAAAACAGAGGAAAACATTACTCTTGATAAGCTGATGAAGGATACAACGGTAGATGCTGGTGCATTTATCGGTCAGTATCAGCAGGAATTACCTGTTTATGAGAGCAAATCCGATGGGGAATTTTATTATATCTATCCAGATATCACTTCCCAGAAGAAAAATCTCGAACTGGTTTCCTGTGATGTCGCTTATAACAACAATGATGGCGAGATTATCAAAGATGCAACATGGGATGCAGAAAAGGGATGCATCAAAGTCCCAGTAAGTTGTTTCTCTGATGAGAAAGTGAAAGAAATGGGAAATGCGCCTGTTCAGGCACAGCTTTTCTTCCGCTATGACAGCAGTATCTCCGATAAATCTGGTGTGTCTGTACACATTGATAACCAGAACCCGGATGTAAAAGTAAAAGCTGCCGATCAGGTAGTTGTAGGAGATGACCTTGATGTACAGTTTGATATTCCGGTAGCCACAAAAGATACCGCAGAGAATATCAATGCATCTTATTTTTCCATTAAAGTAAATGGAAATGAAGAACCGATCGAACTGACAGACAATAGTGTTGCTTATGATGAAGACAATGGTGTACTGACTCTGGCATCCAATGCTATGACAACCACCAGTGTTGATATCACTATCAAACCAAAGGCAGTAGCTGCTTATGCTGCAAGTACAAGTACTTCCAAAGCAGATTTAAAAGCTGTCCCTGGCGTAAAATTAAAAGAAAATCTTACAAAAGAAAATGAGGGTACGTATTCTACTTATAAGTCCACTTTATACTGGGCTGACGAACCGTATCTGTATAAACATCAAAATGATCCAACAAGTGTTGTTGATAAAAAATCCTGGTTACGTAAGAATCTTGGATTGATGGACGATTATATGTGGGGAGCCGCTATTTCTGAAAAATCAGGCCATACTTATAATGCAATCAAAAAAGCGGATAACACATATGATTTTAACCACAAGACGATCAAGGATGAAAGAAACGGATTTGATACCCATGCGGATTGGACATATTATATGAACTATCGTTTTGGTGTTGATAAGGATTTTGCTAAATACAAAGCTGGCACATCTTCTAAAACAGGAAGAGAACCAGATATTGACTGGACACAGCTTGCGGATAACTCAAGATCAGAAGTTTATGCATTAAACTGCTGTCATATCGGCAATGGTACTGTTATGAAACCTATCGGAACAGTTTCATACGATACAAAGAAGATTGATGGGGCACAGGTTCGTCAGAGTAAGACACGTTCTCCGATCCGTATCAGTGTTATGTTCGTAAGTGAAAAAGAGAATTATGTCATCTTTGGTATGGTTACTCCTCAAATGAACTCACAGGCCGGATTTGGTATGTATAAGGTAAGATTTAGCGAGGCTTCTGGCAAAATCTCTATCAAGAAGAAATCTTCCAACACCTCCGTTACAAATGGAAACAGTCTCTATTCCTTAAAAGGTGCTGTTTACGGTGTTTACAAGTCAACAGCAGATGCAAATGCAAACAAAAATGCGGTTGGCAAGATCACTCTTGATGCAAATGCAACAGGGTCTTTAAGTGGTCTTGAAAAGGGTACTTATTATGTACGTGAGATAACTGCTCCAGCAGGTTATAAACTTAATACAAAAGTGTATACTGCAAAGACCTCAGAAGGTGCAACAACGGTTATTAATACGGATGATGTACCGGAAACATGTAATCTGCAGTTACAGATTACGAAGAAACTGAGGAAAAATGAACAGAATAGGGTAAATGCAAGAACATTAAGAAATACGGAATTTACTTTGTCATTCTATCCGGGAGGATATTACAATCAGAATGAGATTAAATCTAAGAAAGCAACGAAAAATTGGGTGATTAAAGAAGGAGCTCCAGAAGTTCGAGTGATAGAAAACGCAGATAATACGGTAACATTCCGTGCTACAATTTCTAACATTCCATTAGGAACAATGGGATTGAAAGAAACAAAATCTGGAGCTGGTTTCTCAGCAGTACATTATGACGTGGTTAATCCGGCTGGAAAAATTCTTGCTAATGATGCTAATCCAACAGTAATCATGTATGCAAAAAAAGGACAGGCTGTGCAGGATGTGTACGGTTCGACTACTTATATTGTAGGAGATTCTCTGCCAAGAGCTGATTTTGAGTTCGTGAAAAAGAATGATAAAGGTGCTGCATTGGCAAATATTCCATTTACGATTGAGAACCTGGATACCAAAGAGTCTTATACAATAACTGCAGGTAAAGATGGAAAATATTCTTCCGCAACCGATGATTCCTTATGGTTCCACAAGTCAGCTATTGGAGATTCTGAAGGTAAAACAGCTGGCTTAGGTAAACTTCCGGTAGGACATTACAAGCTGACAGAGAAACGTTGTGCGAATAATACAGGATATCAGTTAGCAACTTCCTCTTTTGAAGTGACGACAGAAGATAAGAAGATTACCTTTGAGTTAACTGACCCACCTGTAACAATCGGTACAAAAGCAATCGACAGTGCAACTGGCAGCAATTATGCAAAACAGCAGGATGCTTTATCTATCACAGATACGGTATCTTATGATGGATTAGCATTAGGCAAGACTTATGTTATAAAAGCCGTACTCATGAACAAAAAGACAGGAAAAGCCGTTACAGCAAACGGAAAGAATGTTACAGGCGAGACGAAATTTACGGTAGAAGAAAAAGGTACAGAAAAGAGCAGTATTACGAATGATGATGCGCTCTGGAAAGATACACGCAAGGGAACGGTAGATGTGAAACTTTCTTCCTTCCCAACAAAAGATTTCAATGGAGAGGAACTTGTTGTCTTTGAAAAGGTATATCTCGTTGGGGATGATGGAAAAGAAGAAACTGTTCCAACAGCAACCCATGAGGATATCAACGATGAGGGTCAGACGATCCTTATTCCAGAAGTGAAGACTTCCGCAGTAGACCAGAAGACTGGTTCCAAAGACACTTCTTATGAAGTAGATGAGAAGACAGACCAGAACAGTGAAGGATACAAAAAGATCACAACTGTGATCGATACGGTATCCTACAAGAATCTGGAGCCTGGTAAAGAATACAAAGTAGTCGGCACACTGATGTCTAAAGAATCTGGAGAAAAAGTAAAGGATAAAGATGGAAAAGAGATCGTATCTGAAACAACCTTTACTCCAAAGGAAAAGGATGGAACAGTTGATGTGACATTTGTCTTTGATGTGACAGGACTTGAAAATACAACAACCGTTGTATTCGAAAATGTTTACCATAAAGACGAACTGTATGCCGCTCATGCGGATATCACAGATAAGAACCAGACATTCTTTACGCCGGGTGCAAAAACAACTGCAAAAGACAACGAGACTGGAAACCATACTTCTCCAGTTAAGAAGTCCGTAACGATTAAAGATACTGTTGTTTACACAAATCTCCAGAAAGGAAAGAAATACTCTGTAAAGGGTGTCCTGATGGATAAGGAGACTGGAAAACCATTTGTTGTTAAAAACGAGGATGGAACAGAATCCGAAGTGACAGCAGAGAGAGAGTTTGTTGCTGGACAGGATGATACAGAAGAAGTTGGAAAGGAATCTGTTTCTGACGAACGGGTAGATGGAGAGATTACATTAAGCTTTACCTTTGATGCATCTGCATTGGAAGGCAAAACTGTTGTAGCATACGAACATGTATATCGTGATGGCAAAGAGGTAGCAACCCATGCAGACATCAACGATGAAAATCAGAGCATTCACTGGCCATCTATTGGAACAACTGCAACCGACTTCGACGGAAAAGGTCATACGGTAAAAGTTGGTGAAGCTGTTGTTATCCGCGATACGGTAGCTTACAAAAACTTAGTGCCTGGCACAGAGTACAAGGTAAGCGGGGTATTGATGGATAAAGAAACAGGAAAACCATTCCTTGATGCCAAAGGTAACCAGATTACAGGAGAGACTACTTTCTCTCCAGAACAGGCAGATGGAAGTGTGGATGTCTTATTCACAGTAGATACTTCCTTACTTGCCGGAAAGAAATTTGTAGCCTTCGAAAAGCTGTATACAAATGAAGTAGAGATCACATCCCATGAGGATATCGAAGATGAGGGTCAGACAGTATATGTTCCTTCCATCAAGACAAAGGCAGCAGATGCCAAAACAAAGATCAATACTTCTTGTGAAGATAAAGAGATCACAATCATTGATACGGTAACCTATAAGAACCTCCATGTTGGAGAAACGTATCAGGTAAGCGGTGTGCTGATGGATAAATCTACAGGAAAACCATTCCTTGATGCCAAAGGCAAAGAGATCCGTTCAAAATCCGAATCCTTTACTCCAAAGGAAAGCGATGGCACTGTAGAAGTAACCTTTACTTTCCCTGCAACCGGCTTAGGTGGAAAGAGTACTGTTGTATTCGAAGACTTAAAGCAGGGAGATGTTACATTATGCAGCCATGCGGATATCGAGGATGAAGCACAGACGGTATATATCCCTAAGATCGGAACAAAAGCTACCGATGCCAAGACTGGAAAGCACAGTGTTAAAGCTGGCAAAGTTACAATCAATGATGTAGTGAAATACCAGAACCTTGAAAAAGGTAAGACTTATACATTAAAAGGAACATTAATGGATAAGAAGACTGGAAAAGCGATCAAAGTCAATGGCAAAGAAGTAACTGCCACTGCAAGTTTTGTAGCTGGCGGAGATGCTGTATCAAATGAAAAAGATACCGTGGTAGGTGATGTGGATAAGGATGCTGCAGAAGATGCTATCCAGAAGACAGAACGCGTCAGCGGGGAAGCAACGGTAACCTTTAAGTTTGATGCATCCGGTCTTGGTGGAAAGACCCTTGTTGCTTTCGAGCATCTGTATGAGGGGGAAGCTGAGATTGCAAACCACACAGATATCAAAGATAAGGCACAGAGCGTAGATATCATCAAAGTGAAAAAGCCTGTAAAAGGATCAAAACGTGGAAGTTATTCCCGTGGAAAGAAAGTCCAGACGGGTGACAACATGAAGATGTACATCTTTGCTGGTGTAGCAGTGATCCTCGTGATTGCCGGAGTTGCATTCCTTGTAAAAGGAAAGAAAAAAGAAGAAGAGTAATCTTCTGAAAATTGATCAGACAGCCATCGGGTGACCGGTGGCTGTTTTTGTAAAAGGAGTGAAGTAAGAATGCATTATGGTTTTTCTGAGGGATATAAACCTCATTTGAATGGCGATTATCCTATCTATACACAGACATCATTATCTGATAAAATAACAGAAAATACAAAAGAGAAAGGTAGAAGGGAACATATGAGTTTTGTAGGTTTGACGTTTTTTAAGGATCACATTATTGGTTATGGGGATACGAAAAGTTCTCGGTTTGTTGATGGAGCATTTCAAGATGATAAAAAGAGGCAAAGAGTTCTCAAGATATTTAAAACAAGAGATTATATTGTTTGTACATATGATATTAACTCATTTAAAACTGTTGGAGAAGATTCAAAAGAAATATTCATTGAAGACTGGTTAAAAGAAAATATGAATGAAGTGACTTATCCGGAAGATCTCTTTAAGAGGTTTCATGACTATCTGATGAAGCATGAAAATCTTTTGGCATTGAATGAGTATGTGCGTTTCTTTGCCGGATATATTGAGATGGGACAAAGGGTGTATGTGAAAGCTGCAATTAATAAAATGGAATTATCTATTAAAAGACAATATGTTGTAGAACCATTTCCTGTCTATGGAGGAGCAAATGAATATGTTGAATATTTTAATAAAAATCCAATGCTTCTTATGTCAAATGAGCAGGATATTAAAGAAAATATTAAGCAAGCAGTCAATAAATTTGATGAAGAATTGCCATACAATCCCGTGGGCGGAGATATTATAGTAAAGACTTGGAACCCACAAAAATAGAGAATGCATATTGCAAATAAGAAATGCATATGATATAATGCCAATAGGCAAAATGATGAAATGTGTTCAAAGGAACGCAGTAAAAACCCCCCGGAGCTTTCACCTCCGGGGGGTTTTATCCGTTTTGGCAGGGTGGCTTAATCCCTTGGCTGGCTGCCTTTTGCATTTTTTTAATTTGTGGTATACTTCTTTTTGAGAGGAAAAAATTTTTTCTACAGAAAAATCGTGATCCTAAATTTTCTATCATACTAATAATAAAAGAAATCATGGTTCATAAGAAAAGGAGAAAAAAATTATGATGAAAAAGATGAACAAAAAAAGTATCATGGCAATCGTATTTGCGGCAATGTTTGTATTTGCTTCTGTTGCAGGAATCTTTCTACCAAAACAAGCATCAGCTGTTGGAAAACGGGGAAAAATCCGAACAATCAAAGTAACATCCGTAAAAAAACTTACCGTAGGAAAGCGTTCCAGAATCAAAGTTAAAGTAGCCCCAAAGAAAGTAGCAGCAAAGGTTACTTATAAGAGCAGCAACAAAGCAATCGCTACAGTTAACCGCAAAGGTGTTGTGAAAGCAAAAAGACCTGGCCGAGTTACTATTACCGTAAAAGCAAAGTCTAAAAATACAAAGATAAAACGGATTAAGATCAGAGTAATCCCGAAGAAAACTTCTACAAAAAAGAAAACTCCTAAGAAAAAGAAGAAACAGACTACTTCCAAGAATACAATAAAGAGAAATGATACATCCAGTGGCAATAACGGAAGTAATAATTCTGGAAAGAATGATAATGATGGTGAAGATGAAACACCTTCATATGAAACTGCATTAGATAAGAAGACTTCTGCGGATGGGGTGTTAAATATCTCTTATAGCGACATGACAGGAAGAAAAATCGCAGGAGACTGGTGTTATTATCTTCCAACAGATTTTACAAAAGCAAAAACAATTATTTTGCCGGAGGGAACATATACGATATATGATGAAGATGAGGTAAAGGTAAACCGAACCTATGTTTTTAATGGAAAATCTTCTATTTATTCAGGTTTTAGAACTTCATCTAATCAGGAAGTTATTAATAACTTGGATTGTGATCAGAAAGGAACAGAAAATTTCCTTTTAAATGCTAAAATTGTTGGAAACGGAACTGCTAAGGTGACATTAGTAAATGGAAAACAAATTACTATAGTTGTGCGAAATTTTAATCCAACAAATACGTTACGATATCAGTGTCGAAAAGTTGTAAATGAGATTACGAATAATTCCATGACAGATAAAGAGAAAGTATCAGCAGTATTGAATTATATTTCAAAACATAGCACTTCTCAGTATATCTATGATATTGGAACCTATCATGTAAATACAGATTGTACTGGATTCTCTGCAACAGTGGCACAGATGCTTAATTTTGCAGGAGTAGATTGTTGCATGAGATTAGCAGGATACGATCGTTCTTATGGACAGACTCCATCTCATCAGAACAATCTTGCTTGTATTGATGGAAAAGCATATATTGTAGAAGAAGGTGGATATTTCTTATATAGCGATTATTTTGATGCAAATAATTGTTATATTGGTTATAACAGCTATTATGATAAAATTTATCCAGAATTAGGGCTTAAAAATCGAGAGGGAAAATTAGATGTTAATTTAGATTATGACCATTCAAATTTGAATTACATTGAATATTCCTTAGTTTTAAAGAAAGCCGGCCGCCTTTAATTGTAAAGCTCAGAAGGGAAATTCTTTTCTGAGCTTTATCTACAAAAGAAGGAAGGAAAATGACATATTATGAAGAAAACGAACAAAAAAAGTATCATGGCAATCGTATTTGCGGCAATGTTTGTATTTGCTTCTGTTGCAGGAATCTTTCTACCAAAACAAGCATCAGCTGTTGGAAAACGGGGAAAAATCCGAACAATCAAAGTAACATCCGTAAAAAAACTTACCGTAGGAAAGCGTTCCAGAATCAAAGTTAAAGTAGCCCCAAAGAAAGTAGCAGCAAAGGTTACTTATAAGAGCAGCAACAAAGCAATCGCTACAGTTAACCGCAAAGGTGTTGTGAAAGCAAAAAGACCTGGCCGAGTTACTATTACCGTAAAAGCAAAGTCTAAAAATACAAAGATAAAACGGATTAAGATCAGAGTGATCCCGAAGAAAACTTCTACAAAAAAGAAAACTTCTACGAAAAAGAAGAAACAGACTACTTCCAAGAATACAACAAAGAAGGATGATACATCCAGTGGTAATAACGGAAGTAATAATTCTGGAAAGAACGATAATGATGGAGAAGATGAAACACCTTCATATGAAACTGCATTAGATAAGAAAACTTCTGCAGATGGAGTGCTGACGCTTTCTAAGAGTGATTTGAAATACAATAGCTTTTTTGATGAATATGATTTTCCTACGGAATTTACAAAAGCAAAAACCGTTATTTTGCCAGAGGCAAGATATAATTGCGATTACTATGCACCAAAAGAAGGAGTGACATATGTTGTTACGGGACAAACATATTTAGGTATGCAGATTAAAACCTCTTCTAATCAGGAAGTTATTAATAATCTTGATTGCGATCAGAAGGGGACTGAGAATACATTAGTTGCTGCAGATATCGTTGGAAATGGAACAGCTAAAGTTACTACTTTTAGTGGAAAACATGTGACGATTGTGGTAAAAAATTTTAATCCAACGAACACTTTACGATATCAGTGTAAAAAAGTAGTAAATGAGATTACAAACAATTCAATGACAGATAAGGAAAAAGTATCTGCTGTATTAAGATATATCTCTCAGCATAGCACAGAACAGTATGTATTTAATATCGGAACATACCATGTGGATACAGACTGTACCGGATTTTCTTCTACTGTTGCTCAAATGCTTAACTTTGCAGGGGTAGATTGCTGTATGAGACAGGCGGGATATGACCGTTTTTATGGGCAGACGCCAACGCATCAGAACAACCTTGCCTGTATTGACGGAGTAGCATATATTGTAGAAGAAGGTGGAATTTTCCCATATAGTGATTATTTCGATGAGAATAATTGTTATATTGGATACAATGACTATTATGATAAATTATATCCGACATTAGGACTTAATAGAAATGGAAAGTTAGATTTTAATTTAGACTACGAAGATCATTCTAAATTAAGCTATGTTGAATATTCCTTAATCTTAAAGAAAGCCGGTCGCTTATAAATTACAAAGCCTAGAAAGAACTTCTTTCTGGGCTTTGTTCACAGAAGAGAAGAAAGGAGAAAATTATGATGAAAAAGATGAACAAAAAAAGTATCATGGCAATATTATTCGCATTGGTGTTCGCATTTACTGCGATGTTTGTTCCGAAATCAGCATCCGCTGTTGGCAAACGAGGAAAAATCCGAACAATCAAAGTAACATCTGTAAAGAAACTTACCGTAGGGAAGAGTTCAAGAAT
>OFMT01002525.1_pt1 | contig 10699 bp, 9 predicted proteins | sample 1541891 | NCBI WGS metagenome assembly OFMT01 (sample SAMN04209230, study PRJEB22552) | human gut metagenome | biome: gut; material: feces | host: Homo sapiens | place: USA: Oklahoma | reverse complement strand
CAGATCCTTCTCCGTGTTGGCGGCGTTCACCACCAGCAGGAGCCGCTCCTCCTCAAAGCGGTAGAGATACGCATCGTCCACGGCTCCGCCGTCCTCGTCCGGCAGGATGCAGTACTGGGCCATGTTCAGATCCAGACCCGCCACGTTGCTGGATAGGACGTGCTGCAAAAATGCCAGCCGCTCCGGCCCCTGGATCAGCAGCCGCCCCATGTGGGACACATCGAACAGGCTGCAGAAGTGCCGGGTATACAGATGCTCCGCCACGATCCCCGTGGGATATTGGACGGGCATTTCCCATCCGCCGAAATCCACCATGGAGGCGCCGGCCGCCACATGGATCTCGTACAGCTGGGTGCGTTTGAGTTCGCTCATGTTCCTTCCTCCTTATTACATTGATTCCGTCGTTTGTTCCGCTTGTTTTGCTCCGTTTGCTTCGCTTGTCCAGTCGCTGGACATCTTCCGGCCGCATCGTGGACACGCCTCGACGGCGCCTTGGACACGCTCCGGAAACGTTTTGGACGCACAAAAAGGCGCAAAACCGCTTTCGGCAGTTTTGCGCCTCCGTTTTTGTACCTGAGAGATTCCCCGCCGGAGCGGGTTGCACCTTCGGCGTGCGGACAGGCCGCACTCTTCGGAGTATCGTCGTGGTCCGACCCTTTTGCCTGAGAGCTTCTGCATTCCCCTTCGGCGCCGCCGCAGCGGTCTCTCCCGGACCAGTCATCCGAACTCTGTTTGCTTGTCACCCATAGGCTACCATTTTGCGGCGGTGGTTGTCAAGAAAATTATGCCGCACGGCGGGGGAAAAGCATGGGGGGATTTTTGGAAGAGACATATATGCCGTATGAGCGCAAAGAACATATGAAATGAACAAGAATTTTGCACAAATCGACAAAATCGGGTTGCAAAAAGGCGGGAAACGTGGTAGTATCTCTTATAGACCTGATAATTAGCAAGACGAAATGTCGAAGGGCAAAGGCTCTCCGGCCGCTGAGATTTGCCGAAAAACCACCATCGGTTGTGGCAAGGGCGAGCCAGAGAGTCTATATGTGCTATATGAGTTTTGGAAGGAAGCAGGAGGTGTTACAGGTGCGGCAACCCATTCGAAGCAGCACGGTGAAGCGGCTGATCGTTGTGCTGGCGATCCTGTTGGCGCTGAGCCTTGCGGCGCTGTGTGCCGTGCGGTATTACGGGCGGCAGGCAGGCCGGGCGGCAGAGGCCCCCGGCAACGGCATCCAGACGGCGGCGCAGCCCGCCGGCGCACCCGTTCCCACAGCGGCCCGGACCGGCAAGGTCACCATCCGGCTGTATGACCGCAGCCCGGAGTATAACCGGGAGTTCTCCGTGACCAATATGTTCCCCGGCGACGCCGAGACCCAGAACGACTGCGTGCAGGTAGATCACAAGGGCGACGTCACCGTCCACTTCCGGGCGGAGGTGCGCCCCGGCTATGAGAAGCTGGCGGAGGTGCTGAAGCTGCGGGTGTCCGTGGGCGGCAGCGTGCTGTATGACGGCCTGATGGCCGAGATGCCCGCCGCAGTGGATACCCTGCTGCCGGCCGGCAGCGATACGCTGGACTATCAGCTGACGGCGTATCTGGATACCAGCGTCGGCAATCCCTATATGTATCAGCAGCTGGTAGCGGACTTTTACTGGTGGGTGGCGGATAGCGAGGAGTTGGCTCCCCCTACCGGCGACACCATGCGGCCCCTGCTCTGGGGAGCGGCGGTGCTGGTGTCCGGTGCGGCACTGACGGTGCTGCTGCGTCGCCGCAGGGAGGTGTCCCATGACTGAACGTAAGACCCGCAGCCGCCTCACCGGTGGGATCATTGCGGTGATCGTGCTGGCCGTGTGTCTGGTGGTCACCACCGTGGCTCTGGCCTATTCCATCGCCTCCGTCCGGGACAACACCTTTGCCACCGGCGGCGTCCGCATCAACCTCAACGACGGTGAGCCGGTGATCCGGCCCGACGAGTTCCTGTTCGAGCCGGGCATGACGGTGAAGAAGGACTTCTTTATCGAAAACGACAGCACCGGCACGGTGTACTACCGGCTGTACTTCGCCGGTGTCTCCGGCGATCTGGCGGATGTGCTGGAGGTCACGGTGAAGGACGGCAACAAGACCCTCTACTCCGGCACCCCCACTCAGTTGGAGAACACGCAGGCGGCGGATGATCTGCTGGCGGTGGGTCAGCGGCGGACACTGACCATGTATTTCCACTTCCCGGAGGCGACCGGCAACAGCGCTCAGGCCAAGGATCTGACCTTTACCCTCTGTGCCGACGCCACACAGACCAAGAACAACCCTCAGCGGCTGTTTGATTGATCCGGGGAAAACAGCTGCAGGAGAGTTGAAGCATGAAAAAAACCTTTGAAGTGATCAAAACGGTGCTGACGTGGCTGATCGTGCTGCTGGCGGTGTGTATGATGGTGTTCACCATCGTCTCCGTCACCACCTTTGACCGCAACGACCGGGCGCTGTTTGGCTACAAGATGTACATCGTGCGCTCGGACTCCATGAGCGCAACGGACTTTAAGGCCGGAGACCTGATCCTGGTGCGGTCGGTGGATCCCACCACCCTGCAGCCCGGCGACATCATTGCCTTTACCTCGCAGGACAGCGCCAACTTCGGTGAGACCGTGACCCATAAGATCCGGTCCCTGACCACTGACGCAGACGGCCAGCCTGCCTTTATCACCTACGGTACCACCACCGATACCGACGACGAGATGCCGGTGACGTATCCCTATGTGCTGGGCAAGTACGAGAAGTGCCTGTCCGGCGTGGGCAATTTCTTCCAGTTCCTGAAAACCACCCCCGGCTACATTCTGTGCATCTTCCTGCCGTTCTTTTTGCTGATCCTCATGGAGGGCATCAACTGCGTCCGGCTGTTCAAGCGCTATAAGAGCGAGGAGCAGCGGGAAATACAGGCCCAGCAGGCGAATCTGGAGCGCCAGCGGGAGGAGAACCAGCGGATGATGCAGGAGCTGATGGAGATGAAGGCCCGGCTGGAGGAGAAGGAAAAGACTCCGGAGGAGCCCCCTCAGGCGTGATCTGCCGCTCCACGGGGAGCGTTGCCGGAGGGATGCTCCGGCCATGACATCGGGAATCATCATGGATGATCATTCTATAGAAAACCCCTCTTTACAAGCTCGATCCTCCCCGATTTGACCGCCGGGGAGGGGCGAGCCAAGGACACAAGCTTAGAACCCTTGCGTCCTTGGCTCGCCTATTGACCGGCGCCCGCCATATGGCTCTGCCGGATTGAAAGGAGCATCAAGACATGAATTGGAAGGAAACTTTCTATACAGGAAAGCGTGAGCACCCGCAGGAGGAGAAGCCTGCGTCGCTGACGGCGCTGCTGATGCCCTCCCTGCTGGGGGTGGCGATTTGTCTGGTCTGCCTGTGCAGTCTGACATGGGCGTGGTTCACGGCCACCCAAAATAGCGGTGTGCAGCCCATTCAGTCCGCCACTGCCACGGTGACGGCGTCGCTGAACGATACGGCTCTGGGTGAGCTGAAGGTCGGAGAACCGTGCAGCTTGAACGGTACCGGCACGCTGACACTGCATATGGCGGGGGATGCCCAATATGCCTATGTGGTGATCAAAGTGGGCGACAAGGAGTATCACACGGGTTATCTTTCTGCGAACAAGGATTATACCATTACCGTCAACGAGAGCGGCGCAGCGCTGACCCTCTGTTGGGGGAAGCAGGACAGCCTGCCGGGAACGGCGGTGGAGGACGGCGGAAGCATCGGAACGGCTCAGCCCTCCAACACGACTGACGAACAGCCTGCGGTGAACGGCGACAGTCAGCAGACCCCGGATGCTGCGGTTCCCGGCGCTGACGATGCCAATACCGGCGATCAGACCAGCAACGGCGAGAATACCGGCAGCGAGAACGGCGGCAGCACCGGCAATGGCTCCGGCGAACAGGGGAGTGATTCCGGCACCGGAAGTGATACGGGCGCAGGCGGCAGTACCGGCGGTGACGCTGGGACCGGCGACACGTCTAACGGCACCGACGGAACCACCGGCGAATAAGAGAATGCAAGTATAATAGGAAGCCCTCCGGCGATGCCGGAGGGCTTCCTCGTTGTGGTGGGGTGAAAACCAGATCCTCCGGCCCAGCCGGAGGGCCTGGTTTTTGGTTTTCTGGGGTGCCATTGGGGGTATGGCAGGAAAAGCCTTGCCGAATGGAGGGCGCTGCTATGGGGCGTGCGGTATGGTGCGGCTTTGCGATGTTGGAGTCTTGCGGGAAAGGCGGTTTTGCGGCAGACGAAGTATGGCGGGATTGGTCAGAGGGTGATGGTGCCGTCGGCGGTTTGGGCCTGCGCCAGAAGGGGCTGGCAGCGCTCCAAGAACCGGGCCACCTGCTGGGGACAGCGGCCGATGTAGCGTTGGGGCTCCATGAGGGCCTCCAGCTCCGGACGGGTCAGGCCGAAGGACGGGTCGGCGGCCAGCCGGTCCAGCAGGTCGCAGGGATGTCCCTCCTTCATGCGGGCCGTGGCGGCCATGGAGTGACGGCGGATGACCTCATGGAGCTGCTGGCGGTCGCCGCCCCGCTTCACGGCCTCCATCATCAGGTTTTCGGTGGCCATGAAGGGCAGGTACTCCCGGAGAGTGCGATCCACCACCGTCTCGTTGACCCGAAGGCCCGATGCTACGTTCTGGCACAGCCGCAGGATGGCGTCGGCGCAGAGGAAGCCCTCCGGCAGGGCGATGCGGCGGTTGGCGGAGTCGTCCAGCGTGCGCTCCAGCCACTGGGCGGAGGCGGTCATAGGGGCGTTCATGGCATCGGCCATGAGGCAGCGGCTCAGGGAGCAGATGCGCTCGCAGCGCATGGGGTTGCGTTTGTAGGCCATGGCGGAGGAGCCGATCTGGCTGTCCTCAAAGGGCTCCTCCAGCTGGCGATCGTGCTGCAGCAGGCGGATGTCTCCGGCCATGCGATAGGCACTCTGGGCGATGGAGCTGAGGCAGCTCAGGATGCGGCTGTCCACCTTGCGGGGGTAGGTCTGGCCGCACACGGGGAAGCACTCCGAAAAGCCGAACTCGGCGGCGATGCGGCGGTTCATCTCGTCGATCTTCTCCTCGTCGCCGTCGAAGAGATCCATGAAGCTGGCCTCGGTGCCGGTGGTGCCACGGCAGCCCAGAAATTTCAGGCCGGAGAGCAGGGCGTCCAGCTCCTCCACGTCGGAGAGGAAGTCCTGCATCCACAGGGTGGCCCGCTTGCCCACCGTCACCGGCTGGGCGGGCTGATAGTGGGTGTAGCCCAAGGTGGGGACGGCGGCATAGCGCCGGGCGAAGGCGGCCAGATCCGCCAGCACCGACAGCAGCTGGCCCCGGAGATAGCGCAGACCGTCCCGGTAGAGGATCAGGTCGGCGTTGTCGGTGACGTAGCAGCTGGTGGCCCCCAAATGGAGGATGCCGGCGGCCGACGGGGCCGCCTTGCCGTAGGCGTAGACGTGGGCCATGACGTCATGGCGCACCTCCCGCTCCCGTGCGGCGGCCACCTCGTAGTCGATGTCGGTGACGTGGGCCTCCAGCTCCTGTACCTGCCGGGCAGTGATGGGCAGGCCCAGCTGATGCTGCGCTCGAGCCAGCGCCACCCATAGGCGGCGCCAGGTCTGGAAGCGGCTGTCCGGCGAGAACAGGTGCAGCATATAGGGGGAGGCGTAGCGAGACGCCAGCGGGGAGGTGTATACGTCGTTTGCCATAGGGATGCTCCTTTGGTGATGTTGGCGGGCAAGGCTGCCCGGTGGTTATCGAAGAATGAGGCTGTCCCGCTCAGCGCCCACGGAGACGTAGCCAATGCGGCAGCCGATGGCCTGCTCCACATAGGTCACATAGTCACGGGCGGCCTGGGGCAGTTCCTCCCAAGTGCGGACGCCGGAGATGTCGCAGTGCCAGCCGGGGAGGTACTCCGTCACGGGCTTGGCCTGATCCAGCAGAACCGGGAAGGGGAACTCGTGGGTGATCTGGCCGTCCACCTCGTAGGCAGCGCAGACGGGGATGCGCTCCATGTAGCTGAGGACATCCAGCTTGGTGAGGGCAATGTTGGTGGCGCCCTGCATCCGGACACCGTAGCGGGAGGCCACCAGATCGATAGGGCCTACCCGGCGGGGACGGCCTGTCTTGGCACCGTACTCGTCGCCGGCCTCCCGCAGTTCCTCGGCCTCCGGGCCGAACCACTCGCAGGTGAAGGGGCCTTCTCCCACGCAGGAGGAGTAGGCCTTCACCACGCCCACCACCTCGTCCAGCTTGGCACCGGGCAGCCCGGAGCCCACGGGGGCGTAGGCGGCGATGGTATTGGAGGAGGTGGTATAGGGGTAGATGCCAAAATCCAGATCCCGCAGAGCGCCCAGCTGGCCCTCGAAGAGGATGGACTTGCCGTCTGCCTGCGCCTGCCGCAGCCATGCGCCGGTGTCAGCGATGAAGGGGCGGATGGCTCCGCCGAAGCGATCCAGCCATGCCAGCAGCTGCTCCATGGTGTAGCCCTGAGCACCGTAGACCTCCCGGAGGATCAGGTTCTTCCACTCCAGCAGGTCCTGCAGATGGGCCTTCAGGTGCTCCGGGTACAGAAGCTCTCCGGCCTGAATGGTCTTTTTCTGGTATTTATCGGAATAGAAGGGGGCGATGCCCTGCTTGGTGGAGCCGTACTGCTTGTCCTTGAGACGGGCCTCCTCCAATGCATCCAGCTCCCGGTGCCACGGCAGCAGCAGGGAGGCCCGGTCGCTGACCAGCAGGTTTTCCGGGGAAACAGGTACTCCGGCGGCCCGCAGCGTCTCGATCTCCGACAGGAGATTTTCGCAGTCCAGCGCCACGCCGTTGCCGAGGATGTTCATGACACCCTTGTGGAAAACGCCGGAGGGCAGCAGATGCAGGGCGAACTTGCCCATGTCGTTGATGACGGTGTGGCCGGCGTTGCCGCCACCCTGATACCGGACCACGACGTCAAACCGCTGGGATAGGTAATCCACCATGCGGCCCTTGCCCTCGTCGCCCCAGTTGATGCCTACGATTGCACAATTTGCCATAGATACTGCCTCCTGACTTGGTGTAAAAAAGAGAGTTTTTTCAAACAACAGCTTATTATAGGCGCACCGGAGCCATAGGGGAAGTATGGGTTTGAAATGATTGACATAAGTGAAGCTAATGATTTGGCGCATCGAAAATGCACCGGCGGGGGAAGGAAAATCAGGGACACACAGCGCCCTCCGGTGGGGTCAGGGGAGGAGCGTCAGCCCCAGAAAAAAGCAGAGCTGCGCTGCCATTGACTTCCGCCCGTCCGTTTCGCTTTTTGGCAGACAAGGCGGCAGTTGCCGCCGATTTCCAATTAAGGAAATGGCGCTTGCTAACATGGGAAACGGAGAATAGCAAGCACAGCAAGTGTAGCTACACTTGCGAAAACCGGCGTGGTACGACCGGGATTTCCTTGCAGAATAGCAAGCAAATCCGGTGAGTACCCACATCGGAGCTTGCCATTCTGGCAAGCAATGCACGGCGGTACCCACTTCTCATTACCTGCCAACTGCGAAACGCACTTGGCAAGCAATGCTCGTGTTTATACACCCGTGCAATCTTGTTGGGGAAATGCCCCAAGCCCCTGAACGATTTCAGAGAAATCGGCTGCGCTCCTGCGGAGCTGAACATCAATCTATCTTCGGAAAGTGAGTCAGGGATTTTTTGGCTCACGGCGTTCAGGCAAATCCGGTTTTTTCTCATATCCGTCGATATATCCGTCGATCGCCACTTGGCGAAGGTAAGCGCTCATATTCTCTATCCCAAGCTGTGCCATCCTCGCCTTTATCAAGCCGAGTTCTTTTTCGTCCACGAAAAATTTGACCTGTATCGGTCGCTTGCGATCTGCTTTATTCGGCATAGGTGTTTCCCTCACTCATAACTGACAAAATCCTTTTCAACCAACTCATAATCGACCGATGATTGAAGCTGACCAAGCTGATCTTTCCAAGAATCAATATTGGTTCTCACCTTGCGGAAACCAAGTGATTCGTAAACGTGCTGCGCTCTTGTGTTTGTTAAGTTGGTATCGAGGACGATTTTGGAATAGCCATTTCTGAATAGCCAACCGATCAGCATACTCAAAACCTTTCTGCCGACACCACGGTTCTGACAATCGGTTTCGCAGATCTTAATGCCGATTTCTACAACTCCATCTGACACATTGTGGTAATTGCACTCGCCAATCAGACGGTCGCTTTCCTCAACGACCAGAAGACCGTTTCTAAGTCCTTTTACAACTTCTTCCTCGGTCGTTCCCAGGCCGTTGGGAAAGCCTGCGTGTGCCATCACAGCACCATCATTCCACCAAGCGGCAAGCTGCTTCGCATCGGCAACCTCGGCTTGGCGGATCGTTAGGTTTTTATGTTGTATTCTCACTTGGTTACTCCTTCCCTTGCCTCCCGACCGTTAGTGTGTACACACATTATATCATGAGGATAGCTCTGTTTTCAATACGATACCCAGAATTTATCGCCCTAAAATATAACTTTTCCACGAATATAAGCTGATTTTCAGCCCTTAGCTGTACAAAAACAGGCAGCACCCAACCGAAGTTGAGTGCCGCCTGTTTTGTTGTCCAATCCTGCTTGGCAGATGCCGATTTTGTAGTTTTCTCAGATTACTGTCTTATCGGCACACGGCATAGCTGCGAGATCTTTATAAAGGATATTGACCACAGTTATTATAAGGGGTATACGACGTTTCCCAGCATCAGCGGTTATAGCGGGATTAAGGCTGGCGAACCGAATCATATTGCTCCAAGGCCTTGAGATAGGCATCGTAGGCTGCTTCCAAGGAGGAATATTCTTTTCCTTTTTTCAGGGTTTGCGTATACTGGTTCGGCGTAAGCGATTCCGAGATGGTGACATAGTCTTTGCCATTCCGCTTGCCGGTCGTGGTTTCGGAAACATAATATTTTCCGTCACCGGTCTGGATGATTACGGGGATGCTCTTTCCGGCGCCGACCTTGTCCGTGTTCAGAGAGGTCCAGAAGAGATACCGCTTTGCCTCTTGCCCATCTTTTCCGCTGCCAAGATAGGCCCAGGTACAGTCCGGCTGCTGTAAAAGACTGTTGTCCAGCTTTTTGATCGCTTCGGAAATAGCCGGGACATATTCCGAGTCTGGGCATCTGGAGTCAAACTCAAAATTTGTATTGTTTTTCATGCTGCCGTTTTTCCAGAAAGCTGTATCATATAGAAGTGAGAAGAAATCCGTTACGCTTGTATTAAACGGGTATTCAGGTGTAGTCGGGTCGGCCTTTCCGCTCCAAGTGAGAATGATTCCGTGATCTTCATGATATGACACAACGCAGGTTCCGTTCGGCGCAGCAACGCCCTTCCAATTATCCGTGTCCCCTTGCTTTTTGTAGTGGACGATACCGCCGATGTCCACGGGGTCCAATGATTGCCAGTCAGCCTGCTTCTGCGTCAGGTCAACCGTCACGGTGATCTCCGAATTTCCGAGCAGTGCCTCTGTGGATACCTGTGCATAAGCAGAGCGTACATTGGTAAGGTCCGTCGCTTCTCTGGTTTTTTCAAGCTGTGATGAGAATACCGGGATCGCGATCGCAATCAATACAGCGATGATCGCAATGACGATCAGCATTTCCATCAATGTAAATCCGGTTTTGATTCGTTTCACTATAATCCCTGCTTTATCTTGGGTATTTTTATCCGCTCATTTTACCATAATTCTGAGATGTTTGCAACGAGAAAGCTGCATAATTGAAAATTATTTCGTCGAGGAGAATATCTGGACAATGGACAGCGATGGTGAGTTGCGGCTGACGATCATGGCGACCCTTGCCCAAGAGGAAAGCCGAAAAAAGCCGCTGATTTCATAGTGAAACCAACGGCTTGATTTGCGGTGCGTTCAGCTGAAAATGGGCAAAAAACTTCATGCCTGAGCACCGCGCCACGGAAATGCGCAAATGCCGGCGCATGAAGTTTTTGTGCATCATTTCCGGTTGCCCCACAGGGGCGAGGAAATGGCACATTTCTTATTTTTGCCATGCAAAAGCATGGCAAAAATAACGGTCACACAATCCAAAGGGACTGTGTGACCGTATTTATATCATTAGCAGACCTGCTCCAGTTGAAAGGCCAGCTCGGTGCGGCCCACGACGGCGTGGTGGTTGTTGTAAAGATTTTTGTCGTGGTAGCGGGGCAGAGAGCAGGCTTCCTCCGGCGTGATGACGCCGAGCTGGGTGAGAACCGAGAGGATGGCATACGGGACGATGGAGGAGGCGCCGTCCTCCATTTTGAGGGCAATGCCGATTCCCTTATCCTTGATGCCCACGGCATAGAATGCGCTGGCGCCTGATTTACAGAAGATTCGGTCGCCGAAGGCGGCCATCAGCTGGGTGCAGATGCGATCGGTTCCCGCCACCATTTCCGGATGTGCTGTCATGGCGGATGTGATGCGCCGGAGGGTAGCGGCCCGGGTGGGGGCGAAAAGCGTGGGGAGGGACATACGGGCGTAGCCCTGTGCCAGCCGGTAAAGGGGCAGCGCGTGGACCGGAACGCCGCAGCCGTCCACGGCCAACTGGACATCGGAGGTCTCTACGCCGCACATTTCAGCGAACACCGAGAGGATACGCTGCTGGACGGGGTGCTCCAAAGCAGTATAGCCTTCCAAAGACTCCCCTAAATGGCGGGCGGTGATGAGCATACCGGCGT
>OFMT01002517.1_pt1 | contig 10735 bp, 10 predicted proteins | sample 1541891 | NCBI WGS metagenome assembly OFMT01 (sample SAMN04209230, study PRJEB22552) | human gut metagenome | biome: gut; material: feces | host: Homo sapiens | place: USA: Oklahoma | reverse complement strand
ATAAAACTGCGCCACAGCCTTGGCAGGCCATCGCGCAGCGATTTTGTTCAATCGGGATTTGTTGAATTGAGAAAAAATGAAGAGAGAGGTAATTAAATGCAAAAAGAAGATGTTATTAAAAATTATTTCCAATCGTGGCTTGATAAAAACATCGAACCATTAGAAAACATTTTTTCTGATGACATTATTTATAGTGAGTGCTATGGACCGGAATATCACGGATTACCTCAAATCCTAAAGTGGTTTTCTGATTGGAATATAAAAGGTACAGTTTTGAAGTGGGAAATAAAAAAATTTATTCATCAAGGTTTGTTCACAGTTGTAGAATGGTATTTTGAATGTGATTATAACAATGAGATTAGTGGATTTGACGGAGTATCTATTATTGAATTTAATAAAAATATGAAAATCATTAACTTAAAAGAATTTCAATCGAAATCTGAGCATGATTATCCTTATGAGTAATCTACAACCTCACGTTTGTGAAATCAAGAAAAACAATATTTAATATGGAATATAGAATGAGGAAGTTAAAATGCAGTATTCAATGTTATAAAATGGAATGGATTTTATTATATCAGGAATTTTACATCTGCAAAAAGCAGAGAGTGAAAATGCGGAAGAAAATATACAAGGCAGAGAATTAAAATATGCATTCTTGCATTCGTCGTCTGGAATTGAGTTAGTTTTTAAGAGTCGATTAAACATAGAACATTGAACATATATTTTTGAAGATATGAACAAAGCATCAAAAAAGAGCTATAAAGATGGTTCATTAAAAACAGTTGATAGAAGAATATTTAATGGAATGTCCAGAATGTGGGAAAAATTTTTATGGTATGCAGATGATGATACAAAATGTGAGTGTTATTTTTGCGGCTAGCCTTATATGTGATTTCTGTCCGTCGGACCGGAGTTTTGCTTACAGCTTCCTTCAGATTCCATCTCACGATGGACACCCTTGCTGTTCAGCTATACACTTCCCACTATCTGGGCGTGTTCGGGACTTTCACCCGTTAGAGCGCGCCCATGGCGCGCAAACTAAAAACCCGGTCTGCACATACTTATGCAAACCGGGTCTATATTTAACGTATCTTGTAACTATTAAACTATACCAATTCAGGAATTTTATATCCTGCTTCCTCCATCGATTTTTCAAATTCTCCAAGGCTGACATTTGCCTCTTCGGCTGCTACATCTATTTTTAACCTTCCCTTTGAAACCAATGAATACAACATATTATTTTTTCCCTGAAGAATCCCCTCTTCCTTCTGTTCCTCACCATACTCCTTGGCATATTCCTTTGCATATTCCTTTGCATACTCTTTTGCATATTCCATTGCATACTGTCTTACTGCTTCGCTCATAGCACCACGTCCTTCCTTTTCTTTGTAATAAGCCACTGCTTTTGACAATGTCTCACTTTCTATCTGCTCCGGCCTGCACTGGTGAAAATCTTTCATCATCCGACCTATATCATCATTACCTTCATACCTTCCATTTACATAGATGATATGTGAACCGCATTTGTCATTATAATTTTTCACTTCTCATGGACCGCATACACATATTCATTTTCCTGTAAAAACTGCAGCACCTCATAGCTTTCATTATTTTTTTGCTCCACTGCTGTTGTCTCGGATATCAGGTTAAGCTTTGAAAAATCTATCCCGCTGTAGTCAAAATATCCTTTGTAAGCAGACAAATCATTTTCTGCCTGTGATTCATCATCTGCCTGCAAAACCTCTTTATATTCACTCATATCACTAATATCCTTCATATGTGCTTTTGCCATAATGATTGTCCCATCCTCAAGCATCCAGATTGTATGATTTTGTGTACCATCATACTTCTCAAACCTGATTATCCAGTAATATGCCGTATATGTGTTAAAGGTATTATCCGATGCCTTTTTCGCTGCTGCCTCCCACGTATACCAGTTAGAGTAGTCCGGTGAAAGATTTACAGGATAGAGCTTTTCTTCATAAAGCTTTTCCATGCTTTTTCTGCATGTGGCAACTGCCTGATAATCCTGCTCATCCATCTCATAAGAGGCGGCGTCATCTGTCGTGCTGTCCCACTGCCCGTCTATGAGCGAGAGCTTCTCCGACAATTTCAGATTGGCAGATGCTTCCTTTGCCATTACAGAGCCTGAAGGCAGATAGCTTTTAGGAACCTTCGCCACATGATCATGTTCACTTTTCTGGTTTGCCTCAAGCACTATGCCAGGCACCATGATGCCTGCTATTACTATACAGATTACTGCAACAGACATTATTATTAATTTGAAGCTGTCTTTTTTCATATCTTCCTTTAAATCTTACGAATTTAACATTTTTTATATCTATATTGCGTTCAGATTACCACGGCAGCAAAATCCTCATCGTTGTTCCGCATCCGGGTTCACTTTCCACAGAAAGTACTGCATTATGGTGCTCTAAAATGATTGCCACAAGCGACATTCCGATTCCGGCACCGCCCTCTTTTCTGGCTCTTGATTTGTCTGCCATATAAAACTCATCACAGATTTTTGCCGCCTGCTCTTTAGTCATTCCAATTCCGTGATCAATTATGCAGATTTCATATGCCCTCATACATTTCCTGTCATCTGCTGATTCGGCTTCGCCTATATCCGTTTTATCTTTACGTATATTACAAGCCATATTGTCCACAATTTTTCCTGTAACCTCAACCTGCTGACCTTCTTCTGACGCTTTCCTTGCATTATCCATCAGATTGACAAGTGCTGTAACCAAAAGCTCTCTATTCACGGTCAGCACAGTATCCTCTATCTCTGTTTCTATAGTAAGATGCCTGTTTTCGTATGCAGGCTCAACAACCTTTACCACCTCTGCACAAAGATCTGCCATATGAACCCGCGCTTTTTCAATATCATGCCGGCGCAGATATATCAGCTCAAAAAGCTTCTGCGACATGCTCTCCAGACGTTTTCCCTCCGAAAAGATATATCCAAGCGCCATCATCTGCTCCTCTCTCGGAAGCTCCAGTGAACGCATCGTGTCTGCATATCCAATGATCGACGTCATAGGGGTTTTTATCTCGTGTGTAAAATCCGCTACAAACTGCTCACGCCTGTGCACCATATCGTTAAGCTCGTCTACATGATCCGATACTGCCTGCGCCATGATATTAAATTTCTGCGCAAGAAGCCCTATCTCATCATGACTTTTTACGTTTACCCTTGTGGCATAATCCCCCTGCGCTATTTCCTCGCTGACATGGTTAAGCTTCTCGAGCGGCTTTGTCATGTACCTGCTGATAAAATACATTGCTGCCGACTCTGCAATCAATATGACTATTATTATCAGCCTGAAATAGTTTATCTGCTCATCAAGCAGTGTATACGCCTCTGATGCATCGCATTTACTTACTATCCAGAGATTTTTTTCATTTATCACACTCTGCGATGTAACATAGATATAGTGCTTTTGGGATTCTTCTTTTATCACATAGTTTTTGTTTCCTGTTGTGAGATTTTTAAAAAGTGTATCACTTATCCTTGCATCACTTTTGTCATCTGTATATACTTTTTCACCATCAAAATATATGTAGAAAAATGAATCCCTTGAGCGCACACTGCTGCTTACACGGCTTCCGATCTGCGGAAGTTGCGCGACTATTGATGATGCGGAAATGCTGCTCTTTTCTGCATTATTGTTATCTGTATTATTGTTCGAAGTTTCAGAATTATCGGAAACTGAATTTAAAAGCTGCAAAAGCTCATACTCCACAGAGGACTGTACCAGATTATTCTGCACAATAGCATTTTTAAGCTGTGTCTGCTTCGCCAGCTCAAAATTCTTGTGTATCATGAGGTATCCCACCAGCCCCAGTCCAAGTGAAAGCAGTATTAAGTTTGTGAACAATACCTTGTACCTGAATTTCATTTATCCCTCTTTTTGTATATTACGCTTACCCATATTTAATGGTCTTTAGTTTTCTATTCTTCCAGCCTGTATCCTGCCTTAAATACGGTTTTAAGGCTGTCTCCTATATCAAGCTTTTTGCGCAGTCTCTGTATGTGAAGATCGAGAGTCCTCGACTCGACAGAGTACTCACTTCCCCATATTTCTTCATATATTTTTTCTCTGAAAAGTGTGATATTTTTATTGCGCATCAAAAGCTCAAGCAGCTCAAATTCCTTTGGTGTAAGCTCTATATGCTTTCCTGCCTTTGATACATTCTGGTTTTTCGTATCGATAGCTATATCCTTAAAGGTGAGCTGCTGCTCCATCTTATTATAACGTCTTAGCACTATATTTACCCGGGCTAAAAGCTCAACAATCTCAAAAGGCTTTACCATATAGTCCTCGGCACCGGACGTGAGACCTCTTAGCCTGTCATCTAAAGTGGCTTTTGCTGTGAGAAATATCACAGGTATGCCAAGCGGCTTTATGTATTCCATAAGCTCAAAGCCGTTTAACTTCGGCAGCATTACATCAAGTATTATCAGGTCAAAATTTCTCTCCTCCAGAATGTCTGCTGCCTCCATACCATCAAAGGCACAGGTGCAGCTATAGCCTGCTTTCATGAGATTTAATCTGATGAGGTCTGATATCGGTTTTTCGTCTTCAACTATTAATATTTCTATCATCATTTTCCTTCTAAAACTTTATTATCCGTAACTATTTTCCTTTATAAATCTTTGCATATTCTTCTTTTGCTGTCAATCCTAAGGATTATATATTCAGCCTGTATTATGCATGGCTATTTATATATTAACAGCTACTTGTATCTAAAATGTATCAGACACAAGCAATTACATACGAAAAATCCGCCATGCGCATTCCCCGGCATGACGGATTACTCTTTAATCATATTTTAGTTTATTTATCTTTTGATGTCATAATTCATATTCATGAGATTCTTTATCGATTCGACATCATCAGTGATATTTGCATCGCCTCTTATTGTGTGCTTGATTGCACTGCTTGCCACTGCAAAATTCACTATATCCATTGGTTCATAATTATTCATCATAGCGTAGATGAGTCCTGATGCAAAAGCATCTCCACCACCAACCCTGTCAAGGATTGTGAATGTAAACATTTTGCTCTCATAAGTCCTTCCATTGTACCAAAGGTACGCTTTGAGACTGTTTTCGCTTCCGCTGTGAGCATAACGAACATGACGAGCCATGTATTTTATATTAGGATATTGAATTGCAAAATTTGAAAAAATCTCGTCTTCCTGTTCGTAGCTCAGATGAAGCGGTATCCCATCCTTCACATCACCCAATGAATGATTGGATGGATCTTTATACAAATGATAAGGCTCGATTCCGATTAACACATCAATGTATGGCAGACACTGTGTGCAGAAGTCTCTTGCCTCTTCCCATGACCATAATGTACTGCGGAAGTTTCCATCGAAGCTGACCGTAATGCCAAGCGCCTTTGCCACCTTTAAGGTGTCCATAATAAGCTGCCTGCAGTTTGGTGCAAGCGCCGGTGTGATTCCGCTTAGATGCAACCAGGTAAATCCTGTCAACAATTTCTTCAAGTCAACCTTGGAAAAATCATACTCTGTTATCGCACTGTGCTTTCTGTCATAGATTACCTTGCTTGGTCTGATTCCAAAGCCTGCCTCCAAATAGTAGCTTCCGAGTCTGTGTGTCGGAGTCTCATCCGGTGTCGACAGAATAATCGGTGCACAATGCACATCGTTTGAGCGCAGCATTCTGATTGCGCTCTTTCCGATGCTGTTATCCGGTACTACCGTAAAGAAGGTAGAGTCGATGCCGAGGTTTGCAAGCGCAAGTGCTATATTGGCCTCCGCTCCGCCGTAGCTTGCCTCAAATGAATGTGTCATTCTGATTTTCTCATAGTTGGGCGGAGTCAGTCTAAGCATTATTTCGCCCATTGTTATAAATCTCTGTTCCATACTCTGCCTCCTCACTTTTTACGATATCCTATCTCTGAACTCTGGCGCCTGCGCCACCCATGATAGCCTCAACCTCGTTGACGCTTACCATAGTTGTGTCACCCGGTGTTGTCATGGCAAGTGCACCATGAGCTGCACCATAGTTTACTGCAGTCTCGGCATCCTCTGTTGTCATCAGTCCATAGATGAGGCCTGATGCGAAGGAATCTCCACCGCCGACTCTGTCCATAATCTCAAGTCCGTTGTAATCCTTTGCCTTGTAGACCTCTCCATCTGCCCAGCAGATTGCGCTCCAGTCATTGACTGTGGCTGTCTTTACTGTACGCAGTGTTGTTGCTACTGCCTTAAAGTTAGGATAAGCCTTTGCTGCCTCATTAATCATCTTCTTATATCCGTCAAGATTTAATTCCTTGAGGTTTGCATCGTTTCCTTCAATCTCAAAACCAAGGCATGCTGTGAAATCCTCTTCGTTTCCGATCATTACGTCAACATATTTAGCGATTTCTTTGTTTACCTCCTGCGCCTTTGCCTGTCCACCGATTGCACTCCACATTGAAGGACGGTAGTTTAAGTCGTAGGATACAATTGTTCCGTATTTCTTTGCTGTCTTTATTGCTGCAAGCACTGTCTCACAGGTCTGCTCAGAGATTGCTGCATAGATACCGCCTGTATGAAGCCATCTGACTCCAAGCTCACCAAAGATGTAATCGAAATCAAAATCCTCAGGTGTTGCCTTTGAAATAGCAGTATTTGCTCTGTCAGAGCATCCGACTGCACCACGGATACCGAAGCCTCTCTCTGTAAAGTTGAGACCGTTTCTGCATACACGTCCGATTCCGTCTGTCTTCATCCACTTGATGAGGGATGTGTCCACACCTCCCTGACAGATGAAATCCTCCATGAGCTTTCCTACCTCGTTGTCAGCAAACGCTGTGATGACACCTGTGTTCATCTTAAAGCACTTTCTTAAACCGCGGACTACATTGTACTCTCCGCCGCCTTCCCATGCTCTGAAGGATCTTGCTGTTCTGATTCTTCCCTCGCCCGGATCCAGACGAAGCATTACCTCTCCTAATGAAACTGCATCATATTTACATTCACTCTTTGGCTTTAAATTAAGGTTCATGGTTTTATACTCTCCTTTACTTTCTGATACTGTGTGCAAGCTCTACGGCTTCCTTTGTCATCTGCTTTATCTTGTCAAACTCTCCGGACTTTATCATATCGCCCTTTACCATCCAGCTTCCGCCACAGCAGATAATCTTGTCACAGCTTAAGTAATCCTTTAAGTTCTTCACACTCACACCACCTGTAGGCATGAACTTAAGCATAGTATATGGTGCTGCAAGAGCCTTGATTGTAGTCACTCCGCCATACTGCTCAGCAGGGAAGAATTTAACCACACTAAGACCTCTCTTGACAGCCTGTGCTGCCTCTGAAGGTGAGATTACACCAGGTAAAATCGGGATATTTTTATCCAGACAGTAATCAACAATTTCTGCATCAAAGCCGGGGCTTACTATAAACTTCGCGCCTGCTGCAACTGCTTTATCCACCTGCTCGGTTGTAAGAACTGTTCCAGCACCTACAAGCATATCAGGATATTTCTCTGTCATAATGCGGATTGATTCCTCTGCCGCAGCGGTTCTGAAGGTTACCTCAGCACAAGGAAGTCCTCCACCTACAAGAGCATCTGCAAGCTTTTCTGCATCTTTTACATCGTCAAGTACCACTACAGGTACAACAAGCATTTCTTTTAATTTCTCAATAATTGTATTCATAATAATTCCTTTCTGTATCCAAATATCATAAAATCAACAGGTATTAATCCATGTAAGCACCCTTCATAGAGCTTACTGCATGCTGCGCATAGAGCTTTAAAAGTCCATGCTGGTATTTGCTCTTAAAGCCCTTCCAGTGCGCCTTTCTGTCTGCTAAAACAGCATCAATCTCCTTTGGAGTCTTTCTCTCGCCCTTTATTCCTACAATTGCGATTTTTCTGTTTTCAACATCAAGCTCGATCAAATCTCCCTCTTCGACAAATGCGATTGGTCCGCCTGCCGCTGCCTCAGGTGATACGTGTCCGATAACCGGACCTCTTGATGCACCGGAGAATCTTCCGTCGGTGATGAGTGCCACGCTTGAAGCAAGCTTTGGATCTGCGCAGATTGCCTCGCCTGTGTAGAACATCTCAGGCATTCCGCTGCCTCTTGGTCCCTCGTATCTGATAAATACGGCATCTCCCGGCTTTACCTCCCCATTTAATACGGCACTGATACATGCCTCCTCGCAGTCATACGGCTTAGCGTTAAGCACTGCCTTAAACATCTCCTTAGGACATGCTGTATGCTTTATTACACAGCCCTCAGGTGCCAGATTTCCTTTAAGAATTGCAATACTTCCGTCTGTTCCCTTGGCATTGTCAAAGGAATGGATGATATCCTCTCTGTCAATTGCTCTTCCAAAAATCTTTGACTTCTCACGGAGTATCTCGTCACAGTGCTCGTAGAAGCCGTTCTTCTTAAGCTCCTCTAAGTTCTCGCCGAGAGTCTTTCCTGTGACTGTCATCACATCAAGGTGGAGCATGCTCTTTATCTCCTCCATCACTCTAGGCACGCCTCCAGCATAGTAGAAGTACTGTGCCGGCCAGTCTCCCGAAGGACGGATGTTTAGCAGATAATGTGCACCTCTGTGCAGTCTGTCAAATGTATCCGCATCTATCCGGATGCCAAACTCATGTGCAATTGCAGGTAAATGCATAGTTGCATTTGTAGAACCTGAGATAGCCGCATGAACCATGATTGCATTCTCAAAGCTTTCCTTTGTAACAATATCCTTTGCTGTGATGCCCTTTGCTATGAGCTCCATAAGCTGCTTCCCTGCATTGTATGAAGCCTCCTTAAGCTCAGGTGCTGTGGATGGCATGAGTGCTGTACCCGGAAGCATAAGTCCAAGTGCCTCTGCCATAATCTGCATTGTAGATGCTGTTCCCATGAATGAGCAGGCTCCACAGCTTGGGCATGCATTGTGCTTGTAATAATCCAACTGCTCGTTAGGGATGACACCGGTTTTCTCCCATGCATCAAATTTACCAATCTGCTCGAGTGTCAGAAGCTCATTAATCTTGCAGGCAGGATCATCTACGATATATTTCTTTGGCAACTCATGTGCTTCCATGACTCCGCCTGTCACCATAATCGCACTCATATCCTTTAATCTTCCTATACTCATGAGCATGGCAGGCATTGCCTTGTCACAGCTTGCGATAAACACTCCACCGTCAAATACTGTTGCATTGGCCTGTGCCTCAACAAGGTTGGTGATAGCATCACGGTGTGCCAGTGAATAGTTGATTCCGTCATGTCCCTGTGCGATTCCGTCACACATATCTGTTGCATAATATCTGGCTGCTTTTCCGCCGTTTTCATCCACGGCCTTTACAGCCTCCTCTACAAATTTGTTCAGGTGAGCTGAGCCCGGATGGCTGTCTCCATATGTGCTTTCAATCATTATCTGTGGCTTAGACAAGTCACTGACCTTCCATCCCATACCCATTCTGAGTGGGTCCATCTCAGGTGCAAGTTTTCTTACTTCTTCACTTCTAAGCATATCTGTGTCCTTTCTTCTATACGAATAATGAAATAATAAACGCTACTACAAATCCGCTGAAGCCAACCAGTGTCTCCATGATTGTCCATGTCTTCAGATTTGTTTTCTCATCCACACCAACGAGTGATCTAACAAGCCAGAAGCCTGAATCGTTGAAATGTGAACATACTGTTGAGCCTCCTGCTACTGCTGCGACAACACATGCCAGATATAGCGGTGGCAGCTCTGATATTCCAGGCATTGCAGCTATGATTCCTGCTGCCATGGTCATTGCAACTGTTGCTGAACCAACACAGATTCGTACGAGCGCAGCTACAATAAAGGCTACAAGCACTATTGGTAAATTAGCAGATGCAACTGCATTTCCAATCAAATCTCCGAGTCCTGAGTACTGCAATACATATCTGAGCACTCCACCACAGGCTGTTACAAGTAAGATAAGTCCTGTCGGCTCAAGAGACTTTGTCATGATTTTTTCAAGCTCCTCCATGCTGTAGCCATGTCTCTTTCCAAGCACAAGCATTGCCACGATTGTTGCAATAAGCAGTGCCACAAACGGCTCGCCAAGGAATGTAAATACTGGTGCTACCGGTGCCATTGCAGGGATAACACCTGCGAGTGACTTGAAAATGATAAGCACAAGCGGAATTGCTATGATAAGTACGATTGTGCTGAACTTAGGAAGCTTAGATTCATCTATGTCCTCCTGACTTGCTACATGCTCCGGAACCGGAACCATGTATTTTTTTCCACAAATCGAACCCCATACAGGTCCTGCAATAATCATTGCAACTGTTCCACACGCTATACCGACAAGTATTACCCATCCTAAATCTACATTGAGCATTGTTGCCACAAGTACAGGACCCGGTGTAGGCGGTATAAATGCATGTCCGACTGCAAGTCCTGCTAAAAGAGGTATCGCATAGAACAGTGTGGAACGCTTTGTTCTCTTTGCAAGCGAGAATGCAAGTGGTATCAGGATAATAAGTCCTGCGTCAAAGAATACCGGCATTGCTATAATTAAACCAGTTACTCCAAGTGCCCATGCGGCTTTTTCATCGCCAAACTTTTTCACCATTGTAACGGCAAGTGTCTGTGCTCCGCCGGACGCTTCCAGTATTGCTCCAAACATGGAGCCCAGTCCTACAAGCAGTGCTATGCCCTTTAAAGTATTACTGATACCATCATTTACCGCTGTTACAATCTCGGTAAGAGGCAT
>OFMT01002513.1_pt1 | contig 10750 bp, 8 predicted proteins | sample 1541891 | NCBI WGS metagenome assembly OFMT01 (sample SAMN04209230, study PRJEB22552) | human gut metagenome | biome: gut; material: feces | host: Homo sapiens | place: USA: Oklahoma | reverse complement strand
TTGTGCGGAGCCTCTCCTGTCTTATATGCCTCTTTTATATTTCATATGGAAAGATGCAGGCCATTCATGGCGTTACGGTTGTTTATGCACGCAATTCATTCATCGCTTTTATCGCGGCCCTTTTGGCCATCTTACGCGTGAGCGAACGGCCAGACGCAACGGGCTCGAAAAGCCGTCATGCTCTTTTTCCACCGTCCATCGCCAACCAAGCACGTTATTTTGAGCGACTCGAATACTGAACGAAGATCCTACACGCCCACTACCTGCCACATTCATTCCAAGCTCCCTTTTTCAGGATTTTTGGGCTGGATGCATACGTACTCATTATTAGCGTTTATGGACGTTTCGCACAGCCTATCAAGATACTGCATATAGTACAGCACTCACATCAAGAGAACTGTACTATATGCGATTTTTCAAGCTGAGCGGAATATTGTTCACTTACTCGCCATCTTTGGCCGTATGATGCGAACCTTTGCGGGGACCGCGCTTGCCGGATACACCCTTTGAGGCATCGGCCACAGCAAAAATGACAACCTTCTCATCCGGGTAGGACTCGCCATCCATGGCGAAATAGGCGATCTGGTCGTCTGCGACCGGCGGGAAAGTGAAATACTTCTGCACCGCTACCAGCACATCGGTGGTACGCACGGTCACGGAAGAAGCCTTTCCTGCAGCGTCAGAGTCGACGCCATCGGCCTTGCTTCGCTTGGTCTTGCAGAACTTGATGGCGTTCTCGTCTTTGGCGTCGCATGCCTGGACTGCGATCTTCTTCTGCTTGTCATTCACCAGCAATTTCACGTATGCCGGGCATCCGAGCGCTTCGGTCACGCCTTTGGAAAAGCGAACGGATGATTCCATGACCGTCATGGTCATCTTATTGGTGGTGGTCTTTTCTCCCACTGCTTCAAATCCGTCAAGAACAGACATGCCAACCCCTTGAAAATATAGGATATTAATTACATGCAATATAATACAACAATTCGCATAAATACACCCTTTTTTCACTAATAAAATAGGGGGTATCTCCGCTTTCCAGCAGAAATACCCCCTGTATTTCCAAGAATATAGCAATAATTCATAGACTTCATTGAACAAGTTTTCATTGAGATGAATTCAAGGAAATCATGCACCAATAATGTCGAGAATTACCGCGCCATATTTCAATAGTTGTATTTCACATCATTGGTCATTTTGCCACACGGCGTCTGATCGAGCTTCATATCAGCCGTGGCCTTGTCAGACACGGTCACGTCGAACTCGTACGTCACGCTCTTGCCAGGTGCGATGTACGCCATACTGGAGTTCAATGGCTTGCCGTCCATGGTGGCATTGCTACGGTCACGCACATCACCGGTCACGGCGATTGATCCAATCGAACCACCTGCAGGCGCGTAAATCAGCACACGCTGCGCGGATGTGCCACTCGGCGCCACGGGCACGCCACCAACGCCCTTCTGCTCACCACCGAGAATGTAACTCGTGCAGGTAGCCATTTCCGTGGAAGTCATACGGTTGGTCAGCGTGTACTTCACGTGGTAGGTCTTGTCCCCTGTCTTGGTCACTTCGCTGGTACGGTCGATATACCAACCCATCTTCGAAGGATTCTGCTCGCTGATGTAAATGCCCGTTTCCGGATTGGTTTCGCTTTCAGGCGCATTCTTGGCGAGTCCAGCACCTTGGAAGTACTTCGCTTCGTCATCGTGGAACGTGTAGGCGTAGAAGTGGCGGTTCTCGGCCAAATCACCGATGCTTTGCGCCACCTTCATCATCTTGTCCACAGTCATGTTGCCAAAAGCGCCGTCCATCACCGTTTTGGCAATGTACTCGAAGTATTCGTCCTGCTGTGCCACAGGAACGTCCTTGTAGATGGTGTTGAGCATGTATTCGGCGGTGTTCTCGCCGGTAAGCACAGTGCCGTTGGACAAAGTGACAGGTCCGTTGATCTCCACCATCTTCTGGATGAACACCGGATCCACGGAAATCAAACCGTCGATGTTGCAGGCATATTGCGAACGCTGCCATGAAGCGTTGAGCATTTCCGCGTTGCGGGAAACATCCGGCACCGCGAAGGTGTCTCGCACGTCGAAGGAGAAACCCAACGGCCTGTTGAATACCGCATGTTCCTCAGCGGTGCCGTTGTTGCCATTGACGAACTCACCATTCGGGTGGAAGTCCCCCACCGCGATTTTGCCATGATCCGCAGTCATGGTGCCGAGAGAGCCAACCAAGCCGCCGCCGGAACGTGTTTCGGATGTGGTCTGTGCCGCCAGCAAGTATGTGCGGGCACCGTTCTGGCCGAGGAAGGAAGGCAGCATGTGAGTGGCGTTGCTGACCTGTCCGACCAAATCGGCGATATTGTCAAGCTGGTCCTTGCCCTGCTGATAGGCTTTCTTCACCATGCCGATTTTCGGCTCGGCAAGACTGTTATACTGCTTGTTCTGCTGCTGCACCTGCTGGTTGAGCTTGTCGAAGTTACCTTGCGCATCGGCGATTGGCTGCAGATTAAGTTGCCCTTCCGCACCGGAAAGATTGGCATCGGCAAGCTGTTGCACCGCAGTGGTCAACGATGGCAGTGTCTGCTGTGCAAGGTTGTCCACGACTTCCGTCATGCCTTGCACAGTGGCGATGTCACTGCCGACGAACGGCATTTTCGCAGCCACGTTCCATAGCGAACCGTGCGCAATCTGCTTGGCCTGCGCCGTCTGCTGCTGAGCCTGCGCGATGGACGCCTGCGACGCGGCGGCATCCTTGAGCTTTGCAGGGTCATTGATTGCGGATAGTGAGGATATGGCTTGCGATTCGTGCGCCTTGACGCTTTTTGCCTGCTTATACAGTTGCATACCGAACGCTGCAGCAATGGCAAGTAGCACGATCAGCACCGCAAGTACAATAAGCGTCACATTCCGTGCCGTATGTTTTTCCCGTATTGCTTGAGCATGTTGCCCCATGCTTTGCTCCTCAAATCATTAAGCACTCAATTTGACTATTCCAGCGCATTATTGTGCCACATGGCACCCCTTTTTTCGGCCGCCAAATGAAATTTCCCTCTGTTCCATCACAAGAACAGAGGGAAAATCACAGAAAACCCACTTATTGGCTCAGTACGATCCACGGCCAGTGAAGATTACCATCACGGTTTTGGCAAGAATCGCAAGATCTCCAGCGATGGACCAATTCTCAATGTAGGAGACGTCCAAATATTCGCTTTGCTCCTGTGAAAGATCCGACCGGCCGGACACCTGCCACGGACCGGTGATGCCCGGCTTGACCAGCAGTCGGGCGGAATATAGGGAACCATAGCGGGCCACTTCTTCCGGCAATGCCGGGCGCGGACCGACCAGAGACATATCGCCCTTGAGCACGTTGTAGAACTGCGGGAACTCATCCAAAGAAGTCTTACGGATGAAGTGACCTACCTTGGTGATACGCGGATCATCTTTCATTTTGAAGATGAACCGGTCTTCCTGCCCAGTTTCCTCAGCGAGTTTCTTCTTCAGCTCCTCAGCATTGGTGACCATGGAACGGAATTTATACATTTTGAACGGCTTGCCGTGCAGTCCGATACGGGTCTGAGAGAAGAACACCGGACCGCCATCATCAAGCTTGATGGCGATGGCGACGCCGAGAAGAATCGGAGAGGAAATAATCAGCGCGCACAGTGAGCCGATGATGTCCAGCAAACGCTTGATTACGTTCGCAGCTCCCGTGTACTGCGGCAGGGAAGCCAACAGAACCGGCTGTTCCGTGGTGTTTCGCAGATACAAACGGTGACCGCTCACATCCGCCAGGGAGACCGCCAAGGCAAGTTCCATACCCAGCGACTCCACCGCAAGAGAAAGACCATGCAGCATTTCGGAATCACGCGAAAGCACGTCAGCCACATAGACTTCCTGTACACCGAGGCTTTCGCAAATACGTGGGAATGCCGAGTTGAAAGGAATCACCTTGAGTTTGCTGGAGCCTTCGATATTGGCATCCGGTGTGTATGAGGTAACCACATAAGCGTCTTTTGAAGCTGGATCCGCTTCAATTGGGCATACAGCAACTGGTTCGTGCCCCCAATTCATGCAGTTGCGCATGGTCTGCAAGGCTTTGTTGATGCCATCGGAAGATCCGATGACCACCGTTCTGTACTTGCAAGAGCCTTTGCTGCGGTGACGGTGCAACGCTTGACGCATCTGCCAGCGTGCGATGATATCCAAGAAGAAGGCGATGACTGGCGCGATAATCAACGCAGTACGGGGCAATGCAAGTTTGAAAATAAATGCAAGGCTGCAGTATGAGATGATGGTCAGCAACGACGCATTGATGATTTTGGCATACAGCTCATAGCCGTCCGCCATAACATGGCGGTGGTATGTGCCCGCGAATGCCAAGCACAGCAACCAAATCAGGCTGAACAGAATGAGGAAAAGCCAAAACGGCATCACATCGCCGATGGCATCGAAAGCAGCACCGTTGATTACAAGGCTGACGGTCAACGAAAGCAGCATCACTGCCAAATCGATGGCGATCAGGCTGACGACGAAGGCGAAACGCCACCGGGGAGTCGATTCAGCCTTGCCGCGCCTATGTCCTTCCTTTTCCGCAGGAAACGGGGTATTGGAAAAAGTCATCGGCTCGAACTGCTTTTGCAGACGCTGATTCTGCATGGACGCGTATGCCTGTCGATGCGCATTGGACGAGACGATATGAATCTCTTGAGTCCTCATACCTTGCTCGCCGTTTGGTGCGCCGGATTCACCGGTATTCACGCCTTGCATGTATCTCCCTCCCCTTCAGCTGCATACGGCAAACAATTTACCACAGCCCCCCAGAAATTAAGAGGGACCTATGGGGGTACCATTCGCTATATCCAAATCCTTCTCCGGTATGGCTTATTCGCCAGCAGTACCTGTATCTGAGTTGTCGTTACCGCCGGTCGAACCACCGTTACCGTTGCCGTTCGAATCGCCATTACCACCGGTTGAGCCACCATTGTTATTGCCACCGGTCGAACCACCGTTACCGCCGGTCGAACCACCACCGTTCACACCGTTTCCAGAGCCCGGACCAAATTGCCACGTATATGTGTAGCGCCGGTTCGTAGTGCCGTTATTGGTATTCGAATTGGTATTCGACTGGGCATTAGCCGCAGTTTGCTCCGCCACAGACTTGTTCACGCCGTCAGAAGTCGAGGAAATCACCTTCGAAGCGTTCTGCATGGCCATAACATCAGTGCTTTTGCCATCAAGGAGTTTCTGAGCAGCGTCAATCGCCTTGGCAAGCGCGTCACGTGTCGACTCGTCCGCGACCTCGCCTGCAGAACCGTCAAGCAACGTCTTTGCGTCAGCAATGGCCTTCTGCAATGCGGCAGTCGTCTTATTCACTTCCAAAGCTCGCTTGCTGGCGTCCACAGCTGTGGCTGCTGCGGTAACGGCCTTGGTCTGTTCTTTGATATTGCTGATCTGCTTGCTCATGCTACGGGCGTGCGCACGCAGTGTGGTTTCGGACAGCAACACCGAACATCCGCCGACCGTCTTGAGGTTTTGCGCCTTGGTCACGGCCTGAGCGAGTTGGTCGATTGTGGCGGCATCCGCCACCTGGTTTGCCGCAGTGCCCTGCAGACTAGTTGCCTGTTCGATGGCGTTTTGCAGTTTTTCGTTGGCTTTGGAGTATTTGGATTTCGCCTTCTCACATACCGCCACTGCCGCACGCTGTTCTTTCGAATTGATACGATTGCGTACCACGATGACACCGGCAATAGCAACCGCCATTGCAGCAATCGCAGCGACAATGGCAATAATCTTTCGCTTGTCCGCAGACGGCTCTTTCGGTGCGACCGGAATGGTTTTCAGCGGATCATGTTCCGGATCTTCCGCGGCCAGCTCCTCTAGGTCGGTTATGCCATCCGAAGTGTCAAAGGCCTAAGTCGCTTCGGAGTCCTGTTCATCTGTCGAAGAGACGAGGGGTGGCAAAGTGGCGGTTTCCTCGGCATCGGCTGGTGCAACCGCATCATCGAAATCGATGGTGTCGAGCGGCATACTGGGTATATCCGCGATTGTTGGCGCAGCCGAAACCGGCTGTTCCGTTTGCGCAGGTACGGAGGAAGCGATGGTGCGGAGCTCAGCAAGCGAAGCCTCATCCGCACCATCGGCTTCTTCCGAATCGGTAGGCTGCAATTTGGGGAAGGTCAGCGGAGGAATATCCCAGCTGGTGTCCACCACATCCCGAGATATGTTGGACAGAATACCGTTCATAGACTGGGAATCATCGTTCTCAGTTGCCATACACCCCTCATTCCGTGAAGAAGGAAAACGTCAAATCCTCTTCTTCTTGCCGTTGGCACGATGGCTGCTACGCGGAGCACCATCTTCATGGTAGTAGTAATAGTTGGAGTGGGAGTTGACCTTCTTCGGATCCGCACGGTTGAAGATGAAGCCAAGCACCGGCACCTGCGCGGTGGCGAGCGTGTCGGCCGCTTCCTGCAGGGACTTCTTCTCGCACACGTTGCGGCTGACCACCAGCAGAAGGCCCTTGGCCCAACGGCCGAATACCGCGCCATCGTTGGACACCGTCAACGGGGCGGTATCAATAATTACGTAATCGTATTGGGTGAGCGCCTGCTCCACCATGAGCTTCATGGTTTCGGAGCCCAGCAGCACGCCAGCGTTCGCTGGCCTCTTGCCGCCAGGCAGAATGTGCAGGTTCGGCTTCCAGTAGCTCTGCACCACGTCCTTCGGGCCCATCTGTCCGGACAGCACGTGCGCCAGACCGGCAGCACCTTCAATGCCCAAGTGGTGAGCGACGGACGGGTGGCGAAGATCAGCATCGATAAGCAGTACTTTCGCACCATCTTCAGCAAGGGCCACCGCAGTGTTGATAGCCATGGTGGTCTTGCCTTCGGACGGCTGCGCAGAGGTGATGACAAGCAGCTGGCCCACGCCTTCGGTGCGGTCGGTCTGCAGGAAGTCGATATTCGTGTGAATACGGCGGAATTCCTCGGCAATAGCGCCGTTAGGCCGGCTCACCAGCACCGGACGCTTATCATCAAGCGAAGCGTCCATCGGAACGGAGCCAAGGGAGGATGCTCGGACGATGCCGCGCACGTCGGAAGTCTCTTCAACCTTGGTGTTGAGGAGGTCTTTGATGAGTGCGGCGAACACGCCGATGATGATGCCGAGCACCACACCGACAGCCAAATACAGGGCAGTCTTCGGCGAAGACTTAGACGTCGGGACCTGTGCCTTCTGCACGATGGAAAGCTTCACCGGGGACTTATCTCCGGAGTACAGGTCGCTTTCAATGACGTTCTTCAGCGATTCGGCAACGGAATTGGCGATGTCCGCGGCCTGCTTCGGATCTCCATCCACCACGGCAATGTTCACGAATGCGGTGTCGGTCGGATTGGTGACGGTGACCTGGCCGGCAAGATCCGTCACGGTTTCATCCAAGCCAAGATCATCAATAACCGGCTTGAGCACCTTCGAAGTGGTGGCAAGCGTCGGATATGAGGTGATTTGGTTGGAAATGTAGCTGCCGCCAGCGGATTGCTGGTTAATGTCGACACCATTTTGAGAAGCATTGTAAGTAGCCATGGTCTGAGCCGTAGCCGTATACTTCGCCGGAGCGAGGAAGGTATAGGCGCTCACGCCTGCCACTACCACCACGAATGCGATAATCGCGGTGACCAGATGCTTACGAATGATTTTGAGCAGATCCATCAGAGTGATGCCGTCATCCGCTTCCTCAACTACCCCTTGCGGTGCGGTAGGCTGCTGCACATTAGCGTTCTACAGAAGTCACTGAACTTCCCCATCTCACGTTGACAATATCTTTTCCAAGAATAATTTTCCCCCTCGAACTATTCCTCATCCCTTCATACATTGAACACATTTTTTGGGAACTCAAACAGATGGGCTGTGAAATAAGGAACATTCCCTGTCGATATCGTGCGCGTACGAGACTTATTGGCAATATTCTGTGGCCGATTTTGGCGGCCTATTTCTGGCGACAAGAAAAAGTACCACCGGCCGACCGTGCCAAGTGAACAAGGCCGCCAACACCTGCTGTTAGCCTTTCCTACGCCCAACTTAAGGCGATTTGGGAGAACGACAAGGCAAGCTGGAAGAATACGCTGTCCCGCCAGCAAGGCGTGTACATAATAACCAATACCGATAATGGGAAACTGTATGTGGGAAGCGCCACCGGAAGGAACGGCATATATCAGCGGTGGAAAAACTACATAGATAATGGCCACGGCGGCAATACAGAACTAAGCAAACTTGTGGAGCAGCAGGAGAAGCGTACGTAGAGACGCATTTCCGTTACACGCTTTTGGAACATTACGATTCCACCGTGCCCAAAAACGTCGTCCTCGCCCGAGAAGCCTATTGGAAGCAGGCACTGGACACCCGCAAACACGGATACAACGATAATTAGGCCTTGCCAGATATAGATACCCCAAGAATTTCCTCAAATCATTGGTAGTGACCGGTACAGGCTTTCATCATCATTCCGCCACGCCCTGAAAGTGACGGAATGTATGTGCCCAGCTCCCCATTTCGCTTATATGTGGCAGATTTCAAGAGATGGAAACTCCCATTTCGCTTATACGCGGCAGATTCCGAGAGATGGAAACTCCCATTTCGCCTATATATGGCAGGTCATAACGGGCAAAAGCCACTTTGGGGGTACATTTTCCACAGTTAAAGGGTATATCTCTGCCGATTACCTGCCACAGATAAGCGAAATGACATTTTCACGCCGCCCAAATCCGCCACTCATAAGGCAGATGACCCTCTTCACCGCCAGTCGAAGCGCCGCCCATTGGAACGTCTCCAGTCAAAACACTCCTCGTCGAAGTGCCGCTCATCGACGCAATCCATAAGAAGCACCGTCAGTCAAAGTGCCATCAGGGCGCTGCCTCAATGAGGCAGCACCCCTAATACACCATCAGTCTCGAGGAATCAGCTCTTTTGGTTGGGGACGAGCATGATCTCGCCGTCGGCTATACCCTTGAGGTGTTGGCCGTACGGGCTCTTGCCGTAACGCTCCGCGGACTCCATGAGCTGGTCGCGCGTGATCCAACCGTTCTCGAACGCGATCTCCTCCACGATCGCGATCGGCAGGCCCTGCGCCCGCCACTGAGCCTCTCGCCTCACCGTCCAAACACCAAACTTGCAGCGGACACCATGCCGCAAGAACCTGCCAAGAGATGAGGGCCCACGGAAGGAAACGACGAATTTTGTTGCACGATTCCGATTTTCGGGGCAAATTTCGAATCGTGCAACATTTAGGGACACAGAACGTGCCGAAGCGGCCGGAAGCATGCGTCCATGGCAAGAAAACGCACCCAAGGCCTAGCAACGTATGCTTTGTCATAAAGCAGAACATACGTAACATCCGGATACCATGAGATATAGGGGGATTAACAATCTTCGCTATAAGGTTTCACGAAAGGCATAGTAATGGCCAGAGATTCTCGGAACTACGAAGCTCCCGGAAAGTTCTCCAATGTTTACAGCTTTCGGCTTGTCTGTATCCAAGTCTGCAACACATCTACATTTTGCAAGCCCATCTCGCAGCATACATAACCAATATAATCAGGGATATCCTTTTCCAAATTTACGAGTAAAGATTCAAGCTGCTGTAGGAATTCCAAATACCGTTTCTTGTCCGTGACCAGCCTCAAATCCTTAACAAGCTGGAATACAGTGATGTTCCTATCATGAGGATGTGCACAATACAATCGCTCATCATGAGCACATATATTTCGAAAATCCTTTATTCTCCGGTATATCTTGTCAAGCTGTATAGAAGTAATCTCTTCCCCATGACGGTGAGAATCCTTATATAAAGCAGTAAAGCTACGCGCAATATTTCCACGGACAACGCTACCCTGCGCCTGGAAAAACCAATAAATCTGACCAATAGTGAGATCATTACACAATACCCAAAGCGGCACTTCCCCCTCATATTCCTCGAGACAATGCCGAAGATATTCTTTCCTATCAGGGAATCTAGGATTTCTGTTTAAAGAGATGATTTTCTCTAACTTTGGAATAAGTAATACAGCTTTGTCGTGCGCTTTGCCTGTTTCCGCATAATTTGCGATATTCAGATAAGGATTTTTCTCATTTGCATTCTCTTTGGTGAATTCGTATGAGCATATTGTCTTCAGAATAGCTTCTGACAACGTAGTCATACGAAACAACAAGAATCGCAAGTTCCTATCAAAAACGAAAAGAGCATACAAGTCATTGAACGACGTGCCGGTAAGATATCGGTCTTCATGTGTTCTTTTTCCGGCTTCTTTATCGAAAAAAGGATCCTTGTACCCGTTAACAACCGAATAATAGCCTTCACGTTCCAAAATCCACGGAGTGCGCATGTCAGTCTGCAGACCACGCCTGTTAAGCTGCTGCACTTGGCTTTCTACTGCCATAAATGGTCTATACATAACGCCTCCCTAATGCACGAAAACCGTTCCCTATCTAGGGAACGGTTTTCGCGAACTAGACAACGCCTAGCTTTATCGCATCTGGTAAATCTACTCATGAATATCAGCAATGTCAATTCAGCGTGTCTCAACAGGATTTCCGTTCTGGAGAAAGCGCAGTGCATCTCACACTAACGGATTCCTGCTATGCAGGCTATTGCAGAGACATTGAAAGATGGAGAGCCGGAACACCCGGAAACAGACCCTGCGTCAGCTCTTTTGGTTGGGGACGAGCATGATCTCACCGTCGGCTATGCCCTTGAGATG
>OFMT01002512.1_pt1 | contig 10760 bp, 3 predicted proteins | sample 1541891 | NCBI WGS metagenome assembly OFMT01 (sample SAMN04209230, study PRJEB22552) | human gut metagenome | biome: gut; material: feces | host: Homo sapiens | place: USA: Oklahoma | reverse complement strand
CTGATCTGACACCTGTCAATGTCCGCCTTACCGCCATCAACCACAGCTATTCCGTGCTGTCCCACAGTATTAATTGTACAGGATGTAATTGTAACTGATGAGCCGCCATAAACTGCTATTCCATGTTTACCAACTGAACTAACTGTACTATTAGTCAGTGTATTGCCTGTACTGTTATCTCTGAAGGCGTAACCATTCTCATACATATTGCTGCCACCTGATATTTTGTTATCAGATATAGTAAGATTGTTGCATGTAAGGAATTTGTATGCATCTACCAGAAATACACCGTCTGTTGAATTATTATTTCTTTCGCAGGAGTTGGCTGTCACGTTACCAGACTGAACATAACGAAGATATATTCCGGTACTTGAGCTTGTTACCCTGTTATTATCAATTCTTATACCCTTTACCTTATATGCATCAGTTCCGTATACAAATATACCGATCTGCATTCTGTTATCCTTTATGGACATATTTTTTGTACTTATAGTATTATTTGAAATCACAACATTATGGCCGGTTTCCGGTAAGGTCATTGCAGCCACGTCTTTATTGCGGTTAAAAATGGTATTCTTTCCGGCTTCAGCATAGGTTTTATATACAACTCCGCCGTAAACATTTTTAAATGTATTACCTGACACTGTAAGATTTGTATAATTGTAGGCGTATATGGCATTCTCACTTATATCGTGTATTTTATTGCCGGTGATTCGAATCTTATCAGGGTAAATATCTTTAACTAAAGAATGTGACCCTATTGCTCTTGGATAGTTGTATATCTCATTATTTTCAATTGTAATATCAGAGCATGGGGTATCGTCATATGGCATTCCATCAGGTAAAATCTCGTAATTGTGGCACACATCAAGCTGTATTGCCTCCTTATCACTGCCGGTACTGCTGGCCTTAAAGCCATATAATCTGCATCCGCTTACAAGAGCATTTTTCACACCACCAAACTCAATCAGATGAGTTCCATAATTGTTTTTAAGAGTGAGATTCTGAATCTGAATACCTTCTGCATGAGCAAAGAAGAAGAGACTACCACCTGTTTTTTTGTTATATTTAAGAAACTTTGCGTCCCAGCTTCCACCACTGACAGTAATATTTTTCACATTATTGTATGATTTCTTCCTATGCTTTTTAGAGCGGAGCATATAAAGAACCTTTTTACTCTTTTTAACAATTTTTGCCTTCTTATGACACTTAAGGTATACATTTGAATCAATGTTAAGAGTTTTCGTTATATAATACGTTCCTGCCGGAATATAAACCTGTACTCTTTTTCCAGCTTTTGCATTCTTAGCAGCCTTATCTAGTGCTTTCTGAATAGCCTTGGTGCTGTCTTTACCGCTTTTTGCCCCAAATGAGCTGTTCTTCACATTGTAAACTGCTTTAAATGATTCTGCTGCCTTAACGGGTGCTTTTACTGTAAATGAAATACCAACGATGCAAAACATCACAAACAACATTTGAACAATATAAATTTTTCTGCTTTTTCTCATATGCATGTTCCTCCTAATTATATTCAGACAGGCCATTGCCTACCTGCATCCCTGGACTACAACTGAATTCAAGTCAAACGAACGTGAGACCCGGTGCGTGATTCTTGTTAGCGAATAATCTCTCCAATCTCTTTATTAACCGCTTCAACATCTGCCTTAAGATTGGCTGCAGACATTCTTATGGCTCCCTGTCCAAATATAATAATCTGCTCAAGTCCGTCAGAAGTAGCAACAGTCACCTTATGTTTTGAGCCTATTTTATGAACAACCTTCTCAATATACTGGTCGGCTGTTTCCGCTTCCTTTGTATACACAACATATATGTTGTTATACTCCATTACTTCCCTGACCTTTCCCTTAACCTTATATGCATCAAATACAACAATTAAGGTAACATCCCTGTAGCCCTGATAATTACACATGATGTCAAGAAGCCTGGTTCTTGCAGCATCAAGATTACTCTCTGATAGCTTCTTTAATTCATCCCATGCAAATATTATATTATATCCATCCACAAGAAGATAGCTTTCAGTATTATTTTTTTCTCTGGCAATTCTCTTTGCCTGATGTGACCTTTTATCAAGAGGTTTGTCATAATCTATTGTTTTTGCCACTGGTGGTGCCTGTTTATGTCTTATCTCTCCGTAGGTCTTTACAAATATGTCCTCAAGCTCTTTGTCTGCAAGTCCGTGAAGAGATACCGCCTGATAAGTTTCAGGTTCCTCATAATATGACTGTCCACCCACAGGTTTCATGTTAGGATTGTAATAGGCCTTAACACTGTAAACATCATCATTTTCCTTATCATTTTCACATAAAATGCTGTCAACGTGCATATATTCTTCGACCTGTTCCCAGCTCACATAATATCCTGCTCCATGTGAACAGAATATGGAACCGGCAGGATTAGCTATATCTGCCGCTGGATCATAAGAAGTCTTTGCTATTACCTCTTCTGTGTTATGACATTCCTCGTAACCCTTAACAGTACAGAATAATTTGCCCATTCCACTGCTGTATGCAGCCACCTCGCTCTGGTAACCCTGCATGGTTGATACCGGACATGTACCGGTTAATATTGCCGTGTCTCCCTGTGTTTCCGGCTGGTCGCACCTGCCGCACATCTTCTGAATATCGGACATTCCTCTTCCAATCAAATTGTAGGGAAGCTCCAGTCTGAAGTTATACACCGGCTCAAGAAGAATACAGCCTGCTTTCATAAGAGCATGTCTTACCGCCCTGTAAGAAGCCTGTCTGAAATCTCCACCTTCTGTGTGTTTCAAATGAGCCCTGCCCCCAACAACGCTTATTCTGACATCTGTAAGCTCTCCACCGGTCAGAATACCCCTGTGAGTTTTTTCACCCAGGTTAGTCATAATAAGTCTCTGCCAGTTTTTTGCCAGTTTATCTTCAGGACAGTCAGCATCTATTGTAACTCCGCTGCCTCTTTCAGCCGGCTCCACAATAATGTGAACCTCAGCGTAATGTCTAAGGGGCTCGTAGTGACCTACTCCCTCAGTTTTTCTTGCTATTGTTTCCTTGTAAACTATACTTCCATGGTCAAATGATGCCTCAAGGTTATATCTTTCTCTGAAAATTCTTTTGAGAATTTCTGTCTGGACTTCACCCATCATTGCAATGTTAATCTCATCATTTTCCTCATTCCACACTATATGAAGCTCTGGTTCTTCTTCCTCCAGCTGCTTTATTTTCAGGTATATTTCATGTACATTATTATCACCTTCAAATGATACCCTGTAAACCATAACCGGCTCAAGTACAGGCATAATACTACCGGACAGATTTCCTATTCCCTGTCCACTGTAGGTGTTATCCAGGCCCGTTACGGCACATATATCTCCTGCAACTGCCTCATTAACTGCTTTGAAACCGCCTCCCGATATGATTCGGATTTGATTGATTTTTTCATCACCAAGCATCATTTTGGGTTGGATTTTGCCACCTGTAAGCTTCATATGAGTAAGCCTGTTTCCCTGTGAATCACGGGATATTTTATATATTCTTGCAGATAATGTATCATCATATTCCTTATAATCAGTAAATCTTGCAAGTCCACTCATGAATTCACTGACTCCTGTCATCTTCAGGGCTGAGCCAAAATAACATGGGAAGATTTTTCTTTCTGTTATCAGGCTTTTAATTGTATCATCAGATATCAGGCCATTTTCAAAGAATTCTTCCAGGGCCTCTTCAGAACCAGTTGCAAGATTTTCATAAAAGTCATCATCCTCTTCACCCGAAAAATCTATGCATTCTCCTGAAAGTCGGTCCTTTAATTCATTCATTATCTCTGCTTTATCGTTGCCCTCCTGATCCATCTTATTTATAAAGATAAATGCAGGAATATTATATATGCCAAGCAGTCTCCACAGGGTCAATACATGTCCCTGTATTCCGTCACTTCCACTTATCAGAAGTATGGCATAATCTGTTACCTGAAGCGTTCTCTCCATTTCAGCAGAAAAATCCACATGGCCTGGAGTATCTAAAAGTATAGCCTGCTTATCTTCAAAGGATATTTCTGCCTGCTTTGAAAATACCGTGATTCCTCTTTCTCTTTCCACCTCGTAATTGTCAAGAAATGTATCCCCATGGTCAACTCTTCCTGCATTACGTATAGTACCGCTTAGGTATAACATGCTTTCAGCCAGTGTTGTCTTACCGGCATCTACATGTGCAAGTATGGAAAAAGTTATTTTACTGCTCTTCATTAAGATCAACTCCGCACATTGTAAATCTAAATTCGTGTTTCTTATCTGATTCAATAATATACTCAGGATGTGGACGTGAACCCCAGCTGTCATCTCCACCGATTCCCATCTGATACTTTGACAGTTTTACAACAGAGTAATTCACTGGTGGAAGCTCATATATGTGTCTTGCATTCTCAATTTCATGAGGTGTGTAAGGAAGAATACTGGCCTCCATATATTCTGGTGCATCATTTGATTCAAACTTCATTCCAAGTCCTTCACTGTCTGTTACCATTGTATATCTGATTCCTGTTCTATTTGCACATTCCTGTGGAATAACATATGGTGTAAGACCTTCAGTAACATTTTCAGAATATATTCCAAGCTTATAACCATTATTTCTGTCTCTGTAATTCTCCTGTGGTCCAAGACCATACCATTGCTGAAGATTAAGCTCAGGTCTTACCTTCACTGTAATTCCAAATTCAGGCATTTCCGGAAGCCCTTCTATACCCTCATAGGTTACACAAACATCAATCTTTCCATTTTCATGGGCAGTATATACCATTCCTACATACTTATCCTCATACATTGGAAGCTTGTACCTGTATGATATAACTGCTGCCATACCCTCCATATGAGCATCTATGAATTCAGGGCGTTTATACATACTGGCTACTTTCCAGTAGGCATCCCTCATACGCATATTATTACCATTATCATTATCTGTAGGTGCTCTCCAGAAATTAGGTTCAGGTGCATTCTTAAGCATCTCCACATCCTTGTATTTGTATGAAACCATTCCACTGTACTTATGGAAGATTGCCGCAAAATCCTTTCCCTTAACTCCGATTGTATAATCACACATAAGAAGCTTTACAGGCTCTTTGTCTGTGCTTTCATCATTTTTACTTTCTTCATTTGTATATGTATACTGCCCAAAACCAACTTCAAAGCCCTTATAAGCCCACAAGGTATCCTTCTTAAGACTCATGGAAATGATATATGTAACCTCGCCTGAAAGACTGGCTGCACATTCCTTAACTGATGAAGGAATATCATAGTCTTCTTGTGAAAGAGGCGATACTAAAACATTCAGTTTTTTCTCCATAACAGGCTTTCCATTATTGTTAACTGTAATTGTCCAGTCATATTCTGAAGCATTGGTAAACAGTGATTTATTTTTAATAGTATATGTATCCTTAGTAATGCTTATCTTTATATTCTGGTAATTGAACTTAATTTCAGGCATTTTAGGAGACAGGGTTCTGTCAGCAAATAAAATTCCATTCACACAGAAATTGTCATCACATGGTCTGTCATCGTAATCTCCACCAAAGGCAAGATATTTACTGCCACTGTAGCTTGTATTCTCAATAACCTGATCTATAAAATCCCATATAAATCCGCCCTGATATCTCATATTATTTTCAGCCAGATCAGTGTATTTGTAATGTCCTCCATTGGAATTACCCATTGCATGACTGTATTCACAGCATAAAAACGGCTTTTCGGGATGTTCCTCAAGGAATTTTTCAATACCTGCTGTAGGAGGATACATCTGGCTTTCCATATCTGATGTATCATTGTATCTTCTATCCCAGCATATGCCTTCATAATGGATAAGTCTTGTATCATCCATCTCTCTCATGTAGTCTGACATATCGTGAATAACAGAGCCACCAAATGCCTCATTACCACAAGACCATATTATAATTGCTGCATGATTCTTCTTAGTCTGTACAAGTGTCTTTGCGCGGTATAATACAGTGTCACGCCACTGTGGATAATCACATGGGATAACCTTGGATTCAAGGCCATTTGCTCCCGGATATGCCCAGCTTCCGTGTGTTTCAAGGTTATTCTCTGCAATCATATATAATCCATATTCGTCGCAAAGATCATAAAAATAATTCTGATTAGGATAATGACTGGTTCTGACAGCATTAATATTATGCTGCTTCATTGTCACAACATCCCATTCCATCTCATCTTTAGTTACAGCCCTGCCGTTTACATGACTGAAATCATGACGGTTAACTCCGTTAAACACTATTCGTTTTCCGTTAAGCTTCATAAGACCGTCCTTAAGCTCAAACTGTCTGAAACCAAATCTTTCCTTTGCAGTTGATACGAGATTACCATCTGCATCATATATTTTTACAGTAAGTATATAAAGCTGTGGATTTTCTGCACTCCAAAGCTCAGGTGACATTATTTTCTTAGAAAATGATATGCTATTATTTTCAGTAACAGTAGCAGTCGTCATATCCATCTCACCAATTAAAACCTGGTCATCTAAGGAATACTTATCTGTTTCATAGAGCTTTTTCCCTGGCATGACAACATGTTTTCCCATAAAAATCTCGTATCTGAAACCACTTTTACTATAGCTACAGATATTCATGGAAACATCCAGTATGGCATTCTTGTATTCATCATCAAGTTTTGTCTTTATGAACATATCATTTACATATATATCCGGAACCGTATACAGATAAAGGTCTCTGAATATTCCGCCAAGTCTCCAGAAGTCCTGGTCCTCAAGCCAGCTTCCAGAGGACCACTTAAATACCTGGATTGCAATTTTATTTTTGCCCTTTTGCACATATTCTGTAATATCAAAATCCGACGCATCAAATGTGTCTTCGCTGTATCCTGCAAACTTTCCATTAACCCAGAAAGCAAATGCGCTTTCTACACCCTGAAATGATATGTATGTTCTTTTCAAAAATGAATCCGGTATATCTGTCTCTATCACATAACTATAGACAGGATTGTACTCTGTTGGAATCTGTCCAGGCACAATCTCTTCATGTCCATCCCATGGATATACAACATTAACATACTGTGGTGCTTCGTAGCCCTGAAGCTGAACGTGTCCAGGGACCCTGATCTCATCCCAGTCGCTAACATCCACATCATTTTTCCAAAAATCCTTAGGACATTCGTCGTAATTTTTTGAAAAATTAAACTTATAAACTCCATTAAGTGATTTTACGTACTTTTCCTCATCACCAAAATAATGTGTACTTACCGGTGTTTTCTCATTAAGCTGATATATCTGTGGATCTGACACAATATCATAACTGAACATCTCTGTTTTCTTCTCCATTTTATAAACCCTCCTGAATACTATTTAATTAGTCGTCCTCATCCTGATTATTGGTATATTCCGGATGCCTTTTGGGCCTTCTGGCCTCTTTTACGTGTTCTTATTTTCTTAAGCTGTACTGTTCTTCCCTTAAACTTAATCGTCTCATCCTTCAATGAAACACAGGCACCAAAGGCGACCTTGTCCCCTTTATCAAGAATAATTCCTTTAACGCCCCTGCTTGTTTTCTTAAATTCACTTACCTCTGAAAGCATGAAACCAAGTGACTGTTCCTTTTCAGTAACCATTACTACCTTGTTATCATTTGAAGAATATTCTGACGCCGATAACTGTTTAACACATACAAGCATATCGTCATCATCCAATTTTGTTGAAGCTATTGTTGCCCTGTTCGTCTCAAACTGTGCACCTGAAACAAGCTTTATAAAGCCCTTTGCGGTGATAAATAATACAATTGAATCAAATAAATCCTCAAATGCCATGTAGTTAACCACATCTTCATCATTAAGCTTACAAAGATTGTGAACAAGCACTCCCTTATCTCTTGCCTTACATCTTGGAATTGCTGAAACCTTAATCTGATGAAGATTTCCATTGGCAGTAAATACGCACAGCTTATCATCACTCTTTATTGGAATCACATATGGGAATTCCTTTACTGTATCTTCTGTAAGTCTGTTAAAGCTTGCCTGATCCATGCACTTGGTATAACCGAATTTATCAATAAGTACATAGACATCCTCGATAACCACTTTTTTCGTATATACAACATTTTCGACAGAAGCTAATACAGTTTTACGATTACCCTCAAACTGCTTTGCAAATTCTCTGAGGCGCTTCTTAATAACCTTTAATAATTCCTTTTCGTCTCCAAGAATTCTCATATAATCAGCAATATCAGAAGTAAGCTTGTCTCCCTCTTCATGCAACTTCATTATTTCAAGACCTATAAGCTTTGAAAGCGGCATTGCAAGTATTGCATCTGCCTGGCTTTCAGTAAAATCAAAGGTCATAGCCTCTTTTTGGGAAGCCTCGCTTTTAAACTTAATATCAGTTATATCACCATGAATAAGGCATCCCTTTGCCTGTGCCAGAGACTTACTTCCACGAAGTACTTCAATTATAAGATCTATAACATCTGTAGCGCGAATAAGTCCGTTAACAATTTCAAGTCTTGCATTCGCCTTATTTAAAAGGTGATTGTATTCTTTGGTATAAAGCTCCTTCTGGAAGGAAATGAATTCTTCAATAATACCCTTAAGGCTAAACTGTATTGGCTGCTTATCCTTAACAGCCAGCATATTTACTCCATATGTTTCTTCCATAGGAGTCTTTTTATATAAACCATTAAGAAGGTTATTAGCATCCCTGTCCTTCTTAACCTCTATTATGATTCTTATATCCTCACCGGACTCATCTCTTACATCATATATTTCATCAAATACCTTATCCTTCATAAGCTGGGCAAGGCTTTCCACCAGTTTTGTCTTATTGCCGGCTACAGTATAAGGAATCTCTGTAACTATAATATTAGTTCTTCCATTCTCTCCCGGTTCAATAACTGTCTTAGCTCTTATACGAAGCTTTCCCTCACCTGTTTCATATATTGAAGGAATCTCCTCTTTGTTGATTATAGTACCGCCTGTTGGAAAATCCGGTCCCGGAATGTATTCCATAAGCTTTTCAAGGGAAATGCCAGGTCTGTCAATGCAGGCAATTACTCCATTAATAACCTCCACCGGATTGTGTGGTGGAATATTAGTTGCCATACCTACTGCAATACCGGTAGTTCCATTAATGATAAGATTAGGAAGCATGGCAGGAAGCACACATGGCTCCTTCTCACTCTCGTCAAAGTTCGGCATAAAATCAACAAGGCCCTTTTCAAGATGATTGAGCATTGTCATGGCTGCACCTGAAAGTCTCGCCTCTGTATATCGCATGGCAGCTGCGCTGTCTCCGTCTATAGAACCGAAATTACCATGTCCATCAATAAGTGGCATTGACAGCGAATAATCCTCTGTCATGTGAACAAGTGCATCATATATGGAGCTGTCTCCATGAGGATGATACTTACCCATTGTATCACCAACAATTCTCGCACTCTTACGGTGAGGCTTATCCGGTGCAAGGCCAAGCTCCTTCATTGCATATAAAATTCTTCTCTGAACAGGCTTAAGTCCATCACGCACATCCGGTAATGCTCTTGATATAATAACGCTCATGGCATAATCCCTGTATGATGTTCTCATCTCTTCAGCAAAATCCATAGATACTATATTTTCAACAATCGGCATATCATCTTTTTTCTTTCTTGCCATAGTAATATAATCCTCCTAAACACATATACTTTCAATTAAATATCAAGATTTGCGTACTGTGCTTCTTCCATAATAAATTCTCTTCTTGGTGGAACAGCACTGCTCATAAGTACTGTTGTTATCTGGTCAGCTTCAATATTGTCACTTATTGAAACCCTTGCAAGAGTTCTTGACGCAGGGTCAAGTGTTGTCTCCTTAAGCTGGCCTGCATCCATCTCACCAAGACCTTTATAACGCTGAAGTCCTGTTATTTTCCTGTCAGGTTTTCTGAACTTGTCAAGCTCATGATCATTGAAAAGATATCTTGACTGTTTCTTCTTACCCTCCACAAAATCAACCTTATAAAGAGGTGGAAGACCCATATATACCTTACCCTCTGTAAGAAGCTCCGGCATAAATCTAAAGAAAAATGTAAGGAGAAGGGTACTAATATGGGCACCATCAACATCGGCATCTGTAAGTATGATTATTTTGTCATACCTTAACTTGCTAATATCAAAATCATCCCCGATTCCACATCCAAATGCAGCAATCATAGTTCTTATCTCAGCATTAAGAAGTATCTTATCAAGAGTTGCCTTCTCAACGTTAAGAATCTTACCCCTAAGTGGCAGGACTGCCTGAGTTTTTCTGTCTCTGGCAGTTTTAACAGTACCACCAGCAGAGTCTCCCTCAACAATATATATTTCACATTCTTCCGCCTTTTTTGATGAGCAGGAAGCAAGTTTACTTTTAACATCAACATCATTTAACTGCTTAAGTACAGCATTTCTCGCCTTATCTCCGGCCTTTCTTGCGTTATATGCACGGAGAGAGTTGTCGAGAATACTTCGTAAGACTTCAATATTCTTATCAAAATACAACTGTATCTCACGACTGAATACCTCATCAACTGCCATCTGGGCATCTGAATTTCCAAGCTTTGTTTTGGTCTGACCCTCAAACTGTGGGTCCGGATGTTTAATGGAAATAATACTTACAAGACCATTACGATAGTCTCGTCCATCAAGCTTTTCCTTATCCTTAATCATTCCAAGTTCCTTGGCATACTGGTTCATTACCCTTGTAAGTGCAGTCTTAAATCCTGTAACCAGTGTTCCAC
>OFMT01002511.1_pt1 | contig 10761 bp, 7 predicted proteins | sample 1541891 | NCBI WGS metagenome assembly OFMT01 (sample SAMN04209230, study PRJEB22552) | human gut metagenome | biome: gut; material: feces | host: Homo sapiens | place: USA: Oklahoma | reverse complement strand
TGGTGCGGTCGACGTTGGTGACGGCCTGGCGCTTGGCGACTTCGCCGACCAGGATCTCGCCGGACTTGCTGAATGCCACGACCGACGGTGTGGTGCGAGCGCCTTCGGCGTTCACGATAACGGTGGGCTGGCCACCTTCAAGAGTTGCGATGCAGGAATTGGTAGTACCCAGATCGATGCCAACTGCGCGTCCCATATTTGGTCTCCTTTGCAATAGGTTCGCTATACGTTCTTTTCGTTCTTCGCTCGAGTTTCGGATCGCCGTTTCCGGATTGCCGTCTCTCATGCTTTCCAAAACTTGAGCCTACACCACTCAACTTTGAATCGCAAGTTATTATTTCCAAAATCGCAAAAATTCTTGAGCACACCTCACTCAACTTTGCGCAAAACCCAAAACCGCCGGCGCTGGGGAGCATCTCAGCGGCGGCGGTTTCGGGGATTATCGGAGGTTATTCAGCCAATCAGCGGTCGTTCTTGGCGGCCTTCGCGGTCTTGATGAGCATCGCGACGGCAACCAGCATGGCGATCGCAACAGCCGCAGCCAGCACCGCGGTGCCGGTCTTGCCGAGCAGTGCGGCGCCAAACGGGCCGGCCTTCGTATCGTTGTTGACCTTGCCGGAAGCGATCACGCCGTTCTTGTCAGCGTTGCCAGCGCCCGGCTTGCCGTTGTTCTTGTCGGCGGAGTTGGCAGCTGGAGCCTGGAAGTCAACGGTCACGGCCTTGCTGGACTGGCGGCCGGTGACGGTGAGCTTGTATTCGGAGCCTTCGGTCACGCCGTCGAGCGCGATCGGAGTGGTCTGTGCGGTCTTGACGCGCACGCCGGAGAGCGGAGTGGAGGAATCGGACGCGGCCACGGTCTTGTCGTTCTTGTCCTTCAGCTCGTAGCTGAGCACAGCGTCGCCGTTGAAGCCGTCGACGTCGGCAGTGAACTTACCGTCGGCAGCGGAGACCTTCACAGTGCCGTTGTCAGACAGTGCCTTCTGCGATTCGGCGGAAGTGGCCAGGCCCAAGGCGCCGGCGATCGTGTAGAAGTTGTCGGTCTGGTCGGTCAGGCCGATGACGCGCTGTGCGCCAGGGCCGGAAGCGGCGATGCGCAGCTGGGTGCCGGTGTGCTCCATGTCGCCGCCGTTGTAGCCGCCGTCTGCATCGCGAGAATCGTCCTGGGCGGTGCCGTAGGAGACGACCATGTTGTTGCCATCAGCGGTCTTCAGCACGGTGGACAGTGCGTAAGCCGGCTGGGCGTTGAGGATCTGGGAGGTGTGCGCGTGGTCGGCGGTGACGATCACCAGCGTGTTCGTGAGGTCCACGTTCTGCATGGCGTAGGCGATGGCCTGGTCGAAGTCGTCGGTCTCGCCGATCTGGCCGCAGGCGTTGCCGGCGTGGTCCTGCTTATCGATCGAGGCGCCCTCGACCTGCAGGAAGAAGCCGTTCTTCTGGCCGTTCGGATTGGCGCCCAGCAGGTCCAGAGCCTTCTTGGTCATGTCCTTGAGCGAGGAGCCCTGGTTGCCGAGCCAGCCGGCGTTCGGGGTGCACACGGTCGGGTTGGCGTCCTTGGCCGGGTCCTTGGCGGTGGCCTTGGACGGGTTGAACTTGGTCGGCATGTTGCCGTCACTCATCAGGGCGAGCACTGGCTGGCCGTCCTTGTACTGCAGCGCGTTCATGGCAGCCGGATCGTTCTCGACGGTCTGGAAGCCCATTTCCTTGGCCTGTTCCCACACGGTCTTGCCTTGGTATTCGCCGCCCTGCACGGTCTGACGGAAGTACTTGGAACCACCGCCGATGGTCACGTCGGCACGGGTGTCGAGCAGCTGCTCGGAGATGGAGCCGATGCCGCCGTTTTCCTTAAGCTGGTTGATGAGGCACTGCTTGGAGGCATTGTTGGACGTGCCGTCGGTCTTGCCCTGTGGGCCGTAGCAGGCACGTTCGGACGAATGCGATTCCAGCACGGCCGGGGTAGCATCCTGGATTTCGGCGGTGGTCACATTGCCGGTGGCTTTGCCGGCAGCCTTGGCGAGCTCGAAGAGGTTCAGCTGCGGATTGCCGTAAATATCAACGTCAACGGCGTTGTTGTAGGTCTTGGTGCCGGTGGCCCAGGAGGAACCGGAAGCGGAGGAATCGGTTACGGGGGTAAGCTTGCCCGGGTTGGGGTTAGCTACCAGTTTGCCGTCGTCATCCTTGCCGACAGCGCTGTCCTTGCTGCCGTTGCCGACCGAGAAGGTGGTGTACTGGCCAGTACCAGCCTGCACGTCACCAAGCGCGCTCGGCTGGCCGACCGCGTCAAGTCCGTCGAAGTGGCCGTTGGCACCCTTCAGATAGTCACGGGCGACGGTGATTTCCGAATCGCCCATGCCGTCGCCGATGAACAGCACCACATTCTTGGCTTTTTTGTTGCCGATAGCTGCGATGCGTTGCGCGCCGCCGTGCTGCGCCAGTTCCGCAACGGACTTGCCGTTGGGACTGTACGTGGTGTCAGCTGCGAGCGCCGGCGCGGCAAGCGCACCGAGCGTTGCGACGGAGGCGAGGGCCGCGATTGCGCCCGTGAGAGCCTTGTGCTTGCTCATGTTTCTTCCTTCTTCCATGCAGTTTCTTCCGTGCCGTCCAACCTGCCGTTTCGGTTGCGCCCGTTAGGTAACGCCCGTTTCGACCATGTTTTCCGGCTGCGCGGAACCTTTCCGCGGCTGCATTGCTTGGATCTTTCGATGCCACCGCCCACGCTATGCGCCGCAAGCCAACGCACACCGCACTACAGAAGAACGGCAGATGAACACTCATCGCCATATGATGACCGCAACATATCCACCGCATGAACAGGGGGAATACGGCCAATAAAATCGCCATATTCCGTCAAACAACACCCCCACCGCACCCCACAAGCCAAAATCCCCCACTGGCTGGATAAATCCAACCTCTCAGACCCCACTCACACGCCAAAAATCCCAGTGACTGGATAAAAACCACCTCTGACGCACCACTCACGCGACTAAATCATCCAGCCACTGGAAAAAATGCCCGCGCCACTCAGCCCCGCGCAACCCGCGCCGCGCGCGTGGCCTTTACGGCCACGAACACGGACCGCACCAACAGCACACACAGATAGCAGGCGAACATAATCGCCCCAACTCGTGGCGAAACCTCCCCCGCAATCCACGTGCCGAGCGGCGCGGTCACAGCCGCCGTCACGCCAATAATCAGCGCGGTTTTCACATGCGCTAGCCTGCGCTTCAAGTTCGCCGCGCTGGTCGTGATCGAATTCGGAAACATTGCCAACAGCGAAGTGCCGCGCGCAACCAGGTCGGACGCGCCAAACAGCATCGACAGCGACGGCACCGCAAGCGCACCACCCCCAATGCCCAGCAGCCCCGCCAGCGTGCCGATGACCACACCCAGCAACGCCAAGCCAATGCCGGTCACCACCGTCATGACAATCTGGTGGTCGCGCGACGGCACAAAACTCACCTGATTGATCACCACAAACACGAGAAACGCCACGAAAATCCACCGCAGCACCAATTCCGGCAGCCGCGACAGCAGCCAACTGCCGATCTGCCCGCCGACAAACATACCGCAAAACAGCAACGCCGCGGCGAGCCAGTCGACGTGCCCGCCGGTCGCGTACGAAACGACGCCGGAAATGGAGGTCGGCACGATCGCCAGCGTGGACGTGGCGGCCGCGTTGCGTTGAGATAGCCCCAGCCAGACGAGCGCGGGCACGATCACCGTGCCGCCGCCGATGCCGAACATGCCGGAGAACAGGCCGGCGATGAGGCCTACCGCAAGAAGAATGCACAGTGTGCGTCGTGCGCTGCCGTGAAGTGCTGCCTGTTCGTAATCCATGGAATGAGTGGCCTCCCGCCTTGCTACTTCGGCAATCCTACGAAATGATAGGTCGTGTTCGGGATGACGCAATAAATTAGTTTCTGAAAACAAGAAACACGCTGGGGTGCGGCAAAAAATAGTTCCGGGCATACTATAGAAGCAGCAAATCTCCCGGTTTCACGAAGAGAAGGATGGTGCAATGTCGCACATTCAACAATTCCAAGGCAATACCGCAAACGGCACCGCGATCACTGTCGTGTACGCGCAGCAGCCGGCCGTCGATGTGGCGGTGGCATTTGCGTTCGTCGGCAACGATCTGCCTCGACTGGTGTACTGGGGTCGGCCGATCAGCGCTCCCGAAACGCTGGTGGGCGCTTATGACGCGCAGAATCCGCAGCGCGTCTCCGGTGCGCTTGACTACACCCCGTGGCCGAGCGTCCTGCCCACACAGTCGGAATCCTGGATCGGCGCCGACCGCTTCGATGTGAGCCGTGACGGACGCAAGCTGTTCTGCAAATTCACCGTCACGAACATCTCCGCCGAAACCGTCGAAGCCGGCAATGCCTACGATATGACGGTGGAAGGCGGCTACCCGCATTGGAAGGTGTCGGATTCCCCCAAGGCCACGCCGACCATCACCGCCACTGCCGAAGACGCCGAGCAAGGCGTCAGAATCGTATGGACCTGCGAGCTTGATGCCAGCGGTCTGATGCGTCAGAAGGCGTCTGTGATCAATATCGGTTCCGGCCAGTTGGAAGTCGGCAAGGTGGAACTTGCCTACACCATTCCCGCGGACGCCACCGAGATTCTGACCACAACCGGCCATCATCTGCATGAGCGTTCCCCGCAGCGCCAGCCGCTCACCGTGGGACGCTTCGAACGGGTCTCCATGGTCGGGCGCCCGGATTTCGATGCCACGTTGCTGCTCTCCGTGGGCGAGACGGGCTTTGGCTTCACCCGAGGCGACGTGTATTCCGCTCACGTCGGTTGGAGCGGCAACAGCGTGCTTTCCATCGAACGACTCCCCTACACGGCAGGCGTGCTGGGCGGCGGCGAAGTGCTGCTGGGCGGTGAGATCAGCCTGGGCGAAGGTGAGGGATACACCACCCCATGGCTGTACGGCTCCTATGGCACCGGCCTGAACGAGGTGTCGTCCAGATTCCACTCCTATATTCGCAATGTGCACCGCGACTGGCGTGCGGAGCATGGCATCGCCGCAAAGCCCCGCCCGGTCATCCTCAACACATGGGAGGCGGTCTACTTCAATCACGATTACGACACCCTCACCGCGCTTGCAGACAAGGCCGCGGAAAGCGGCGTCGAACGCTTCGTGGTGGATGATGGCTGGTTCGGCTCCCGCCGCGATGACACGTCAGGCCTGGGTGATTGGGAGATCTCCCAGGATGTATGGCCAGACGGCCCCAAGTCGTTGAAGGCGCTGGCGGACTACGTGCACGGCAAGGGGCTTGAGTTCGGCCTGTGGTTCGAGCCGGAAATGGTCAATCCAGATTCCAACATGTTCCGCAACCATCCCGATTGGGTGATGAAGCCGACTGCGAATCGTCTGCCGATGCAGGGGCGCACCCAGCAGGTCGTCGATCTGACCAATCCGGATGCGTACGCCTACGTGTACGGCGCAATGGACAAGCTGGTCGGAGAGCTGGGCATCGACTACATCAAGTGGGATCACAACAAGCTCGTCACCGAAGAGGTCTCCCCGCGTACCGGGCGCCCTGCGGCACATGCGCAGACCCTTGCCGTCTACAGGATTTTCCATGACCTCAAAGCGGCGCACCCCGGACTGGAAATCGAAAGCTGCTCGTCCGGCGGCGGCCGCATCGATGTGGGCATTCTCGAAGTCGCCGATCGCGTCTGGGTCTCCGACTGCGTCGATCCGGTCGAGCGCGCCGATATCCAGCGCTATACCTCGCTGCTGGTGCCTCCGGAGATGATGGGCGAGCATGTCGGCGACAGCCCCGCACACTCCACGCATCGTGCCACGTCGCAGGAGATGCGCATGGCCATGGCGTTCTTCGGACACATGGGCGTCGAATGGAATCTGCTGAAGCAGCCGCAGGAAGATATCGACAAGCTGCATGAGTGGGTGTCGGAATTCAAGAAGCATCGCGAATGGTTCGCCGTCGATACGGTGGTCCATTCCGACGCGGCCGACCCTGCCGTGCGCGTGGACGGTTGCGTCATGCCGAACAAGGATGCTGCCATCTATCGTTTCACGCAGCTGACCACGTCACAGACCTACCCGGCCGCCCCCGTGCGTTTGCCCGGTCTTGATCCCGATGCCGTATACGAGGTGTCTCCGCTTGAGGTAAGCCTCGATCTGGCCAAGCAGGATATCGGCAACGGGCAGAGTCCGCTGGGTTGGTGGACCGCTGAAGGCGTGAGGATGACGGGTCGTGCGCTTGCCTCCTATGGCATTCGCCCGCCGGCTCTTCACCCGGCCCAGGCCGTACTGTTCAAGGTCGTTCGCGTCTGACGGCCTCGTGATGGCTTCGTGACGGGTGCGCATGGTTCTTATGCCTGCGCACCCGTTTTTTCATAGCAATAGATGCGTAGGTGAGCCTAGCCGATATGGTTCACGATTACGCGTGACGCCGCGGCCCTGGCCCATAAGGACCAGTCATGGTCGAGAATCTCGAATTCCACCGGAGCGGCTTGGCTGTGCCGGTGCGCGTTGATGCCGTTGCGCAGTGTGTCGATGCCTCGTTGCGCGATGAACGCCGACTCTCCCGCGATCATGATTTTTTCCGGCATGGCGATATTCGAGATGATCGCGATAAGCGTTCCCAATCGGAAGCAGGTGCGATTGACCAGTTTGGTCGCCTGCGGCACATGGTTGCGCATATCGCGTTCGAAATCGTCGAACGTGACTGGCTTGCCGATGAGTCGGGAATATTGGTCGGCGATGGAGTCGTCGGTCAGGCATTGTGAACAGCCTCGATGCCCTGAATCACAGTATGGGCCATCCGGGTCCAGCGGGATGTGCCCCACCAGTCCATAGCTTTTATCCGCGCAGTCGATGAGCTTGCCGTGCATCGCCAGCGAATAGCCCACGCCGGACCCGATGGTCAGTGTGGCGAAGCTGCGCAATCCCACGCCGGACCCGAACCAGCATTCGTTTACCAGCATTGAATCGATGTCGTTGTATACGCCGGTCGGCAGGCCTGTGGCTTGTTTCACCATTTCGGAAAGGTTCACGTCGTGGTCCCAATGCAGAAATGGCGCGAAGGTGATGGTGGTGTCATGTTCGATATGGCCGCCAACGGCGATGCCCACGGCGTATGGGCGCGGCAGCCCGGTTGTTATCGCCTCGCTAGAACAGTCGCTGATGAGCCTGGTCAGGGTTTGCGTCACCATGTCCGGCGCACTGTCGGTGATCGGCGCCTCGTGGCATCCGGTGACGATATTGTTTCCCGCGTCGACGACGACGGCGTGTGCCATGGTGCCGTTGAGCTTGATGCCTACGAAGGTTTTGGAACGGCAGTTCAGTTTCAGCCCTGTCTGTGGTCTGCCGCGGCGTTCTGTGTTTGATGCGGCGGTAAAGTCCTTGGGCAATGTGGCGGACATGGTCTCGCCGGGTTCCGTCTCCACGATGACGCCGTTGTGGATGAGGTCGCTGGTGATGCGCGAGACCGCGCCTTGTGACAGTCCCAGGATGTGCGCGAGCGTGATGCGTGATATGGGGCCGTATTTGGTGATACAGGCCGCTACTTCGTGCGTGTATTCTGATCCCTCGAACCATTGAGGGATGGGATGTATCGCCATAGACTCTTCTCTTTTCATATTTACTATCCAAGAGTAACTAATTCATAGAGCATACCAACATATGCAGTGTGATGCTTGTTGCGGCACCCGATAATGCGGGAAGAGAGGCAAGACGGGGTGTGCGCGGCGGCCACCGGCTTCGCGATGATGGCTGTCGCGCGTATCATCCTCGGCCTGGCGGTGTTTGCGGTGTTCGCCGTGCTGTCCATTCCATTTGTGGCCCGTTGCGTTCCGGAGACCAAAGGCAGGTCTTTGGAGGAGATCGAACGTGACCTGGTCAGGCGGTAGCTGTTTTTCGTAGGTTTGGCTCCGCTTGGCTCAAGGTGCCCGCGGACGGTGAAATTCCATGGCGGGCGCCTTGTTCTTTCCTATTTTCTTTCCTTCGATATGAAATTTCTCGCTGTTTTATTGCGCAACAGACAAACACGCGAAAGATGGGAATGAAAAAACAAATAATTTATCCTGAAACATGTCGGTTGCGGTAATGATGCCGCATCCCCAAGGAAGGGAAAGAGGTCGACGATGGGAACAGCATCTCATATAAGGCACAAGACAATAGCCCGTGCGCTCACACGCACGGCAACGGCTGTATGCGCAGCCGTGATGGGATTGGGCGTTGCCGGCTGTGGCACTGCGAACGCCGGCACGGTAACCTTGGATTTCTTCCAATACAAGGCCGAGGCCGCCGACTGGTTTACGGCCAAAGCGCGTGAATTCGAGAAGACCCATCCGAACATCAAAATCAATGTCAATAATTCGTCCGACGCAACCACCGATCTGCGTACGCGTCTGGTGAAGAACCGCGAGCCTGACGTCATCACCATCAACGGCGACATCAATTACGGTATGCTCGCCGAAGCAGGTGTCTTCCACGATTTCACCGATGATGAGATCGTTGACGAACTCAATCCGGGCATGGTGAAGATCGCCAAGAGTCTCGTGCAGACCACTGACCAGTCCAAGAAGCGTTTGTATGCGATTCCATACGCCGGAAACGCAAGCGGCTACATCATCAACGCCGACGTATGGAAGCAGGCCGGCGAAGACCCGGAGAACCCGCCTCAGACCTGGAGCGAGTTCATCGCATTGCTCAAGCGTTTCAAGGCCAAGGGAATCACGCCGATCGAAGCAAGCACCGCCGACCCGTGGACACTGCAGGCGCCGTTGTCCTCGCTGAATTCGACGCTGGTGCCGGAATCGGAATATGCGAATCTTAAGGATGGTTCCAAGAAGTTCTCCGACCTGTGGTCCACGGTGAGCGACGAACTGGTCGAAATCTACCAGAACTACACGCAGAAGAACCCGGCTGTCACCTATCAGCAGGCCACGCAGGATCTCGCTGCCGGCAAGGCCGCGATTCTGCCGCTGGGCACATACGCCATCCCCCAGGTTCGTCTGATCGACAAGAACGCCAACCTGCGGTTCGCGCAGATGCCCGCCACCGACAACGCCAAGGAACAGCAGCTCACCGCCGGTGACGACGTGATGCTGACCATGGGCGCCCATACCAAGCATGAGAAGGAGGCCCGTGAGTTCGTGGACTTCCTGATGAGCGACGAGAACGTCAAGGACTACTCCAAGCAGCAGTCGGCATTCTCCCCATACAAGAACACGTATGTCGGCGATAGCGCGCTCAACGGTGTGCTGTCGTTCTATAAGGCCGGCAAGCTGACCGACTTCTGCGACCATTACGTGCCTGCCAGCATCAATATCGCCGGTTTCCTGCAGACGCTGATCCAAACCGGCAACAAAGACAAATTCCTGAGCAGCATGCAAAGCGAATACGACAAGATCGAAGCCAGGAACTTCAGGTGAGGGAGGGAAGAACCATGAGTGTCAATACTGCTGCACAATCCGCTGGAAAGCCGGCGAAGAAAAAGGTCTCGAAGTTCTCCAAGCGCAAGGTCGATCCGGCGTTTTATTGGATGACGGTTCCGGCTGCGATCCTGGTGGGCATATTCCTGTACTTCCCGTTCCTTCAGGGAGCGATGTACTCGTTCACGAATTCGCAAGGATATGGCGATTTCAAGTTCATCGGACTCAAGAACTACTTCGCCATGTTCCAGGATGCGCGCGTGGGCCATGCCTACCTGTTCACGATTTTCATCGCGATCCTGATTACCATCGGCACGAATTTCCTCGGCATGTTCCTGGCGGTGCTGCTGAATTCCAAGATCGCCTTCAAGAACGGGTTCCGCGCCATCTTCTTCATCCCGTACACCTTGTCGGTGCTGGTCATCGGCTATGTGTTCAAGTACATCTTCATGACCCCGCTGCCGGAGCTCGGTCAGGCGTTGCACATCGACTGGCTGTCCACGTCGATGCTGTCCAATCCCGATCTGGCTTGGTTCCCGATCGTGTTCCTGTCGATCTGGCAGGGTGTGGCGTATTCCACGCTGCTGTACCTGGCGGGCCTGCAGACCATCGATAACGAGATCTACGAGGCCGCGGCCATCGATGGCGTGAGCGCATGGCAGAACTTCTGGCAGATCACCTTCCCGCTGATCGGCCCGTTCTTCACCATCAACATGGTGCTGAGCCTCAAGAACTCGCTTGGCGCATTCGACCAGATCATGGCGTTGACCAAGGGCGGCCCGGATTCCAAGACCGAAACCGTCTCCTACCTGATCTTCCAGAATGGCTTGGGCAATGGCGAATACTCCTATCAGATGGCGAACGCGGTCACGTTCTTCATCGTGCTGGCTGTTCTCGCGTTTGTGCAGCTGAAGTTCTTCGGCAACAAGGAAAAGGTCTGAGTAGAGGTCTGAAAGTAAGGGGCGATTAACATGACTTCCGCAAATGTTTCGACTACAGCCAAGGGTTCTGCCGGCACCGTAGGGCTTCGCAAGGACCATAAGATCAACTGGTGGCTCACCGCTGCCGTCGCGGTGCTGAGCCTGACCATTTTGGTGCCACTGTATTTCACCGTGGTCACCGCGTTGAAAACGCCTGGTGAGGCGGGTTCGTTCGGTCTGCCGTCCTCATGGCAGTGGCATAACTTCGTTGATGCGTGGAACAAGGTGAACTATCCGAAGGCCGCGCTCAACTCCGCCATTATCACCGTGTGCGCCGTGGTGCTCACTTTGCTGACGAACACATTCGTCGCATACGCCGTGGCAAGGAACATGGATAAGCGGTTCTTCCGCTTCCTGTACTACTTCT
>OFMT01002510.1_pt1 | contig 10773 bp, 7 predicted proteins | sample 1541891 | NCBI WGS metagenome assembly OFMT01 (sample SAMN04209230, study PRJEB22552) | human gut metagenome | biome: gut; material: feces | host: Homo sapiens | place: USA: Oklahoma | reverse complement strand
CATTGTACGGCTCGCAGGCAGCAAACGGTGCTGTGATGATTACTACCAAGAAAGGCCAATCAGGAAAATTGAAGGTCAGTTTCTCCAGTAACACGGAGTTCCTCTCACCCTTCCGTCTTCCGGAGTTTCAGAACCGTTATGGAACTGGACTAGGCGGAAAGACAGGTAACAGCGGAACCTATAGCTGGGGACCTTTCATGCCGGAATCAGCACGCTACAATTATTCTCCGAAAGACTATTTCGAGACAGGTCATACTTACACCAATACCATTACTGTCAGCGGGGGTACCGACAAAAACCAGACGTATTTTTCGGCGGCGGCAGTCAACTCTGACGGTATTATCCCAAACAATAAATATGACCGCTATAATTTCACCTTCCGCAATACGAGCTATTTCCTGAAAGACAAGCTGAAGATAGATGCGAGTGCAAGTTATATTGTCCAGAAGGATCAGAATATGACCAATCAAGGAGTCTATTCCAATCCTTTGGTTCCGGTCTATCTTTTCCCGAGAGGAGACAACTTCGAAATCTACAAGAACTTCGAACGCTACAATGCAGGAACGAAACTTATGGAGCAGTTCTGGAGTTCAGACCTTGAGGGTGACCTGAGAATGCAGAATCCCTATTGGATCAACTATCGCAACTTGCGTAACAACAACAAGAAACGCTACATGCTTTCTTTTTCAGCCGGCTATGATATTCTGGATTGGATGAACTTGTCTGCACGTGTCCGTATTGACAATGCCGACAATATTTTCACTCAAAAGCTATATGCGTCATCCATTGCGACTCTCACTGAAGGTGGACTCAATGGTCATTATACGGAAGCGCGCACTTATGACAAGCAGACCTATGCGGATGTTATCCTGAATATTGATAAGACATTGGGCAAAGACTGGACTATAGTTGCCAATATTGGTGCGTCGTACAATAATATAGGCACTGACGAACTTCGTTATGGGGGCCCTATCCAAGACAATGGACTTGCCAATGTGTTCAATGTCTTCGACCTTGATGACACCAAGAAGCGTGCGTCAAAAAGCGGTTGGAACGATGAAACTCAGTCTGTGTTCGGCAGCGTGGAACTCGGGTGGAAGAAGATGCTCTATATCACAGCCACTGGACGTAACGACTGGGCATCACAGCTTGCCGGCTCATCCGAAAGATCGTTCTTCTACCCTTCAGTCGGCATTTCTTGGGTGCCGACGTCAATTTGGGATTTCGGAGCGGTCAACTACTTCAAACTAAGGGCGTCCGTTGCATCCGTAGGTATGCCTTTCCCGAGATTTTTGACAATGCCGACATATGAGTATGATGCTACGAACAAAATATGGAAGGATAAGACACATTATCCGATTGGTGATTTGAAGCCTGAAAGGACATTGACATATGAAGTCGGTGTCGAGACCAGGTTCTGGCAGGACTTGAGCCTTAATTTGTCATGGTATCTTGCTGACACCTACAACCAGACCTTCGACCCTTCTCTCCCGCCGTCTTCTTCCTACACGACAATCTACCTTCAGACTGGAAGTGTAAGAAATACAGGTATCGAGGCGAGTGTCGGTTATAATCATACTTGGCGGGACTTCACATGGGACAGCGGAGTCACATTCAGCTGGAACCGAAACGAAATCAGGGATCTCGCCGATGGAGCCGTCAATCCCGTCACCGGTGAAAACCTTAACCTGGAGAAACTGGAAATCAAGGCGCTGGGTAAAGCCAAATACATACTCAGGAAAGGAGGAACTCTAGGGGACCTTTACACAACATCTGATCTGAAGAGGAATAACTATGGTTATATTGAACTTGACGACAATGGAGAAGTCAGCCTCGCCGACAATGGCAAGGAATTGTTTCTTGGATCTGTTTTCCCGAACTATAATCTGGCCTGGCGCAATGACTTCAGTTGGAAAGGACTGCATCTGGGACTGCTCTTCAGCGGACGCATAGGTGGTGTCTGTTATTCCGCGACCCAAGCCAATCTTGATCTTTATGGTGTATCTAAGGTATCTGCAGATGCCAGAGATGCCGGTGGCGTGCTTGTGAATAATCGACAGATGATTTCTGCTCAGAAATGGTATCAGAAGATAGGTTCGCAAAGTGGACTGCCTCAGTATTATACCTATGATGCTACCAATTTCCGTCTTCAGGAATTATCCGTGGGCTATACAATGCCGAGGAAGTGGTTTAGGGAAAAAGCGGCACTGACGCTGTCGTTCGTCGGACATAATCTGTGGATGATATGGTGCAAGGCGCCGTTCGATCCTGAGTCCGTAGCTTCTACCGGGAATAATTATCAGGGTATAGACTATTTCATGATGCCGTCGCTTCGTAGCCTTGGCATAAATGTGAGACTTGATTTCTAAAATGATGGAGGAATGTATTATGAGAAAGAATATGATAATATGTGCCGTCATTGCACCGGTGCTCCTATCTTGCACTGACCGCTTCGAAAGACTGAATACCAATCCGAATCAGGTTACATCCGGGCAGATGGAAGCGAAGAACTATCGCACAGGAACAAAGGTCCTTGCATTGCAAAGTCTTGTCGTTCCGGTAGAGGAACATCAATATCAGTTCATTGAAAGCCTTTCAGGAGGACCTTTCGGCGGTTATGTCGGAAGTACAGTGGACACTTGGCAGACTCGCTTCGAGACATTTAATCCTTCGACAGACTGGCGAAAGGCAACGTTCTCGGACATCATAACTGAACTCTATGCTCCATATCGCGGAATCGTAGGAGGCACTGAGGACGAAGTTGCGAGAGCTTTCGCAAATCTTTTCCGTGTGGCCGTAATGCAGCGTCTGACTGACAACTACGGGCCGATTCCATACGGCGATATATTGAAGACGGAAAAAATAACCGTCAAATATGATTCGCAGGAAACTGTCTATAACGAAATGTTCGAGGAACTTGACGATGCGATTGAGGCATTTTCATCCAATGTAGGACTTCCTTCTTCCGGATGGAGCACATACGACAGGGTATATTCCGGGAATATCTCTCAATGGCTCAAGTATGCAAACTCGCTGAAACTTAGGATGGCAATGCGAATCAGCTACAGGAATCCAGAACTTGCGCGCAGGAAGGCGGAAGAAGCTGTCTCGTCTGGTCTCATCCTGTCCAATGAGGACAATGCTTTCATGAAACCGACCGAAAACAGGATGCCTCTGATTTACAACAGCTGGAACGACCATCGTGTCGGGGCGGATATTCTTTGCTTTATGACGGGTTATAATGACCCTCGACTTGAAAAAATGTTCCTCAAGAGTACCGGGGACAATCCGCAGTACGTAGGAATTCGCATTGGTTCGACCGTGTCAAAGAAAAGTGAGGCGATAGATGCTTATTCGAACCTTATTGTCAATTCCGACAGTCCGATTCTTTGGATGAATGCCGCGGAGGTGAATTTCCTTCTGGCGGAGTATCAACTTAGATTTGCCGGAGACAAGGCTAAGGCAAAAGAATACTATGAAAATGGGATCCGTCTCTCTTTTGCCGAAAAAGGCGCATCAGGAGTCGACGATTACCTTGCTGATGCCAGCAGCACACCGGTTCAGTATATTGACCCGTTGGGAAAATATAGCGCCGCGTCCAAGACGACCGAGTGCAAGGTTGCATGGGATGAGAAAGGTGACGAAGAGACTAATCTTGAGCAGATTATCACTCAAAAGTGGATTGCAATATTTCCTCTTGGAAACGAGGCTTGGGCGGAATATCGCAGGACCGGTTATCCGAAATTGCTTCCGGCTCCTCAGAACCTAGGTCCGGACAATGTTGACCTTAACAATCATGCCAGAAGACTGACATATCCTGTCGAGGAATACTCTGGAAATGGTGCAAACTTGAGCGGTGCTATCTCAATGTTGAATTCGGAATCTTCCGAAGGTGGCGGAGATTCATTCGCTACCCGAGTTTGGTGGGACTGCAAATCGTACAACTCTATAAAACAATAGACAATGAAGAATATATTGAAACGGCTGATTGCTATTACATCTTCCGCTCTGCTCATTGCATCCTGCTCTGATTGGACGAAGGTAGAGAGTGTCGGTATAAAAGAGACTATGTCGTGGGAGAACAATCCGGCAGAATGGTCTGGGTACCAGGCAAGGGTGCGTGATTACAAGAATCGCCCACATAAATTGACATATATACGTTTTGAAAATTCTCCGGAAGGCGTTCAGAATGAGAAGGGCAGCTTGAGGAGTCTTCCTGACAGTCTTGATATGGTAAGTCTGACCAATGGTGAGAACTTCTCTAAATATGACGAGGAGGACATGGCGAGAATGAAAGCGGTGAACATCAAGGTCCTATATCAAATTGATCTTGTCAAGTCTGAAAATGCCGGAAACGCAATTGACAAGGCGGTCTCTACTGTTTTAAAACACTCGCTTGACGGCTTCTCTTTCACGGCGTCGACCTCAGAGAGCGCATCTGCAGCAATCGGCAGACTGTCTGCAGCAAAAGCGGAGAATCAAATGCTGGTATTCGAGGGTAATCCTGAACTTCTATCTAAGGAAGACATTGACAAGATAGACCTCTTCGTGCTGTCGACGGAGACTATCGAAACCGACTTTGATCTCAGAAATTTCCTCAGCGATGTTCTTGAAACAGGAGTACCAAGAGACAAGATGCTGCTCTCCGTATCGAAAGAAGGAGCATTCCGTAATCCTGAAAATGTGGAATTGCCCGTGCTTGATGCGATGGCGGATAACGTTATAAGCTATGGCCCTATGGCCGGACTTGCGGTTTACGACATTGAATCTGACTATTATCACTATGATATGAACTGGTCGGCTCTTCGCTCCATCATTCATAGACTGAATCCTTAAAAGCGTAAAGAATATGAGAAATTTTAACTTCATAATACGTATCGCTGTTCTGGCTTTGCTCGTCTCCTGTAACAGATTCGAGCCTGTTGACCATGTATTCGATAATTGCGCTTATCTTGATGTGAGCGCTACCAGCCAGACGCAGGCTGCGACTTTTGGCAACAGGGTCGGCAGTTTGGAAAAGCACCTTTGCGTCGCCCTTTCCTACCCTTCTGATAAGGACGTCAAAGCGACAATTTCAGTGGACGCTTCATTGACGGATGCTTTTAATCATCGCTATGGCACTGATTATCAGCTTCTCCCAGATACGTATCTGGATTTTTCGCCGGTGTCGGTTACCATTGAAGCCGGGAAAGTGAACTCTGAGAAGGTGTCTATCGGGTTTAAAAACCTTATGGGACAGGGAGAAGACCAGACAGGCGCCATGGAGATAGATAAGACCTATCTTCTCCCCGTAAGGCTTTCTTCTGAAGATATCTCGACAATGGATGGTTCGTCCGTTGCCTATTATCTGGTGAAACGCTCATCCGCGATTACTGTGGCGGCCCAACTCACGGATAATTGGATTGAATTCCCTCTGATGGACACTCCTGGGGAAGTGGCTGATGCCTATAATGGGCTCACCGCTCTTACGTATGAGGCTCTCGTGAATGTGGACCGTTTCGACTTGAACAACAAGGATGGCGTTTGCAATATTTCTACAGTCATGGGAGTGGAACAGTATCTTCTACTTCGCATAGGAGATGCAAACTTCGAGCGTCAATGTCTTCAGTTTGACGGAAGCGGCAACGGCTCCCAGTTCGGTAAACTACCGTCAAAGAGCGATCCGGCGAAGAAACTCTATTCGGGCTCGTGGTATCACGTTGCCTGCACATACGACCAGAATGAACGTGTCGCAAGGATTTATGTCAATGGTAAATTGATTGACGAAGTAAAGGAGGCCGGAGTCGCAGGTCCGACAGCTGATAACAAGATTACATTGGCAATGAGAGCTCTGGGAATGCCGGAAGCCTATCAGTTTTTCATTGGTAAGTCTTACAATGATTTCCGTCCATTGCAGGGCAAGATTGCCGAGGCAAGAGTATGGCGAGTTGCCAGGACTGGAGATGAAATATGGAAGAATATGTATAGAATTGAGAATCCTAAAGACCAGAAAGATCTTATCGGGTATTGGAAATTCAACGATGGCGAAGGAAATGTGGTCAAAGACTATTCTTGGGTCGGCAACCACGGGAAAGCTGTCGGTGACATAATCTGGCCGGATGGAATCGAGATTCATGAAATCAACAAAGAGGAGGAATAGAATATGAAAAAGAAATACATGATTCTGTTTGCGGCTTTATCCGTGACACTCCTGGCAGGATGTCAAGATCTGTCAATAGAATATTCTTCTGAGGCTCTTCAAGACCTTTCTGACAAAGAACCCGCTGTCACGCTCCGCGCTGAGAATACTGCGGACAATGTTGTGAAAGTGGAATTCCGGAAAGGAAACGGTTTCAAGACCTTCGGTCTCTATGCCGATTCTTCGCATCCCGCTAAGGAGGAACAGATAATTCAGATCAATGTCGGTGATGTGGATGTTGTCAAAGAGTATGGTCGGATGAAAGGCGAAGATTATAAATTGCTGCCTGAACCTTTCTATAAATTTCTCGACAAACAGACTCTGGATTTACATGAGGGAGCTACATCTACTGCTGTGACACAACTTCGTCTGTTCGCAATGAATCCGTTGGACAATGTTTTGGATGCAGGAAGGTACTTGCTGCCATTGTCAGTGTCTTCCTTGTGGAATGGTACAACTTCAAAGAACATCTATGTGGATGTAACGGTAAGAGACACCTATTCTGATCCGGATGGATATGAACTCTATATGGGAAATGATATGTTCACCGTCTTTTACTTGAATACCGCCGTTTTTGACCCGAGGCTTGCCAATGATTTCATCCTCGAGAATATTAGCGACAGGAACTATCATAGGGGACTTGGAAACATCGTGAATTTGCGTCAGGCATCCATTTTCTATGACAGCAAGGTGGACAAGGTGGAACTCAAGCTGAACAATGACCTTCGTTATGTGCTCGAGCATTTCACCGAGCGCGTACTCCCGGTTCAGGAGAGCGGACGCAAGGTCTGTATCTGCATCGACGGCGGAGCACAGGGAATAGGGTTCTGCAATTTGACGGACAATCAAATTGGCGAGTTTGCCCGTTCCGTGAAGAAAGTTGTTGATTACTATGGACTTGATGGGGTGAATCTTTGGGACCGTAATGCCAACTATGCAGTTTCTGAGGAAAAAGGATTCCAGAAAACCAACACCACCTCATACCCGAGACTTATCAAGAAACTGCGCGAACTTCTTGGTCCGAACAAACTGCTGACAGTCACTGACTATGAAGAGCCGACAGAGTATTTCTGGGACACAGAAGCCACCGGTGGAATCAGGGTGGGTGAATTCGTCGACTACGCCTGGTCTGGCTATTGCGCCAATGACGAGCCTGTCCAGATTGTGGACCCTTGGCATCAGGAATTGCCGTCAGCTTCCAAACTGCATCCACGCAAGCCTTTTGCTGGTCTGAATCCGAGAAGATATGGTGTCAGCAATGTGACGTGCTATAGGAAACAGGATGATTCGCTCTTTGCTCTCGAACAATATGACAAGAGTGAATTCACCAATAGCAATATATCAGTTTTCTATGATGTGCGATCTATTCTACAGGACTCCTATGAGGGGGCCAATATCATGGATGCATTCATAAAAGTATGGTATGGAAGCTATCTTCAGATAAGCCCGAGGCGGCTGACCAATTACGTCTTTACCCCGTCTCATCCCACCAACTATAACAAATGGGGCAAGGATTGGTAGTTATATCGAAGAAGAGTATCATTTAATAATATCTAATAACCAGGTCTCCGGTAAGGATCTGCAAATTATGGGAGACCATTTATCTTAAGGAATACAATATGAAAGTATTTTCAAGAATCCTATCTTTGGTTTCAGTGCTTGCGTTATTCTTTACAGGATGTCAAGAGTACGACGATACTGAAATAAAGGGCAGAGTTGACAATCTCGAATCTCAAGTCACCGAACTTAGATTGCTCGTGGAAAAAATCAACAGCAACTTGACATCCCTGGTTACTGCGGTTGATGCTTTGAATAACCAGGACCAGATTGTCTCTGTCGAGAAATTGCCTGCTGGAAACGGCTATACGATTACATTCAAAAAATCCGGCACCATTACCATTTACAATGGTGAAAAGGGTTTGGATGGTAAAAATGGAACTGACGGATTGGATGGCAAGGATGGTAAATCTCCTGTTATCAGTATCAGTCAAGACTCTGATGGTAAATATTATTGGACTCTGGACGGCGAATGGCTTCTGGTCAATGGGCAGAAAGTTCCGGCAACGGCAGAGGTTACTGTTCCTAAGATTAAAGTAGAAGACGGCAAATTCTTGTTCTCTACGAACGGAACTGATTGGGTTGTTATCGGTGACGCTGGAACATCTGGAATCGGTCTTATCAAGAATGTCCGTGAAGATGTGGAGAACAACAGCGTCATTATCGAACTCTCGGACAGGGAGATCGTGATTCCAAAGGGACAGAATTTCGCGCTGGTCATTAAGGCAGATGAAATAGGGATCAAGGCGGGAGAGACCGTTAATGTTGAGTATTCTCTCATTTCTGCGGATAATGCCATCGTGAGAGCTCTTCCGGAAAACGGCTACACCGTCAAAGTAAATCCGATTTCTGCAACTAAGGGGCAACTTTCAATCACTGCGCCATCTCCTGTGGTGGACGCATCTATTTTGATTGTGGCTGTAAACGGCAATGGCGTGATGTCAGGAAAGATTCTCTCAATTGCTGAAGGTAAACTTGATGTGAAGGCAGATGCGACACCTGTTCCTGCGGAAGGAGGTTCTGTGACAGTGGAAATCACAACGAATCTTGACTACGAAATCGTTATTCCTGAGTCAACAAAAACTTGGATAACCCTTGTTGAGACAAAGGCGTTGCGCACCGATAATGTGACATTCTCTGTCGCCCAGAACACTGAAGCAACTCAAAGAACTGCTGAAGTGGAAGTACGTGTGGATGGCGCAAAAGTCCAGTCTTTCAATATTGTCCAGCAGGCAAAGGTCGTCGTAGAGGAAAAATGGAAGACTGTGGACCTCAAGTCTCTATATCAGGATTCGGCGTACTTGGCTGCCTCTACATCTTGGGGAAATTTTACTTCTTCAGATAATTGGACCACTACAACTACTAAATTATTTGAAGTTAAAAACATTTTTGTGGGCGAGTCCGTTGAAGCTGTTGTGGGGTTAAGTGGTGGTACAAATGCCCCAGGTCAATTGGAATCACCGTCTATTTCCGGTGGATGCAAAAAACTGCGGATTGAATATGGATATCACACTATGCCAAAATCGATGCAAAAGGGCATATCCATTAACGTCAAATTGACATCTGCATCTGGTGCCGAATTGTATAATGACAACATTATTGTTGAGTATGGTGATGGTGTTGCCTTCGCTACATTAAAAGACAAGAAGCAGTCGTGGGAAAAAGAACTTAAGGTGGATGGTAATTTCAAGGTTACAATCAAAAATAATTGCCCTTCCAATAAAACCGCTCAAGCATATGATACATTCGATATACTATCAGTATCATGGATTTCATGTTTAAACTAAATTATTAAGATTATGACAAAATAAAGGATTACGGAGGAGGGCTGCAGCAGATTCCTGCCCATAACTCCGTAATCCGTCAGGGAACACTACCAATCATCATAGTTCCCTTTACACCCCATAATCACCACGCCGCATTTGCCCGTGGTGATTTTTTGATGCGGTTCCGTTTGTAGATTCAACTGTCATGAACTTGAAGCAACTTCTGGAGGACTGATTATGGCTAAGCAACGTACGCAAGGGGTTTGAAAATAACTTGATAAACCCTCATCCTGCATTTTAGTATGTTATTTGGCGTTTGAAAGCTTGAGATAACGAGGGCCATCAGGCAGTTTTTTTGTCACAAGGGGATTATTTAATTGATTTTACATCATTCCTCTCAAGTATTCAAGAGCCAATAATGCAAAATGTGTAATATAATACACTTTTTACCAGCTTATTATTAGAAAAATTGCTATATTTGCAGAAAGTATAATAAATTAGACTTGTGAACTTACGAGAAGTGATTAAAGCCCGCAGGAAGGTGCTTGGCATATCACAGCAGGATCTTGCTGAAATGTCGGGCATCAGTCTCCCGACAGTGAAGGATATAGAGCGCGGGCTTGCAAACCCGTCACTGTCAACCATCTCAAAGTTGCTTGATGTACTTGGTATGGAAATAGTGTACCGTGTGCGTCAGAAAATTTGATAACCAGAATTACCGATTATGAGACAGTTGGAAGTTTATATGAACAACCATAAGGCCGGATTGTTGACAGAGCTCCGCCCTGGCAAAGGATATTCATTCTGCTACTATCCTGAATATCTGGCAACCGGCATGCCGCCAATATCAGTTACTCTTCCGAAAAGAGTAGAGGCATACGAGTCTGAGCTTCTGTTTCCTTTGTTTTCAAATATGTTGCCCGAAGGTGCCAATAGAAAGATTATCTGCCGGTCATTCAGAATAGATGAAAAAGATTTCTTCGGTATGCTTATTGCTATGGCAGATAGAGATTTCATAGGGGCCGTCAATGTTAAAACAGTAGAGAAATGATGGAATTGCATAACTGCCCATCCCTTCTTGCGGATGGATATACTACATATTGTCCAAAGGCGATAAAGCTTCTGTTCGACGGGAAGCGTGTCAGCCATATACTGAACTTCAACATAGATGAATTCCGAAATACCGGAGAAATCGCGGAAGCCATGAAAAGGATCTCAGAATCTGTTTAAATTTTAGTCGCATAATTTGTTATACATGAGTCGGCAAAAGGC
>OFMT01002508.1_pt1 | contig 10781 bp, 11 predicted proteins | sample 1541891 | NCBI WGS metagenome assembly OFMT01 (sample SAMN04209230, study PRJEB22552) | human gut metagenome | biome: gut; material: feces | host: Homo sapiens | place: USA: Oklahoma | reverse complement strand
CATCTGCCTGCTGGGCTGGAGCCCCAAGGGCGAGTACGCCGAGCAGGAGATCTTCTCCCTCGACGAGCTGCGCAAGGTCTGGAGTCCGGACGGCATCTCCAAATCTCCCGCCATCTTTGACCCCCTCAAGCTGCGGGCCATCAACGCGGAGTACATCCGCCGCCTGAGCCCGGAGGACTTCCTCGCCGCCGCCGAGCCGTGGATCGATCAGGCCGTGCACGCCCCCATCGACAAGAAGCTCCTCTGCGCGAACCTCCAGCCCCGGTGCGAAGTGCTGGGCGAGATCCCGGAGCAGCTGGACTTCTTCGACGCCATGCCGGAGTACGATGTGAGCCTGTACACCAACAAAAAGCAGAAAACCACCCCCGAATCCGCTAAGGAGGCGCTGGAGGCCCTGCTGCCCGTGCTGAGCGACGAGGCGCTGGACTTCACGAACCGCGACGCCGTCTTCGACGCCTGCAAGGCCAAGGCCGAGGAGCTGGGCAAGAAGAACGGCTGGCTGCTCTACCCGCTGGGCATCGCCCTCTCCGGCAAGCAGCGCACCCCCGGCGGCGGCACCGACCTCGCCTGCATGATGGGCCGCGAGACCACCCTCGCCCGCGTGAAGGCCGCCATCGAGAAGCTGAACGGGTAAGTTTTTGTTGCTTCCCCATTTTTAAGAAAACAATACCGGGAGGGATTTTTCATGATGTATCCGTTTATGACATTGGACGACAACACCGAGATCGTTCATTCGGAAATGCTTCCGGACCAGCGCGTAAAGGTCTACTTTGAAAAACCGGATGCGAAGGATTGTTTTCATTCTGCTGTCTGCTATCTGCCCGACTATACATGGACGGATATCAGCGGCTTCACCCCCGAAGAGATCGGGCGCTACCAGAAATTCCTTGAGACCACGGCACATCTTATTTTGCAGTTCTCCAAAGAAGGAGGCGTAGAGAATGCCGCAGGTTTTTAAGATCGGCTCCTACTGGGTCTATTTCTGGGCCAACGAAAACGACCCGCTAGAACCCATTCATGTGCATGTATCGCAGGGAGCCCCCAGCAGCAATGCCACGAAGATCTGGATCACACGGGCCGGAAAATGTTATCTATGCCACAACGATTCAGGCATTCCGCCGCGTGTGCTGCGGAACATCATGGCGATCATTGAAGCCCGAAGCGAAGAAGTCATTGCCAAATGGAAGAACTTCTTCGGTGAGGTGCGGTATTTCTGCTGATTTAGCAAACTTCCCCGCACGCCCCCAAAAAATGCCCTGCGGCCGCGCTACAGTATATGCAAACGGCGCGGGAAACAGAACAACGACAAAAGATCCCCGCCGGAAAGCGGGGATTTTTCATGCTCAAAGTTCTGAAAACGGATGTTTCTCACCCCTTTGCGGCGGCGCTGATGCCGCGGGCCGCCGTCCGCCCGGCGCTGCGGCAGGGGTCGGCATTTCTGGCCGGGTTCCTCGGCGGGTGGGCCGTGCTGTACGGCGCGCTGATGCCCTTCAGCTTGGGGCTGACGCTGGGGTTCGCGGAGGACTGCTTCGCCGCCGGGGCGGCAGGGGCCCTGCTGGGCCTCCTGCTCCACGGGTTCGGGGCGCTGTCGCTGGACAGTCTCTGTCTGCTCTGTGCGGTGGGGGCCGCCGTGGCTGCGCGGTGGCTCTGGCCGGGCCGGTTCCGCCCTGCCGCGCTGGCGGGCTGCGGGGCGCTGGGGCTGGGAGCCGTCTGCTTTGCCTTCGGCCCCACGGGCGGCGGGGTCGATCTCCTGCTGACCTGCGGAGCGGATGCTCTGCTGGCGGCGGCGCTGGGCTTCGCACTGCGGCAGTTCCCGCCCGAAACGCCCGGCGTCGGGATGCTGCTGGTCGCAGCCGGGGCAGCGGCAGCGCTGGGCAGCGTTTCGCTGGGGCTGCTCTGCCTTGGCGTGGCGGTCTGTGCCGCCGTCGAGCTTGCCCTCTGCTGCCGGGGCCAGCCCACCGCCGCCCTCGCGTACTGCGCTGTGACCGGGGCCGCCCTCTGTGCCGCAGACCCTTCCCTCGGCCCGGCAGCAGCCGGGCTTTCCTGCGCCAGTGCCGCCGGGGCCCTGCTGGCACCGGGCCGACGCATCGAAGCCTTCGCCGCCTACGCGGGCGGGTGCGTGGCCGGGGTGCTCTGCGTTCAGCCGCCCGGAAATGCCTTTTCCCTGCTGCTCAGTGCCGGGGCCGGGCTGGCAGCGGCGGCACTTCTGCCGAAGGACTGGCTGGCCCCGGTGCCCGCCCCAGAGGCTGCTGCCCCGGAGGAGCGGCCCCGCTTTTCGGCGGCGGCTACCCGGCTGGAAGCGGTGGCGGAAAGCCTGTCCTCGCTGGCGGAGACGGTCAACGAGGTCTACGATGCCCTGCCCCACCGGTGCGAAAGCTTCCGCTGGGTCATCGATAACACCCACGACAGCCTTTGTTTCAACTGTGGGCGGCGGGAATGCTGCTGGAAACAGGAATACGCCGCCACGCTGGACGGGATGAACGCACTGCGTCCCATTCTGGAACAGAACGGACATCTGGAAACCAGCGACCTGCCCGGTGCGCTGTCCCGCTGCATCCACCCGGCGGCTCTTTGCGCGGCGGCGAACAAGTCCTTCGCGCTTTACCGCAGCCGGAAGGAGGCCCGCGTCCACGCCGAAGCCATGCGCACCGCCTTAACGGAGCAGTACAGCGCCGTGGCCGATGCGCTGGGGGTGCTCAGCGAGCAGCTTGGCCGCCCCGGCAATCCGGAGCCCTACAAATCCGGGCGGGTGGCGGACTTCTTTTCGAGCCTCGGCACCCCGCCGCTGGAATGCTCCGTCTCGCTGGACGACCTTGGCCGGACGCGGGCGGCGGTCACCCTGCCCCGCACCCGCTTTGCTGCCGCCGAGCTTTCGGCCTTGGCGCAGGAGGTCGGGCGGCTCTGCCGCCGCACCTTTGAGCCGCCGCAGGTCCTCTCCTGCAAGGGAATGACCACCCTGCTCTTCTCCGAAAAGCCCGCGCTGCGGGCCGTCTTCGGCTTTGCGGCCAGCGCCGCGCGGGGGACGATCTCCGGCGACGCAGTTCAGCAGTTCTGCAGCCCGGCGGCGGCTCAGATGATCCTCTGTGACGGGATGGGCACCGGCCGCCCCGCCGCTGTGGACGGCAACCTTGCCGCCGAATTGACGGCCCGGCTGCTGAAGGCCGGGTTCACAGCGGAACTGGCGGCGCGGCTGGTCAATGTGGCGCTGGCCCTCAAGAGCGACGAGGAGAGCGGCGCGACGCTGGACCTCATCAGCGTGGACCTCTACACCGGCACCGCCCGGCTGTTCAAGGCCGGGGCCGCACCGGGCTTTCTCGTCCACGGCGGGCGGGCGCGGCCCGTGGGGGACGCCAGCCTCCCCATCGGCATTCTGGGCGGGGTAAACGGCCAGAGCCGGGTGGTGCACCTCGCCGCCGGGGATTATGCGGTGCTCGTGTCGGATGGGCTCCTTGTGGACGGCACAGGCTGGGTGCTCAAGCAGCTGGAACTCTCCGCTGCCGCTGCCGACCCGCCCGAACAACTGGCCAAAACGCTGGTAGAAACTGCCCGCACCCGCGCCGAAGCAACGGGCCGCCCCGACGATATCACCGCCGCCGTCCTGCGGCTGGAAAGCTGTGGACGTTGATTTGTTCATAAACGGGGCTTATAATGATAGCATCTGCTCTGTACAACCTCTCCGTCATTGCTTCGCAATGCCACCTCCCCTTGTAGGGGAGGCCTTGGCAGTCCTCGCAAAGTTCCCGGTTTCGCCAGAGGCTCCCCTACTAGGAAAGACTCCCCCGGCCGGGGGAGGTGGCGTGTAAACGCCAGAAGGGGACGACTGTCGAGCGGCAGCGAGACTGAGAGGTTGTACAAAGATAAATCCTTATCTTTGGAGGGCCTTTTCTATGTTAAACCTCACCGTCGCGCAGGACGGCAGCGGCGACTACGCTTCCATTTCCGAAGCTGTTCTGGCCGTGCCGTATGAGCTGGAAGCCCAGATCACCATCGGCCCCGGCGTTTACCGGGAAAAGTTGGTCTGCGAAAAGCGCCGCATCACCCTGCGGGGAGCCGGAGCCGACGCCACCCGCCTTGTCTGGGGCGACGGCGGCAGACTGCCCCACCCGGATGGCCGCTCCACCCACACCTTCCGCAGCTACACCGCCTTTTTCAGCGGGGAACAGCTCACCGTGGAGGATCTGACCATTGAGAACGACGCCGGGCCGGGCAGTGCCGTGGGTCAGGCCGTGGCCGCCTATGTGGACAGCGCACGGGCCGTCTTCCGCCGGGTGAAGCTGCTGGGCAATCAGGATACCCTGTTCTGCGCCCCGCTGCCCGAAAAAGAGCGGGAAAAGGACGGCTTCCTCGGCCCCCGCACCTTTGCGCCCCGCCGCGCCACCGCCCAGTATTACCAGAACTGCGAGATCGCGGGCGACATCGATTTCATCTTCGGCGGGGCGGACGCGCTGTTTGAGCAGTGCACTCTGCGCACGGTGGACAACCACATTCCCCACAGCTACATCACCGCCCCCTCCGGCCCGGCCGACGGCCTCGGCTTCGTCTTCTGGGACTGCGATTTCGTCTCGGACTGCCCGGCGGGCAGTATCTACTTAGGCCGTCCGTGGCGGCCCACCGGCAAGACCGCCGTGCTGGACTGCCGGCTGGGGGCCCATATTTCGCCGGAGGGCTTCGTCGGCTGGAACGACCGCACCGATACCGATTTAGCGCAGTTCGTGGAGGCGGGCAGCTCCGGTGAGGGGGCCGCGCCCCGCCCCGCGTGGGTCCACGCTCCTTCCGCTGCGGATGCCGCCGCCCTGCTGGCCCGCGCCCGCAAGCGCTGCCGTCCGGAACTTTAACGAAAAAGGAACGTCAACATGAAAAAACTCCCCAATGCTGTCAAATGGCTCATCATCGTGGTGGTGCTGGCCCTCATGGGCTGGATGCTGGTCGCGGTCAATGACCGCGCCTCCCGCGTCAAGATGCCGGAGCCCGACAACAGCCTCGGCGTTTACCGCTCTGCCGACGCTTGAATTTGATCCAATAAAAAAGAGACTGCTGCAAACTTCTCTTCCCGGCGAAGCCGTGACGGAGGGAGTGTGCAGCAGTCTTTTCGTTTATCCGCTTGTCATGAGGAACCAGAACGTCGTGCCTCTGCCCACAGTGCTCTGGACACCGAAGCGGAAGCCGTGCTGCTGGAAAATGGCCTTGGTGATGGACAGGCCGAGGCCGGTGCCCTGTCTGCCCGCGTCGGAGCGGGAGCGGTAATACCGGTCAAAGATATAGGGCAGGTCATCCGCCGCGATGCCGGGGCCGTGGTCTTCCACCTCGACCCGGACGCCCTCGGCGCATTTCTCCGCCCGCAGCACGAAGACGCCGTCGGCCCCGATGTGGTGCATGGCGTTGCCCAGCAGGTTGTGCAAAGCCCGCTGCATCATGTTGGGGTCAGCGTAAACGGGCAGTTCCTCCTCCGGCAGTTCCAGCCGGAGCTGCCAGCCGTTCTGGGCGCAGATGGCATCGTACCGTTCGCTCACCTCGTCGCACAGCTGGCCCATATCAAAGTGCACGCGCTCGCATTTGTCGGCACCGCTGGTCACCTTGCTCAGCTCCATCACGCTGGAGACCAGTGCGGTCAGGCGGTCGGTCTCGTCCACGATAATGTTCATCTGCTCATCGCGGTGGGCCTTGTCGTCGCCGGTAATGTCGCGCACCGTCTCGGCATAGCCCTTGATAAGGGTCAGCGGGGTGCGCAGGTCGTGGGAGACGTTGGCCAGCAGGTCGCGCTGCATCTGCGAAGAATGCTGCACCTCGCTTGCCATGTGGTTGAAGTCCCGGGCCAGATCGCCCAGCTCATCGCTGCGGCGGGTATCCACCTGCACGGCATAGTTGCCCATGGCCATCTGGCGGGCAGCGCTGGAAAGCTGGCGCAGCGGCTTTGTGAACCACTCACTGAACAGCCATGCCGCCGTCATGGCAAAGGCAAAGATCAGCGCCGCTGCCATGGGCAGCACGGTGCTCAGCACCTTGCCGGCTTCAGCCACATGCACAAGGCTGGTAGTGACCAGAACGGTGTACTCGCCGCCGGAGGTGTTGCGCCCTACCAGCAGCTGTGCCGAGCCGGAGAGCCGCGGCGGATTCAGGGTCTGCACAAAGCCGCCGGTGGTGCGGCATTTCTTGCGCATGGCCACAGCGGTGGAAACGATCATATCGTTGTTGGCGGAATCCGAGAGCAGCGTTTCGTGCAGGTTGCAGTAGGACTGGTTCTCGATCTTATAGATCGTGCGCATGGTGGTATCGGAAATATCCACACAGAAGCTGTTCAGCGAACCGCTGGCGTACAGCTGGGTGGCAAGCCGGTCAAAAAACGTGGTGTTGACCGTAAGATGGCCAAAAGACCATGCCGAAAGGGCTTCGCCGTTTGCGATAGCCTTGTCCAGCTCGGCGGTGATGCTTTCTGCCTGAGTGGTCAGCTGTTTTTCAATGTGCTTGGTGTACAGCGGTTCCAGCAGCTGGGTGGACAGAAACCACACCAGTGCCAGCAGGAACAGACAGATACAACACAAAAACCACATCAGCTGGCCGCGGATGCCGGGGGAGTGATGGTGCCGCATGAATCCTCCGCTCCTTTATCAGCGCGTTGCGTCGGGGTCGAATTTGTAGCCGATGCCCCACACGGTAGCAATGTAGCTGCGGCACTTGCCCAGATGGCCCCGCAGCATTTTGACATGGGTATCCACGGTGCGGTCCTCGCCAAAGTAGTCGTAGTTCCACACCTTCTGCAGGATCTTTTCACGGCTGAGGGCGATGCCCTTGTTGGAAGCAAGGAACACCAGCAGGTCGAACTCCTTGGGGGTCAGGGCCACCTCCTCGCCGGAAACGCGCACCGTGTGGCTGGCCGTGTCGATGGTCAGCTCACCAAAGGTCATGGTGTCGGAGGCAGCGGCGGGCTTGGGCATGGTGCGGTTCAGCACGGCCTTGACGCGGGCTACCAGCTCACGGGGAGAGAAGGGCTTGACAACGTAGTCGTCGGCACCGCTCTCCAGACCGGCCAGCTTGTCGTATTCCTCGCCGCGGGCGGTCAGGATGATGACCGGCGTGTTGATGTGGCGGGCGCGCATCTCCCGCAGGCAGGTCATGCCGTCCATGAACGGCATCATCAGGTCCAGAATGACCAGATCGAAGGCTCCGCCGGAAAGCTGGGTCAGCGCAGCTGTTCCGTCAGCGGCCTCTTCACAGATATAACCGGAATATTGTAAATGTTCGCGGATCAGCTCGCGGATACGCGGCTCATCGTCAACGATCAGGATCTTAGCCATAATACAGACACCTTCCTCAATAATAGACTTCTTGACCAGAATATCATACAGCAAGAATAAAAAAAAGCTGTGAAGTTTGCGTGAATGCTTTTCAAAAAAAGTGCCCGCAGCGGCGGGCTGCTTCCAGTACCAGTATACCACAGAAAAACGGCCCTGCACAGCCGGAGTTTGCAGGGCAGACCGCAGGCCCAGCCGGATGGTGGTGCTTTCCGACCTGCACAATTCCGAGTTTGGCGCATATAATAGTGAGCTTGTGGATAAGGTGCGGCAGCACTGGCCTGCTTTTACCTGCGCATCCCGGTGGGCCATGTGGAAGCCGGACTGCGCACCTACGATCTGGATTCCCCCTATCCGGAGGAGTTCAACCGGCAGGCGGCACCGAGAACATTTCCAGCGTGGCACACTGCATGATCCGACTGAGGTTCGCGGTCAAGGACCTGAACAAGGCCAATCAGGAAGCGCTGAAGAAAATCCCCGGCGTGCTGTCTGTCACCCCAGCGGCATGATGTTCTGCGGTGCAGTGCCCAGAAACGCCGGTGCCTCCGGCGACGCAGCGGTCATGTTCGTCTTGCTCACCTTCCACCACAGGCGGGTGGTGCCGTCCGGCGCGGTAAAGATCAGGTTCCAGTCAAAGGGATTCTCGCTGGTGGAGTTCAGCTGCACCGGCAGAGCGTTCGGCGCAGCTGGTGCGCAGGGGGCAAAGTCGTGGGCGCGGATGCCCACGGCGGTGCAGGTTTCCGGCACCTCGGCGGCAAGGTGAAGGGGCGCATCCCAGCCAGTCAGGCGCACGGTGTGGGCATCCACGCGGGTGCAGGACAGAATGTTCTTGCAGCCGGTCAGCCGTGCAGCGGTGGTGCTCTGCGGGTCTGCAAACACCTCTTTGGTGCCGCCGGTGCGCAGCACCTGCCCGCCATCCATCACGATCATATCCCGGCACAGGCGGTAGGCTTCGTCACGGTTGTGGGTGACCAGCAGCGCCGTGCCGCCAAACCCGGCCAGCAGGCTGCCCACTTCGCCCTCCACTTCTTCGCGCAGGTAGCTGTCCAGCGCGCTGAACGGCTCGTCCAGCATCAGAATTTTGGGCCTGCCCACAAGGATGCGTGCCAGCGCGGTGCGCTGCTGCTGTCCGCCGGAAAGCTGGGCCGGGTAGTGCTTGGCAAGGGATTCCAGCCGCATGGCCTGCAGCATTTCGGCGCAGCGGGCCTTGCGGGCGGCCTTGTCTTTTTCGGCTTTCAGGCCGCAGAGCACGTTCTGCTCCACGGTCATGTTGGGGAACAGTGCGTAGTTCTGGAACAGCAGGCCCACGCCGCGCTGCTGCGGCGGCAGGTCGATGTGCTGAGCGCTGTCAAACAGCACCCGGCCGTCCAGTACGATGCGGCCCGCATCCGGCTTTACGATACCGGCAATGCAGCGCAGGGTCATGCTTTTGCCGCAGCCGGACGCGCCCAGAATGGCCGTGGCGGTGCTGCGCGCGGCAAAGTTGACGTGAAGGGTAAAGCCATCCAGCTTTTTGGTAATGTTCACTTCAAGACTCATGCGCGGCCACCTGCTTTCTGTTTTTTCTCCAGCAGATTCACGGCCAGCAGCACCACTGCCGAGATCACGATATCCACCAGCACCCAGCGCATGGCACCGGCTTCGTCGTTGGTGCGCCACAGCTGGTACACGGTGGTGGCAATGGTGGCGGTCTTGCCGGGGGTGTAGCCTGCGATCATGCTGGTGGCACCGTACTCGCCCAGCGCGCGGGCAAAGGCCAGCACCGTGCCGGCCAGAATGCCCTGACGGCAGCAGGGCATCCGCACCCGCCAGAAGATCCACACGCCCGACTGGCCCAGCGTTTGCGCCGACCATGCCAGCGTTTCGTCAAAGCTTTCAAACGCGCCGCGCGCCGTGCGGTACATCAGCGGAAAGGCCACCACGATGGATGCAAAGATGGCACTGTACCAGTTCATGACCAGCTTCACGCCGAAATGCTCCATGAAAAAGGCACCCAGCGGCCGCTTTGCGCCGAACAAAAGCAGTAGAAAATAGCCCACCACCGTGGGCGGCAGCACCATGGGCAGAGTGAGCACCACGTCCAGCGCGCCTTTGACAGTGCGCGGCAGCTTGGCAATATAGTAGGCGGCAAAAATGCCAAGGAAGAACACCGCCGCGCAGCTGACGAGGGCGATGCGCAGGCTGTTCCAAAGGGGATACCAGTCCATAAATGATACCTCCGAATAAAAAGGCTTCCCCCGGAGGGGAAGCTCTGAAAAACAACGGATTTACAGTGCGGTGAAGCCCACGCTCTCGAACACGGTCGCGGCGCGGTCGGTCTGCAGATAGGCCAGAAACTCCCTGGCAGCCTCGGCGTTGGGGGCGGCCTTCAGCACGGCGGCAGGATAGATGACCTGACCGCACATCTCCTTGGTGGCCTCATCCACGGGGGTCAGGCCTGCGCTGTAGGCATCGGTGCAGTACACGACACCGGCATCCACGCTGGCTTCGGTGATCTGGGTGGTGACCTCCTTGACGTTGGAGCCGTAGGTGATGACACCGGCTGCGGCCAGTGCTTCCTCGTCCAGAGCGTAGTAGGCAAGGATCTTCTGGGTGTACTGGCCCACGGGCACATCGCTGTTGCCGATGGCCAGCATCACATCGCCGTTCTTCAGCAGCTCGGCAAGCTGATCAAAGCTCTCAATGCCCTTGGGATTGCCGGCGGGAACGGTGAGCGTCACCTTATTTTCTAGTAGGTCCACACGGCTGTCGGTGACGATGAGATCCAGCCCGTCGGGGTTCTTCTCGGCATCACCGATCAGGCTGCCGTCCATGGCGTTCATCTGCTTGGGGGCGGCGGAGATGAACAGGTCGCAGTCCGCGCCCTCCTTGATCTGGGTGAGCAGCTTGCCGGAGGAATCGAAGTTATATGTAACGGTCACGTTGGGGTTGTTCTGCTCGTACATTTCTTTGAGCTGGTTCATGGTCTCCGTCATAGAGGCGGCTGCGAACACGATCAGCTCCACCGGCTCACCGGCAGGGGCTTCCGCAGGGGCGTTGTCCTGGGTCTGGGAATCGTCGGCGGCATCGACGGTGCTGTCGGTCTTGGAGCCGCAGGCGGTGAGGGACAAGGTTAGGCACAGGGCCAGCAGCAGGGACAAATACTTTTTCATGTTGGTTCTTCCTTTCTGATTCGATGAAAAATCTATCTCGGCTTTACAGAGTAAAGCGTGATACTCAATCAAGATGAACGGTTCGGAAAAGCAGGAGCGCGCTTGGGCGCTCTCGCTTTTATTTTCCGAAGGGACAGTTGGGCCAGTGACAGGGCTTGCAGCCAAGGCACAGCCCGCCCTCGCCCATCACGGCGAAGTCTCTGCGGGTCAGTTCCACGCCTGCGGCGATCCGGGGGAGCGCCAGGTCGAAAATGGTGGCCCCGGCATACATGACGCAGCCGGGCAGACCACAGATGGGGCGGCCGTCGGCGGTGTAAGCCAGCAGAAACATGGCCCCGGG
>OFMT01002495.1_pt1 | contig 10822 bp, 9 predicted proteins | sample 1541891 | NCBI WGS metagenome assembly OFMT01 (sample SAMN04209230, study PRJEB22552) | human gut metagenome | biome: gut; material: feces | host: Homo sapiens | place: USA: Oklahoma | reverse complement strand
AAAGCCGGGGCTAATGTTTCAATTATTTTGGGACATTTTCAAAAATGCTTGACACTAATATTTATTTTATTACGGATTACATAAACAGATTTTATGCATTTTAGATTTTTGTAATCTTTTCTTTGAGTCTCTGCTCAACCACCTCTGGTACCAGGGCTGATATATCAGCTCCATAATACGCTAATTCCTTAACTACCGTTGAGCTTAAAAATGAGTATTCCTTGCTTGTTGCCATAAACATTGTCTCAATATTTTCATCAAGATATCTGTTAGTCTGGGCAAGCTGCATCTCATTTTCATAATCTGTGACAGCTCTGAGGCCTCTTATAATAATGCTGGCCCCAAGCTCCTTTGCACAGGAAACAGTAAGCTCTTCAGATTTAATGACACTCACATTAGGAATGTCCTTCACAACTTCCCTTATAATATCCATTCTTTCCTCCATGGAAAATACCGGATTTTTGCCACTGTTTACTGACACAACAATAACAAGGCTGTCAACAACATTGGCAGCCCTTCTTATGATATCAATATGTCCGTTTGTAACCGGGTCAAATGTTCCCGGATAAACTGCTTTTACCATATAAGCTATATCTCCTTAAATCTTATTAGATATTAGTGAACTACCCCTTATCTAAAGCAAATGGATAAATCGTGGTGCATGTGCTGCAAATGTATTGCATAAACATGCCACTGAATATTTAAAATGTCACATTAAATACATCCTTCTCTATATAATATAGTGAGATAATACAGGCAATTTGTCAAGAAGTTTTATAGGTATACTCCTTTCAAAGTGAACATACTTTAGACTTGGTGCGTAATTATAGTCAGCGTAAGCTGACATAGTCTTCTCCGAATCACTGCACTCTACACTCCGTTTCGGTGGTTGCAAAACCATTGTCTACCAGACAATATGTGCCCTTGCAGAGCGTTTATCTCAGTGTGAGTACAATCTCCGACTGAGATAAAATACAGGGTAATAGAATACTTTATATTTTTTTTATTTTCTTTGATATATTGCTTGAATTTTGTAACAAATCAGGTATAATTATATTATGTTTTTATTTTATAAATTGGTAATTATAATTGCAATATTATAATTGGAAAGGGGAGTTCTTATGAAAAAGCTTTTTAAATTTACTGTTGGGGTTGCTTCTGTAGCTGCCATTATAGGTGGTGGATATTATTTCCTTAAGAAGCATGTACTTGATTACATCAAAGATGACTTTGATGATTTTGACGACTTTGATGATCCAGAGGATTTTGATGATTTTGAAGAATTTGACATTGATGATGAAGGTGATTCAGATGTAGTTAATATTCATATCGAAGATGGTGATGCTGAAGCAGAAGTTCCTGAAGCTGAGGCTCCAGTTGAGACACCAGAAGCAGAAGAACCACAGGATGCAGCCGAGGCAGATTCACCACTTAATGAAATTTAATCTGGTCTTTGAATCTGAGCTTTGAATCAAAGCTTTGAATCCTGTGTTTGGATATAAGCTTTGAATACAATCTTAGGGTAGACGAACATTGAGACATTTTTCTCACCACCTGTGAAGGTGATAGTCTTCTTCTATAAAATAACAAAAGGGATGCCGCAAGGCATCCCCCTTTCATTTTATTACATTTATTTTATTGCCTTTATTTTATTATTTCACTTTATCAAATAATATACCTGAATTCCTGACCTTATCCTATCGTGAAAGCTTATGTATAAGCTTATCAAAATTATGATCAATAGTCTTCTGCATTTCCATGGCAGCCTGAATTGAATAATCAGTGAATTCTCCGTGACAAAATGCAACTACACGGCTTGTCTGACCCTGATGTAAAAGATCAACTGCTCTTGAGCCCATAGCTGAAGCATATACACGGTCACGGCAGGTTGGACTTCCACCACGCTGTATATGTCCGATTATTGTTGCCCTTGTATCGATTCCTGTTTCTTCCTTGATTCGCTTTGCAATCTCCTCAGAATGACCTATACCTTCAGCATTAACAACAATATGATGTCTCTTACCAATCTTAGTCTTTTCATTTATCTGGGCAATAAGCTTGTCTATCTCGCTTTCATTGTAGGTTTCAGGAAGAAGTGCATACTCTGAACCATTGGCAATTCCGCACCACAGAGCAATATGTCCGGCTGTACGTCCCATAACCTCAATGATGTTACATCTTTCATGTGAACCTGATGTATCTCTTAACTTATCAGCTGCCTCCATTGCTGTGTTAACAGCTGTATCAAATCCAATAGTATACTCTGTACAGGCTATATCAAGGTCAATTGTTCCCGGAACAGCAATTGTACGGATTCCCTGCTCAGCTAACTTCTCAGCTCCCTTAAATGAGCCGTCTCCACCGATAACTACTACTCCGTCAATTCCATGCTTCCTGCAGTTTTCAGCAGCCTTTTGCTGACCTTCAAGAGTCATAAATTCCTTACATCTTGAAGTATATAATATTGTTCCACCTCTTGAAATGATATCCGATACACTCATGGCATCCATTTCAACAAAATCTTCCTCAAGAAGACCAATGAAACCTCTCTTAATTCCAACAACCTTATGTCCGTAATCACAGGCAGTTCTTACAACGGCACGGATAGCCGCGTTCATTCCAGGTGCATCTCCTCCACTTGTAAGTACTCCAATAGTCATTTTCTTTGAAGACATAACACAAATCCTCCTTATATGATATATTCAATTTCATTCAATAAAATAAAATGATAAAAATACAAAAACATTTTTCGATAAGTTTAGCACTTTTATGCCTTATTTTCAATCTTCTTTTGTACAAGCTTTACGTTGTCTTTACCAAACTTTTCCCTTAGTGTTACAAGAAGCTCCGTGTCTGCACATACACTCTTACTTCTTGGCATGTGTTTAACAGCATTTTCTGTAACAAGATATATGCTTACCTGGTCATCACCATCCGAATTCCATATGACATTTTCAATAAACTGCTCATTTTCAAGATACTCCTTCTTATTGTTGAACTGTATCCACAAATGCCTTGGCAAATGATCAAATGGAATTATTCTGCTGCTTATAACCTTGCCCGGTTTATCCTCTTCAAGATTAACACGTCCGCATATAAATACCTTGCTGTCAAGGTCAAGATATTTCTTGCATTTTTCGAAATCCTTTGGGAATATAATAACTTCCACACTTCCGTAGAGATCTTCAAGTGTAACAAATGCCATCAGATCTCCCCTTCTTGTGGTTTTAATCTGCTTGTCAGTTATCATACCACCTACAATAACGCTTTCATTATCATTTACAAGAGGCTTTACTCCCTCCTCTGCCGGTATGAAATCTGCTGTTGTGTGGGTAACATTTTCCCTCCACATTTCTTCATATTCTTCAAGAGGATGTCCACTTACATATATTCCAAGTATTTCTTTCTCACCTGCAAGTATTTCTTCCTTTGAAAATTCTTCAAGCTCAGGAAATACAATTCCACCTGCAGAAAGGTCATTGTCATCATTTTCATCCTTTACAACAAAATCAAACATGCTCATCTGTCCGGTGAGGTTATTCTTTCTGTCAGTATTAATATCGTCTACAAGCTTTGAATATACCTGGAGCTTCTGCCTTCTGTTGCCTGGAAATTCATCCATTGCTCCTGCCTTTATAAAGTTCTCAATGGCACGCTTATTAACGTCTTTTCCTGAGGTACGTTTAATGAAGTCCTTAAGGTCAGTGAATTTTCCATTCTTTCTTTCATTAACTATGGAGTCTATCACCGGTTTTCCAACACTCTTTATAGCCAAAAGTCCATATCTTATACCCTGCTCACAGGTTGAAAAGCTTCCAAAGCCCTCATTTATTGAAGGTGGCAGCACTTCTATTCCCATTTTTCTGCAGTCCATAATATATGCCGCAACCTTGTCCGTTCTGTCAAGAATAGAGGTAAGCAGGGAGGCCATAAATTCCACTGGAAAATATTTTTTCAAATAAGCTGTTCTGTAAGACACAACTGCATAGGCCGCCGCATGAGACTTGTTAAATGCATACTTGGCAAAGTCCGTCATCTCATCAAAGATATGCATAGCCTTTTCTTCAGATATTCCATTATTTTTACAGCCCTTAACCTGCTCTTCTTCATTTCCGTTAACGAAATTAATTCGCTCCTTCTCCATGACATCTGCTTTTTTCTTTGACATGGCTCGTCTTACAAGGTCGCTTCGTCCGTAGCTGTATCCTGCCAGATCCCTTACTATCTGCATAACCTGTTCCTGATATACCATACATCCATAGGTTGGTTCAAGTATATGCTCAAGCTCCGGTGTCTCATATTCTATCTTATCTTTATTATTTTTACCGTTCAGATACTTTGGAATGAAATCCATTGGGCCTGGACGATATAATGATATTCCGGCAATAACATCCTCAAGACTTTTCGGTTTAAGCTCCTTCATGAAGTTTTTCATACCGGGACTTTCAAGCTGGAATATTCCCTCGCATTTTCCCTGTCCAATAAGCTCATATACGGCGGGATCATCATAGTCTATATCTTCTATGGTAAACTCATGATTTATCTTCTTTAAGAGTTCCCCTGTTTCCCCTTCCTTAAGGTGGGAGAAACCATTTTTTATACCATAATTCACAAGATTAATGGCATCCTGTATTACTGTAAGGGTCCTGAGTCCAAGGAAATCCATCTTAAGAAGACCAAGCTCCTCCAGAGTTGTCATGGTATACTGGGTTGTAATAGTGTCATCTGATGCTCTTGAAAGTGGAACATAATCTATGGCAGGGGCATTACTTATAACTACTCCGGCCGCATGCATTGATGTATGTCTTGGAAGACCCTCAAGCTTTCTTGACATATCTATAAGATTTTTGCACTGGTCATCTGAATCATACATAGCAAGCAGTTCACGATTTATCTTAAGTGCTCCATCTATTGTAATTCCAAGTTCGTCAGGAATCATTTTGGCAACGGAATCCACATAAGCATATGGAAGATCAAGAGCCCTTCCAACATCCCTGATTGCATTACGTGCCTTCATGGTTCCAAATGTTACAATCTGAACCACCCTGTCCTTACCATATTTTCTAACTACATAATCTATAACTTCCTGTCTTCTCTCGTAACAGAAATCTATATCTATATCGGGCATGGTAAGTCTCTCCGGATTGAGGAATCTCTCAAACAGAAGATTATATCGTATAGGATCAATATCAGTTATGCCTAAGGAATATGCAACAATACTTCCTGCCGCCGATCCTCTTCCCGGTCCTACCGGAATTCCATTCTCCTTGGCATACCTTATAAAATCCCACACTATAAGGAAATAATCCACAAAACCCATGCTCTTTATAGTGTCAAATTCGTATTCCATTCTTTCTTTGTGCTCATTTGCCCTGTCACCGTATCTCTTTACTATTCCCTCTTCACAAAGCTTATGAAGATATTCTACGGCGGTGTAGCCCTCTGGCACATCAAATTTTGGCAGCTTGTAACTGCCAAATTCTATCTCCACGTTACATCTGTCAGCAATGAGACCTGTATTATCAATCGCCTCTTGTGCATACGGAAATAAGGCAGCCATCTCTTCTTCGGATTTTATATAATACTGGCCACCCTCGTAACGCATACGATCTTCATCATTTACCTTTTTCTGTGTCTGAATACACAAAAGAATGTCATGTGCCCTGGCATCCTCTTCATATATATAATGGGAGTCATTGGTAACTACCATAGGAATTCCTGTTTCATTGTGCAGCTTCATAATGCCCTGGTTGACATCTGCCTGCTCTGGTATTCCATGGTCCTGCATCTCAAGAAAGAAGTTGTTATCCCCAAATATTTCATTTAAGGTTAAGGCCTCCTTAAGAGCCTCCTCATAAAAGCCCTTTCTCAACCTGCTGGCAACTGCACCTGCAAGGCAGGCGCTAAGAGCAATAATTCCCTCATGATATTCTCTTAATATCTCATAATCCACTCTCGGTTTGTAATAAAAGCCCTCAAGAAATCCTTTTGAAACTATTTTCATAAGATTCTCATAGCCCTTATTGTTCTCCGCAAGAAGTACAAGATGATTGTATCTCTCATCAGAGCGCCCTGTTTCCCTGTCAAAACGTGAACCCGGAGCAACATAAACCTCGCATCCAATGACAGGCTTTATCCCTGCCGCCCTGCAAGCCTTATAAAAATCAATTACCCCGTACATAACTCCATGGTCTGTTATAGCCACACTGTCCATTCCCAGTTCTTTTACTCTGGCCACAAGCTCCTTTATCTTACTGGAGCCATCCAAAAGACTGTACTCTGTATGCACATGTAAATGTCTGAACGCCATACGCTCCTCCTAATCCAAAAATACCCGGTAAAAACCGGGCATTTTTTACTCTATATATATGCTGTATTTTCTATATATATTATTATGTACTTAATGCTGTACCTGCTCTTGTCAATACTAAATGAGTCTCTACTGTGTTAAGCATCAGATACTCTGAAGACATTTTTCGATATCCTGTATAGCATCTGTTTCATCATCACCATCCGCATATACAACTACATCTTCTCCTGGCATAAGTCCAAGTGACATCATACCCATAATGCTCTTAGCATTAACCTTCTTTTCATTGTACTCCACATCAATGTGACAGTTAAACTTACTGGCAACCTGTACAAGTACCGCAACTGGTCTCGCACCTTCATTTTTTGCAATGTTGATATTAATCTTCTTTGCCTGCATTTTTCTTCTCCTCCTTATGCTCCCGTAATTCGGTCGCAATAGCACTCAGTTTTCGTAACCTGTGATTGACACCTGACTTGCCAATAGGCGGATGTAACATTGCCGCAAGTTCCTTCAGGGACGCATCGGGATAATCAATTCTGCACATGGCAATCTCCCTTAACTGCTCCGACAGATTATCAAAACCCATATGATCTCTGATATACAATATGTCCTGCTGTTGTCTAAATGAAGCTTCTGAAGTTCTTGTAATGTTAGCAGCCTCACAGTTTACCTTACGATTAATTGTGTTGCGCATCTCTTTAAGTATTCTTACATTCTCAAGTTTCATCAGTGCAACATGAGCTTCCATAATGTTAAGTATATCTGATATCTGTGCCCCTTCCTTAACATATACGACACAGTTATTCTTACGTACCATGCACTTGGAGTCAATATCAAATGAAGTGAGTATCTCCTGTATACTGTCAGCCCTCTCCCTGCTTCCCGCAACAATCTCATAATGATATGACTTGTTAGGATCTGTTATGGAGCCGGCTGCAAGAAATGCTCCTCTTATATACCCACGCTTACAACATACATTCTGTACTAACAGACCATTCACGGCTGCCTCGGTAAATTCACTGGCATCCCTGCTGCTGTGATGACAAAGGCCATCCTTAGTCAGCTCTTCTTCGCTTATAATCTTAACTGCCATCAGAACCGACTGCACCGTTTTACTGTCAGTAACAATTATCTGATAATTATATGAGCCGTGACTGTTTTTTACAGTCACTTCAGGTCGAATTTTGAATGTTTTCTCTAATAAGATAAAATATTTACATGCTACTGTCAAGTTATCAGTAGATATTTTAACATAATCCGAACCCTCTTCCCCATATCTGTAACTTCCGCAAAATGACAAAAGAGCCGCCAGCTCAGCTATCCTGCAATGTCTTGCCTGAGGAATCTGCTTTTCTAATTCCTCCTTAACATCCATTGAAAAAGACATCCATCTACTCTCCTGTGTTTATTTACTTTTTAATTATTCTGACTTCAGGTTCGAGCTTAACCTTCTTAATCTCATAAACCATTTCCTGAACGTGTTTTATAACCTCAAGTATATCCTTTGTTGTTGCATTGCCTGTATTAACTACAAAGCCCGCGTGCTTTTCTGATACCATGGCATCATTAACCCTGTAGCCCTTAAGACCACATTCCTCAATAAGTGCCCCGGCAAAATATCCTTCCGGACGTTTAAATGTACTTCCTGCACTTGCATAATTTAAAGGCTGTTTTTCTCTTCTTCTGCTATTATAGTCATTCATCGTTTCCTTTATATCTTCCTTGTCACCATGACAAAGCTCAAAGCAGGCTTCAAGAACAATATAAGGTTTTTCCATTATTATACTTTTGCGATACTCAAGGCACAGTTCCTTGTTGCCAAGTATCTTTACTTCCTTTGATTCACAGTCATAAACTGTGGCAGTCACTATAACATGTCTTATTTCTCCACCATAAGCACCTGCATTCATAACAACTGCACCACCAACTGTTCCCGGTATTCCTGATGCAAATTCAAGTCCTGTAAGCTCGCCATCAAGTGCTTCCTTTGCAAGCCTTGCGAGGGTAACTCCGGCTCCTGCAACTAAAACATTATTATCTCTTATAAGCTCAGTCATATTGTCACAGGTAGCAATAATTACTCCGTCATATCCTTCATCATCAAATAATACATTGCTTCCATTACCATGCATATGATATTTGACACCGGTTTTATTACACAAATCTATTATCTTTGCAATCTGTTCACCATTTTCAGGTGTAAGGTAATACCATGCCGGTCCACCTGTTTTGAAGGTTGTATGCTTTGACATTGGCTCATTTGTCTTTACATTCTCCGGGCCAAGCAGGTCTTCAAAATACTTTTTCAGTTCCTTTATCTCAACTTTTATGTTATCCATTTATTATACCTGTTTCCTTTAACTTTACTTTTATCTGTCTATAACCATCTTTATTGCACCATACATTCCTGCCATATTACCAAGCTTTGCAAGCCTTGCCGGTATGTCTCTTAAGGCATACATGGAGTTTTTCTCATAATATTCCATAACCTTTTCTATTATGATATTTCCAGCCGCTGATACTCCGCCACCGATAATAAATATTTCCGGGGCAATTACGTTAGCAATGTTAGAAAGTGCTGTTCCAAGATATGCCGCAAATATATCTACTGTTTTAAGGGCCTTCTCATCTCCAGCCTTTGCAGCATCAAATATATCCTTTGCTGTCAGGTTTTCCTTACAGATTCCAAACCTTTTTTGTGCAATGTCGACTATTCCGGTTGCTGATGCATACTGTTCAAGACAGCCTCTACAGCCACAGCCACATGCTTCGCTTTCTTCCGGCTCCACCATAATATGCCCGATTTCTCCTGCCGCACCTCTGTGACCGGCCCTTATACGTCCATCAATTACTATACCGCCGCCAACTCCGGTACCCAGTGTAACCATTACTGCATCCTTATATCCTGCTGCCGCACCCTTCCATATCTCGCCAAGGGCTGCTACATTAGCATCATTACCTGCTTCAACATTCTCTACGCCTGTAAGTTCTTTTATTATTGTAGTCAGATCCACTATATCCCAGCCAAGGTTTGCACATTTAAGTACTTTGCCATCTGCCGTAACAGGTCCTGGAATTCCTATGCCTATTCCACTAACCTCACTTATTGACACTCCTGCCTCAGCTGACATTTCCTTCATTTTTCTAACTATGTTCCCTATAAGGATATTCTCATCCTCATTTTTTATACTTGATATACTGCAGTTTTCAACCATGCTGTCCTCTTTTGATGAGTATAGACTCATTTTTACTGCTGTTCCCCCAACGTCTATTCCAAAATATAATCCGTTACCCATGTTTTCTCCTCTTTATTATGTGATTTCCCTGTACCAGGCACTCAATTGTTCAGTTTATTTTGGTTAGTCGTCTTTCCTTGTATTCATCATCATATTTTCGGTTACACGGTTATACATTTCTCTGGCAGCGTTGTAGCCCATCTTCTTCTGTCTGTAATTTACTGCTGCGCATTCGCATATAATCGCAACATTTCTTCCCGGTCTGATAGGTATTGAGTGACAAACCACCTTATTGCCAAGGAATTCTGTGTATTTGTCCTCAAGACCCATTCTGTCGTAATCTGTATCCTTGTTCCACTCTTCGAGCTGGATTACAAGGTCAATTGACTGGGTATTTTTAACTCCTTCAACACCAAATAAGGTCTTGGCATCTATAATTCCTATTCCACGAAGCTCGATGAAATGTCTTGTAATATCAGGTGCAGTTCCTATAAGTGTTTCATCGCTCACCTTCATAATCTCAACTACATCATCTGATACAAGACGGTGTCCTCTGTGAATAAGCTCAATAGCAACCTCACTTTTTCCGATACCGCTTTCACCCATTATAAGAACACCCTCACCATATATGTCAACCAATACTCCATGCACTGATATCCTTGGTGCAAGTTCAACTCTCAGCCATCTGATAACCTCTGCCATAAATGCAGATGTTGTCTCCTTACTTCTAAGTATAGGAACTCCATATGTGTTACCTAATTCAACAACTTCATCTGATATTTCAAGGTCTCTGCAGTATATAAGACATGGTACCTGATATTCAAGTATTTTCTTGATCATTGATACACCCTTGTCTTCATTCTGCTGCATATAAGTATGCTCTACATGTCCGATAATCTGTATTCGGTGATTATCAAAGTATTCAAAAAAGCCTGTAAGCTGAAGTGCCGGTCTGTTAACATCATATTCCTTAATAAGAATCTTTTTGACGTCTATATCCGGTGTGAGATTTTCAATCTTCATTTTTTCAATCAATTTACTAAGTTTAACATAATCCATATATCTGCCTCCCTATTTAGTGTTTATATTTAATACCTGTAGTATTCTTAACCTTATTTTACAAGTTTGGTTTTCTAATTGATATTATCACATTATACTGACGATTTGTCACGTACTTTTATTACTTAATCGTATTTATATGGGGAGAATCACGCACCAGGTCTCACGTGCCTTCGAATTGAACTGTTTATTTCAGATGGAAACAGCCTGATAC
>OFMT01002489.1_pt1 | contig 10855 bp, 9 predicted proteins | sample 1541891 | NCBI WGS metagenome assembly OFMT01 (sample SAMN04209230, study PRJEB22552) | human gut metagenome | biome: gut; material: feces | host: Homo sapiens | place: USA: Oklahoma | reverse complement strand
GCTGCACGATCATCAGGTCGGTGTCGAGCGTATTTAAAATAGAGTTGAGCCGGTGTACGGGCATCGTCCCGTCCATCGGGGCGTAGCAGCACCCGGCGTACACCGCGCCGAGAAACACCGCCGGCGTGTGCGCGTTGCGCCCGCTCATGACGGCGATGGGTTTTTTCTGCCCGGCGCGGAACTTTGCCGCCGCCGTGCCGATGATGCGCGCCTCGCGCCGCACGTCGGCAAACGTCACCGCGCTGTCCTCATCGAGAAAAGCGGGCTTGTCCGGACAGGCTGCGGCGGTGGTTTCCAGCCAGTCGAGCACGTTGGTTTCCATGCTTGCCAGCTCCTTTCCGATAAATGTCCATAATCGCCTTATCCTATCATGTTTTTCACGCAAAAACAAGTCGCCATGTGTCATATTTAAGAAAAGGTAAGAATGTGACGCCTCGGCAGGGGCGCTCGAGGGGGCCCGCCCGTCTCGAATTGAATGAATGTAAAAGACCGGATGCATCCGGCCTTTTCCCCTTGACGCATCCGCGCCCGCAAAGTACAATAGAAATTACCAAAAACAAGCGCTCCGCGGCGCAGCAGAATTTGCACGTTTTTCGGCATATTTTGCAGCCTCTTGTCTGTTATTGCCAAAATCAAGCCCGGGAAATTGTGAACAATTCTCCTTCCACATTTGTGGAGAATGTGGTATACTTTGGGAAACTGCGTGAATCTTTCGCGCGCGGTTTCGACGCGTTTTGCGTCTGTCGTGTGCTATGATCGTTCCGGTTTCCGGGCACGGACCGGCGTCTCCGCGAAGGGGGGGAATGCAGCGGAGCGGAAAGGAAGGTCACAGATGTCAAAGAGAGTTCAGAAGGTGTGGAACGCTGTCACCACCGTGCTGGTGATCCTGGTTGTCGTTCTGGCGCTGCTTCTGGTGGGGGTCCGGCTGGTCGGTCTCCGACCGATGTGCGTCCTGTCCGGCAGCATGGAACCGACTTATCACACCGGCTCGCTCATCTATGTCAAGCCCTGCGCGCCCGAGGACGTGCAGGTCGGCGATCCGATCACGTTCGTGGTCAATGAGGATCTCGATGTCGTCACGCACCGCGTCGTCTCCATTGATGCGGAAAATCAGCACTTTTATACGAAGGGAGACGCAAACGATGCGCCCGACGGCGCACCCGTCTATTTCAAGAACCTCATTGGCCGCCCGGTGTTCACCATCCCGTACCTGGGCTATGTCTCGCACTGGGTCTCGAACCCGCCCGGCATGTATCTGGCCATCGCGCTCGCGCTCGTGCTCATCATCCTGACGTTCCTGCCGGATGTGCTGCGCAAAGCGTCGGAGGCGGACGCGCGCGACGCGGCCCGCCGCGCACAGGCGGACAAGCCCGGCGATGCCCCGGATGCCAAAAATTCCGGCGAAAATATGGAAAAATAAAGGTCCCGTGCAATATTTTTTCCTGTTCGTGCATTAACTTAGTGATTGCTGGCAGCGCCCGGCACGGTGCTGCTGGACATAGGAAGCTTTGAACAAAATTTAAGGGAGGAAAACATTACATGAAGAAGAAAACTCTGACGATCGCCATCGCGCTCGTGCTCGTCGTGGCGCTGGCGGTTGGCGCGACTTGGGCGTACCTGGCGCAGACGACTAAGACTGTTCAGAATACCTTTGCTGTTGGCAGCATTCTGGACAACGATGGCGAATTCACGCTCAAAGAGCACGAACTTGCAAACCCGGATGCAACGGATGGTGCGTATAAGGTTAAGACCGGTGAGACTGGTTATGCCGACGCTGGTGTCACCTATAGGGCCATTGTGCCGGGTGTGAATGTGGAAAAGGACCCGACCGTTAAAGTTACGGGCGTGAAGACCGCTGTGTATCTGTATGTTGTTGTTGACAACAAGCTGGATTCTGCCCTGAAAGCTAACATTGCTTCTGATTGGACGCTCGTGAAGAGCGAAGGCACCAAGTCTCTGTATGTTTACAAAAACACACCTGTTGCTGCTGGCACTGCATCTGTCGTTGCTCCGATTCTGACCAACAACCAGGTTGTTGTTGGCACAAACTTCCCGGCGGATGAGACCGCGGCTGCAAACACCATCGACTTCACCGCTTACATGGTGCAGTCCGCAACCTTTAATACTGCATCCGAAGCTTGGGCTGCTTCCCCGTACGCCAGCGTTGTCAACGTTAACGCCTAATCACCCTTCGCTTTTTCCCGTGTGACCATCACGCAAAAAAGGAAAAGGAGACACCTACATATGAAGAAGAAAACGATTCTTGTGGCTGCCATCGCAGTCATGCTCGTCGCGGCGCTCGTCGTCGGCGGCACCCTCGCGTACTTCACCGATACGAAGACCGCGGACAACACCTTCACCATGGGCAACGTCGCGATCACGCTCGATGAGAAGAACGCGAATCCGGACGCTCCGACCGGCAGCGGCCGTGTGACGGAGAACACCTACAACGTCTACCCCGGCCTGGTCGTGGACAAGGACCCGACCGTGACCAACGTCGGCTCGAACGACGCATGGATCCGTGCAAAGATCGTTGTCAAGGCGAACATGGAGCAGCTCAATCAGCTTGGCCTGATCGAAGCCGCGAATGACGCGACCGGCGAGAAGCTGGCGAAAATCTTCAAGCTCGGTGCTGGCTGGAGCTACACCGGCAATGTCATCATGGGCGAAGACGGCACGTTTACTTTCGTCATGAAGTATGCGGACAAGCTTGCCCCGAATGCTGCAACGCCTGTCTTTACGCAGGTCACCATCCCTGGTGAGACCGTTGTGGACAGCTTCAACTTCAACATCAATGTTGTTGCAGAAGCCATTCAGGCGGACGGCTTCACCACTTGGGACGCTGCCTTTGCCGCGTTTGACAAGTAATTCCCCGGCAACCCCGATGGGGCGGCGCTGCGCGCCGCCCCACTCGGAGCATACGGGCCCGAAAGGGGCTGGCTTCCGTCCGGCGCAGATGCCGGCCGGGCCAAAGCTTCCCCGGCCCCTTTCGGCCCTTTATCCCCGGTTCCGTCCGGGCGCGGGCGGCGGAGCTGCCGCCGTCCGCGCGCAGACAGAAATGGAGATCCCACAAAATTTCCTGCGCGCGCCCTCCCGGGCGCGGAGAGTTTCAGCACTTTTTTTGGACATTCCTTTGAGGAGAAAGGTGGTTTGTGCATGAAGAAGAAGTGGACCATCGCGGCGGTGCTCGTCCTGGTGGTGGCGCTGCTTGCGGTCGGCACGTGGGCGTATTTCTCGGCCGTCGGCCGGGCGGATAACGTCATCACGATGGGCTCCGTCAAGCTTGCACTGCACGATGAGGACGGCAGCGGCCAACCGTTTACGACGGTGAGCGCCGTGCCCGGCAGCGTCGTGGACAAAGTGGTTTATGTGGAGAACGTCGGCTCCGGCGCGTTTTACACCCGCGTGAAGATCACGCCTGAGGTGGTCGCCGCGAATGGCGAGCTTGTCCCGCTCACGGACAGGAGCCTGCTCACGCTGGACCTGAACGACACTGACTGGACCCCCGGCGCGGACGGATACTATTATTATAATGGTACGGTCGATCCGAAGGCCGCCACGTCGAAGCTCTTCAACCACGTCACGTTCAGCACGGACATGGGCAATGAATATCAGAACACCACGGTGCATATCTACGTCACGGCCGAGGCCGTCCAGACGGCGAACCTGGACAAGTACGGCCCCATTGACGTGTGGAAGCACGTCGGAACGGTCGAGGCGAGCACTTCGAGCACGCAGATCGATCCGATCCCGACAGCCTGAGAAAGGAGGACGAAAACATGAAAAAACGCATTCTCTCGCTCGTCCTCTGCGCGGCCATGCTCCTGAGCATGTGCCTGTTCCTTGGCGCCGGCGTGACGAACAGCCTGACCGTTTGCGACAGCAGCGGCGAGGCCGTCAAGCGTGTTGACCTCCCGGTGAACCAGAAGATCAGCCTGACGGCACAGGCACAGTCCGCCGCCGAGAACGATGCCTACCAGTGGCAGATCCAGGCGGCGAAGAACGTCTGGGCCAACATCCTCGGCTCGGATACGCAGACGCTCGAGCTGAGCTACCCCATGGTGGCCAGCGCCCTGAGCGAGAAAAACACGGTTCAGATCCGCTGCAGACTGACCAGCGCCGAGACCGGCGAGGCCACGTTCAGCGATGCTGTCACGGTCGAGGTCACAGCCGCCACCGCTGTGGACACGCCCGCCTCCGTTGACGCTGCAGCCGCCCCGGTGCTCCGCAGCCCGGCCAAAGCCGCCGCGGCCGCGAACGATGCATATGGCACGTACACGATCATCATCAAGTATCAGTTTGCAAATGGCACGCAGGCGGCGAACCCCTGGAGCGCCACGGTTGCCGACGGTACTACCTACACGCAGGACGTTACCAGCCCCGCGGTCGTTGGTTATACGCCGGATCCGTCGGTTGTGCATGTAGATTCTTCCAAGGCAAAGGAGTACACTGTCACTTATAAGCCTGCTGAAGTGGAGTTCACCGTCAAGCACTACAAGCAGAACGTCGCTGATGACAACTACACGCTCCTTGAGACGGAGACAAAGAATGGCTACACAGAGAGTCCGGTTGGCGATGGGCTTGCAAAAAATACAAAAACGGATACTAATTATTCCGGTTTCTACTCCCTGCTCTATGATACCACGACCCAAATCGCGGCCGATGGCAGCACAGTGGTCGAAATTTACTACGACCGCTACTACTACCTCATGAACTTCGACCTCGACGGCGGCTACGGCGTCGAACCCATCTATGCCCGCTACGGCGCACCGATCAGCGTCGGCACGCCCACCAAGCCGGGCTACTCGTTCAATGGCTGGAATCCGGAACTTCCGGCGACAATGCCTGCTGAGAGCGCCACCCACAAGGCAACGTGGAAAGTCGGCACGACCAGCTACACCGTCGTCTACTGGTATGAAAACGCGAATGACGACGGCTACAGCTATGTTGCAGACCAGAAGATTACGGATGTTGCACCCGGTATTTCGGTCAGCAGTGATACTTACAAAGATGCCAATTTCAACAACAAGGATGCCAAGCATTTCACCTATAACGCAAACAAGGCCGAGACTGTCACTGTTGCCGGTGACGGCTCCACCATCCTGAACGTGTATTTCACCAGAAATACCTATACGCTGACATTTAAGGGCGGCCAGAAAACCTTGACATGTGGCAAGGAAGAGCACACCCACACACATGATGGGTGGTATTATGTGGCATTTGATGGAACTTACTATTATGGTGGATGCTATCCTCCGGGGTCATATGAAGGATTAGGTACAGGTACGGGCGGAGCAAAAAAGCCCACTTGTGGGAAGAGTGAACATACTCACAGCTCAAAATGCTATACTACATCCGATTTGACCATCACCGCAAAGTATCAGGCAGACATCCACAAGAATTTCCCCATTAAGGACGGAGATGAGACCATTTGGTGGAAGGTGCCGGATGGCACTGAAACCTATGGCGAGCTCGATCAGCAAACATATCTTGGAAGCATTGATACTATGCCCGGCGAGAACATCACGTTTAAGAAGTATGACACCGAATCCGGCGCGAAAATTTATTACTATGTTGAAACGTTAAACGGAACTTCAGGAGATACCACCTACAATGGAAAGAATTACACGCAATATAAGGTGATTGATCTTGATTACAGCACCAGTGTTAATTTAACGTACAAAGAGGAATTTCATCCCATTACCGGCTTCACGCAGGGCGATTCCAACCCGACCCTCCCCGTGAACGGTAGCGTGCCTATGCATAGAGATAACTACCTCTACTATACCCGCAGCAGCTACAACTTGAAGTTCTACAACTACAATGCGTATGTAGATGGCAAGGGCGGCAGCGTGCAGTATGAAGCACCGCTGAGCAGCTACTGTTTTGAGCCGGAATATCCTTCCAATCTGGAAAAGAACGCATATAAGTTCGACGGTTGGTACACGACCGCTGGCTGCTATGCCGGTTCTGAGGTCAACTGGGCTACGGCGACAATGCCGGCTTCCGATGTGACGCTCTATGCCAAGTGGGTGCCCGTTACCCACACGGTCAAGACCTATCAGACGGAGAACGATTTGAACAATGTCGGCTCGGAACTGGGAACATGGACGGTTTCCCACGGCAAGACGGTTGAGAATCCGCCGGCGAATCCAAGCAAAGGCGAATATACCTTCGTCGGCTGGTTCTACAAGGACGCTGACGGCACGGAGCACGCGTTTGACTTCTCCATGCCGGTGACAAAGGATCTCAACCTCTACGCCAAGTGGAGCTCGAACACGCTGGTGGAGTACACGATCAAGTATGCCGTGCGGAATGAGGATGGCACGCTTACTTATATCGCGGATGACACCAAGGGCAGCGCGTTGGCCTTGACCACCAAGACTTTTGAGGCCAAGACCGGTACACAGCTCAAGGAAGGCTATCAGTCCGGCTATTTCCCAGAGACGTCCAGCCACTCCATCACCATGGACATCGATGATTCCTCGAAGAACGAATACACCTTTGTCTATGTGCCGAAAGCCAAAGTGGAGTACACCGTCAAGTATCTGGAGAAGGGCACAGGAACACAGCTTGCAGAACCGAAAACCGTGACGACGCATGATGCCGTCGTGACGGAGACATTCAAGCAGATTTCTGGCTACGCACCCGACGCATACCAGAAGCGTCTGGTGCTGGCAGCCGAGAACAACGAGATTATCTTCTGGTACGTCAAGGACAATACACATGCGCCGGTTCAGATCATCCACTGGACGCAGAACATCGCAGGCGACGGTTATACGGAGTACCAGAGCAGCACGAACCTGAATGGCGAGATCGGCCAAACCTATTCTGAGGCGTCGCTGACAATCGCAGGATTTACGTACAATGCAAACCCGGATCACCCGGTTGTCGGATACCCCGCGAAGGCTTCCGGGAAGCTGACGGCAAGCGGTCTCGTCCTGAACCTGTACTACGACCGTATTGCGTATCCCTATGAGTTCCAGTTCCTTGAGCAGGGAACGAATACGGTGCTTCGGGACCCCGTTACCGGCAAAGCCCGTTATCAGGCACAGGTGACGCAGAAGGCGGAGACCATTCCCGGCTATACGCTGGTGAGCGCGGAAAATCAGGCGATCAACATCGCCATTGAGGATCCGGCTGACGTGGCCAAGAAGAACGTCAAGACGTTCTATTATCAGGAGCAGACAGTCGATATCAAGTATGTGGCCGTTGGCTTCGGCACACTGGACAACGTGCAGGACAGCAATGTGAAGGTGCTGAGCGGCACGGTGCAGGGCTCGACGCCCACTGCAAATGAAGGCTACAAGTTCGTCGGCTGGTTCGAGGACGAAGCCTGCACGCAGGCTGTGAACAAAGCTTGGGTGAATACTGGCACCAACAAGCTCACACCGCAGAAGAGCGTGCCTTATGGTGATCAGAAAGGTTACGGAGCAGCTACTTACTACGCAAAGTTTGAGCGCGATGTGTTCGACCTGACGATCGAGAAGAAGGCTGCGAGTGACTCGAACATCGACCCGAACCAGACCTTCGTGTTCCGCGTCCAAGGTGAGGGCGTGGATATGCAGGTCGTGATCACCGGCGCGAACAAGCAGGTGATCAAGAACCTTCCGGTTGGCGATTACACCATCACCGAGGACACGAGCTGGTCGTGGAAGTACACGCCGGTAGGCGGTGCCACGCAGGAGCTCAAGTCCGACAGCATCCAAGACGGCACCGCGACTGTGACCTTCAAAAACGAAAATAAGGGCACCAACTGGCTCACGAGCCTTGCCAAGGCCATCAACACATGGGCCGGCGGCACTGCACATGAGAAATGAACAGGAGGGATGACACATGAAACGTATCTTTAACGGTTCAGGCGGGAGAAAAGCCGCGCTCATCCTCTCCCTGTGCCTGATCTTCGCGCTGGCAGTCGGCACCACCTTTGCCCTGCTCAAGGCGAACACCGCTCCGGTGACCAACACGTTCAAGGCTGCTGAGTCCGGCACACACGTTGATGTTGAGGATAGCGGCAACGAGAAAACGGGCATCTTCGTCAAGAACGAGGGTACGGCCACGTCCTATGTCCGCGTCAAGCTGGTCATGAACTGGGTCAGCGAAGATGGAAAGACTATCTCCGGCGAGCCCGTGAACATTAATGTCAAATACGACACGAACAACTGGTTCGAGCAGGACGGCATTTACTACTACAAGACGCCGGTCGGACCGAATATGACGACCGATAACCTGCTGCAGAAGGACAAGCACATCACCGAGCCGACAGAGGGCAAGCCCGACGGCTGCCACCTCGAGGTGACGGTGCTGGCCGAGAGCATTCAGGCCGCACCGAGCACGGCTGTGGAAGGCGCATGGAAGGTAGTCAAAGTCGGCCAGGACAGCTGCTTAACACTGAAAGACACCACGACACCATAAGGAGGGCAACGGTATGAAACACAAAAAGCTTACCATGATCGTCGCCCTCGTGCTGGTGGTCGCACTGGCCGCCGGACTGGGCATCTGGGCGACGGGCGAGGCGAACATCCCCACCGTCACGTACTATGACGGCTCGGACGGCACCAACGCACACTTCACCTTCACCCACACCGGCAAGGGCTCGGACACGAACCTGTTCCCGAACTTCTCCGACTGCATGCCCGGCGACAGCCTCACGCAGACCATCCGCGTGCAGGCCGACAGCAAAAACGGCGCGCAGGGCGCAAAGATCTATCTGCGCGCGGAGATCGACGGCGACGCCTCCGCCAAGGAAGGCTCCGCCATCACGTACAACGATGTGCTCGATCACATCAGCATGACCGTGTCGAAAAACGGCGTCGTGCTCGCGTCCAACAAGACCGCGAAGCTCTTCAGCCAGCTCGACGCGAGCAAGGGCCTCAAGAGCAACGTCTTCATTGCCGAGGTCAGCCCCAAGACTGATCCGGTCGATCTGGACGTGACCATTGAGGTCGACCCCGCCATGGGCAACGCGTTCCAGGAAGCGGCTGCGCACATCGCGTTCGTGTTCTCCGTCGAGGACAACGAAGTGCCGCCTCCGCCGCTGGAGCGTGAGAAGCACGATGCGTACATCGTCGGCTACCCGAACGGCAACGTCGGCCCGAACGACAACATCACGCGTGCAGAGGTCGCCACGATCTTCTACCGTCTGCTGCAGGACGACGCGCGCGAACAGGTCTGGTGCACCACGTATCCGTACCCGGATGTGGAGGCCAACAGCTGGTACAGCAATCAGGTCGCCACGCTGACGAACGCCGGCATCCTCGCTGGCTTCCCGGACGGCAGATTCGGCCCGCACGAGCACATCACCCGCGCGGAGTTTGCCACGATCGCGGCGCTGTTCTTCCACGCGCCGGAGGTCGAGGGCGACGCGTTCTCCGATATCTCCGACAGCTGGGCGCGCGAGTACATCAACCGCGCGGCGGCCCTTGGCCTGGTCAACGGCTTGCCGGACGGCACGTTCCGCCCGAATGCGGAGATCACCCGCGCCGAGGTCATGGAGATCATCAACAACGTCCTGTTCCGCACGCCGGACAAGGATCACTTCCTCCCCGACATGGTCACCTGGCCGGACAACAGCAACCCCAACGCCTGGTACTATGAGCCCGTGCAGGAAGCCACCAACAGCCACGATTACGAGCGCGTGAACAACACGTCGCCCGAGACGTGGACGAAGATCACGCAGCAGCGTGACTGGGATGCGCTCGAGGCCGAGCTGGCCCAGAAGTACCCCAACCGCTAAGCGCACGGCGCTGACGGAAAACCAAACCATAGCGAACACCCCCTGTGCACGGCACAGGGGGTGTTTTTGCACTGATGGTCCTGTTCGTCTTTCGCTCCGGCGTGCAGGGCGTGGGTCATGCGGAGTTTGCGCTGGTCGCCGGCTGCGCCGAGCTGGCCGCGCGGTACCTGCTCGGCGGCGCGCACAAAAAGCCAAGCGGGAACGACTGAAAATCGGTATTGGCAGCGCGGACGGGACGGGCGGACGACTTTGCGGGAGCAAGAGCCGTTGACAAGCGATCCGCAGCAGTATATTATACTACGGGTGGGTGCGTACCTGCCGGCAGTCAGGCGAAGAGTCTGACTGCCGTTTTTGTACTGGCCGAAGCGTGATCGGAGGGATTGTGTATGAATATTACCGTTTATCTTGGCGCAAATGAAGGAAACGACCCCGGTCTGCGCAAAGCGGTCGAAGAGCTGGGGACCTGGATCGGCAGCAGCGGAAACGCGCTGGTCTACGGCGGCTCCAGATCCGGACTGATGGGTGCGATCGCGGACAGCGTTTTGCTCTCCGGCGGTGAAGTGACCGGCGTCGAGCCGCGGTGCTTCATCGAAAACGAATTCCAGCACGACGGCCTGACCAGGCTGATCGTGACCGAGGACATGACGGAGCGCAAACGCAAAATGATCGAGCTCGGCGATGCCTTTATCGCCTTCCCTGGCGGCACGGGAACGCTCGAGGAGATCGCGGAGGTCATGTCGAAGGTGTCTCTGAAGCATCTGGACGCGCCGTGCATTCTCTACAACCTGAACGGTTACTACAATGCGCTGCAGGCGCTTCTGGGGCATATGATCGAAAAGGGACTGTCGTCCGAGGAGCGGCAGGAGGGCATTTATTTTGCCGGAGACCTTGAGGAGATCCGGCACATCTTGAGCCTCGCGTGATTTCCGACCGTCTCCTGAATATGCAAAGATCCCCTCCGTGTGCAGGAAAGCACACGGAGGGGATCTGCTTTTTATAAAGTTTGTTTGGCTGCATGCCGGCCTTTACGCGGCCGCCTCAGCCCAGATACTGCTTGTCGTAGTTGTTCTGGATGCAGGAGATGACCTTCGTGATGACGGTGTTGAACGGGGTGGGCAC
>OFMT01002488.1_pt1 | contig 10857 bp, 8 predicted proteins | sample 1541891 | NCBI WGS metagenome assembly OFMT01 (sample SAMN04209230, study PRJEB22552) | human gut metagenome | biome: gut; material: feces | host: Homo sapiens | place: USA: Oklahoma | reverse complement strand
GCGAACTTTTACCTGCTGACAAAGTTTCCAGGGTAGAAGAACTTCTTAATCAGAAATCTGAAAAGGATAAACTTGCATTCGTAGGTGACGGTATCAATGATGCTCCTGTATTATCCAGAGCCGATATTGGTATTGCGATGGGAGCACTTGGTTCAGATGCAGCTATCGAAGCAGCAGATATCGTTCTGATGGATGATGATCCTCTGAAGATTTCCAAAGCGATCAAAATTGCACGTAAATGTATCCGTATTGTATATGAGAATATTTATTTTGCAATCGGCATTAAAATTCTCTGTCTGATCCTTGGAGCTTTAGGTATTGCAAACATGTGGGTGGCCATTTTTGCAGATGTAGGTGTTATGATCCTGGCAGTATTAAACGCGATCCGTACATTATTTGTAAAGAATTTATAAGAAACAGGCAAATCAGCAGAAACCTTTTGTGATAAGCCGGAAAGGTAACAGGTAAGAAAATGGAAGTATGCAAAGAAGAATTATGTGAGAGTAATGAAATACATGAAGATCTGCTTAAAATTGTAGATGAAACCCTGCCGGAAGAAACAGAGCTTTATGATCTGGCCGAATTATTCAAGGTTTTCGGAGACTCTACCAGAATACGCATTTTGTTTGTTTTGTTTGAGGCAGAGGTATGCGTCTGCGATCTCGCTAAAGCATTGAATATGACTCAGTCTGCGATTTCTCATCAGCTTCGTATTCTGAAACAGAATAAACTGGTAAAGAGCCGCAGAGAGGGAAAATCTATTTTCTATTCTCTGGCAGATGATCATGTCCGCACGATCATCAACCAGGGACGGGAACATATAGAAGAAGATTGAAAAAAGCATCAGTTATCTGAAAGATTATAAATTCAGATAACTGATGCTTTTAAAGTTATAGATGAACTCTTTTCAAAATCTCGTTAGTAAGTCCGCCGATTACCACCCCGGCAGCAACACCTGCCACCAGAAGTGCCGGTGCGTATACAAACACACTTGCATTTTGTACGATCAGCATGGCAATGATCAACTGACCGATATTATGGGAAACACCTCCTGCAACGCTGACACCGATCAGACTGAAGGAGGTTTTTCTCAGCATAAGTGTCATAACTGTCATACTAAGCGCAGCGCCTGCCAGGCTGTACAGGATACTGAACAGATTTCCGAACATAAATCCGATCACCAGAATGCGGACAACAGAAACCAGAGCAGCCTCCCTAAATGAATATTTCTTCAAAATAAAAAGTACTCCCAGATTGGCAAGTCCAAGTTTAATCCCCGGAATCCCCGCAAAAACCGGCACCAGTGATTCCACATATCCCAAAATAATCGCCACAGCTGAAAAAAGCCCAAGGCAGGCTGTTTTTTGCTTCATAAATCTATTTTCTCCTCTCAAAAAATCCAAAATGGAATTATCAGAATTCTTCAGACATTTTAACACAGAAAAAATATTCCCGCAACCACAAGTTAGATGTAACTAATACTGATTTTTACTGAAAGCATTTATTGAGAAAAAATGACGAATATCCCCGGTAAAAAAGTGTGGATTTTTTCAGACAGGCATGTTACTATTTTATGAGTTAGTAGTGACTAATTTATATAATTACTGCTGACAGCATACCTATAGCAATCCTATATGAATATCTTTGGCAGAAGTCACTCCCTTTTGGTAAAAGTAAAATCCCTTTGGTTAATAAGTTGATTAACCCTCTGGTAAGAGTGATTCCGCAAAAAAAAATTTTAGAAGAGGAGAAAAACATGACAAACAAAAAACTTATGAAAAAAATAGCACCTGTTGTAATGAGTGCCGCAGTTGCTATGACCAGCATGCCATATGCAGTTCTGGCATCTGATTTCACAGACAGTGAGGTACTTACAGACAGCACAGATTTCTCTGTTTCCGAAGAGTTTGCCGCCGAGGATGCGCAGGAAGAATTTACCACAGAAGATGTCCAGGATGCTTTTGCTGCAGAAGCACAGCAGGGCGAAGCTTATGTGCTTATGAATATCCCATATGATGATTTCTACAAGGCAGAACTGAAAAATAACGATGTAAAAGTGGATGCCTTTACATCTGCAACTCTTAATAAAACAAGAACTGCAGGTAAGATGAACGGAAATTCCGCTTATCACGTAGACCCCAATGGAACCGATGTAACAGGTGTTACTTTCCCTGTAAAGGTCAGTGATCTTTCCCTTCTGAAAGACCAGAAGCAGGTCACAGATTCCGACTCTGTAACGATCACAGTGACAAACAGAGGACAGACAAGCAGCAACACCTATACAGGAAAAGATTCCCTGATTGAAAATGCCTCTTACTCTTATTACATTTTAAGTGAAACACCGTCTTATTACAAAGAACTTACTGTAAATGCAGATGGCAGCTATTCTTTCTCAGCAATGAAAGGTGCCCAGACAAAGAACGTTACTATTGATGCTACATTAAAAACAGAAACAAATTACGGTGATTATGAGCTTGATCTTAACAATGAGGCTTTTGCAGCAGTAATTGATACAAATACAGATAAAATCTATGGTGTAACCGTAAATACTACAGACGGAACCAACTATGGCCTGCGTCATCTGGAGAATATCTGGCGTGGAAGTATGCTTTCCTGGGGAACCGGATATACAACAGAAGTTCACGGATGCCCTGTTTCTTCTGCACATTATAAATCAATCATGGGAAAAACAATTGACAGCGTTACTTATTACACAGATAAAGGCATGATCACTTTTGATGTTCCGGATGTAAAGGTGCAGACAACTACAGGAATCAAGGCAACAGTGGCAGATATTATGAATACAGACTCATCTGCAGCAGTTACCTTTGACCAGGCTCTGCCGGCAGACTTCAAGGCACAGTATACTGTAGATGGAACAGCGGTTTCCTGCACAGACGGAAAACTTGCAGTTGGAGCTCTTGCACTGGGAACACATAAGGTTGAAATTGCAGATGCCAGCGGAAAATATGCAGCCATTGTAACTGAATTTACAGTAAATACAGACAAAATGCCGGCTTCTTATGACAGTAACGAGACAAAACTGGTTGCAGCAAAAGGCATTACAGCAGAAGAGTTCTCTGCATACATTAAGAGCATCAGCAAAGTAAAAGTTGATGATACAGAATATGCCGCAACCGGAAGAGGAAGCAAAGTCATTGTAAAAGAAGATGGAACTCTTGATCTCACAGATCTTCAGGTGACAGACACAACTGTTTTCGAAATAACTGCTGTGGGATATAAGAATAATCTTACTTTTACTTACAAAGAAGCAGAAAACACATTTGAATTAAATACTTCTTCCAAGACTCTTTATACAAAAGGCAGCACAAAAACTACTCTCAAAGTTACAACAAACCTTACAGATAAAATCACATGGAAGTCCAGCAACACAAAAGTGGCTGCTGTAAACAGCAAAGGTGTTGTAACTGCTAAGGCAAAAGGAACAGCAGTGATCACAGCATCCTGCGGAGAATACCAAGTAACCTGCAAGATAACAGTTAAAAATCCATCCCTGAAACTTAGCAAATCTTCAGCAACTGTAAAAGTTGGAAAAACAACAAAAATTTCTGCAAAGGCAACTCCATCAGGAAAGGTTACTTACAAGTCAAGCAACACCAAGATTGCAACAGTAAGCTCCAAAGGCGTTGTAAAAGGAAAGAAAAAAGGTACTGCCAAAATCACAGTAACCTGCAATGGTGTTAAGAAGGTATTTACAGTAAAAGTAAAATAAACGATAACAGGTAAATAATTCACACAATAAATGACCTCGGATTTTGTTCCGGGGTCATCTTAATGAGAAAAAAACAACATTAGCAGAATCTGTTATATATAGATTTTTGTATACGAAAATGATACACTTTTAAAGTTAGTTATGATTAAGTTTTGCTTCATTTAAAAACAGATATCATATCCGGCAAAAATAAAATGAAGGAGAGGAAACAACGTGAATAATCAAAACTTTTATCTGCGTCTGATTGCGCTTTTGCTGATCATCATGGCGGTATTTTTCTATAACGGAACAGTAAAAGATAAAGAACAGGCTCAGGATATTGCAGACCTGACTGCAAAAACAGAGAGCCTGGAGAAACAGCAGGACCAGATTCTTACAGCATTAAAGGAAACTTATGAGGAACAGAAAACAGCAGCAGAAAGTAATGCTTCTTCTGATGCCTCTTCAGAAGCTGATAATAAATCCGAAAAGGATTCTGCAGAGGATAAAGAAAATACAGATCAGGCAGATTCTGAAGAAACCGATGATTCTGACAATGTATATAAAAATGGCACCTTCGAAGGTTCAGGAACCGGATACGGTGGAACGATCACTGTTCAGGTGACTCTGGAAGATGATACCATTACAGCAGTCAGTGTAGTCAGTGCACCGGGTGAGGACAGTGCTTATCTGTCACAGGGCGAGAATGTCATAAACAGCATCATCAGCGAGCAGAGCACAGATGTTGACACTATTTCCGGAGCAACTTTCAGTTCTACCGGTATCTTAGAAGCAGTAAATGACGCATTATCAAAGGCGGAAAACGCATGAAAAAGAAACAACGAAAGGTACGGCTGATCCGTGCCGCCATACAGCTTATATTTTTTATAGTAGCGCCCTCCCTTTTTTCCACAGCATTTGCAGGAATAAAATCCATCTTTCTTTCAATTGGAGGACAGCAGAGCGTAACCTGGAACTCTTTTCTGAATATTACGGCATTATTGTTGATCATTACTATTTTGTTCGGACGTCATTTCTGCGGTTATGCCTGTGCGTTTGGCTCGCTGGGAGATGCTCTGTATGAGCTTACCGCATTTATCCGTGCGAAATGTTTTGGAAAAAAGAAAAAACATGGATATCCGGAAGAATGGGTACACCGATTACAGAAAGTAAAATATGTGATTCTTGCGTTCCTGCTTCTTTCCTGCATAACAGGATTTTATTCTAAATTACAGGGAATGAGTCCATGGGATGTATTCTCAATGCTTACAACAGGCAGACTGCCGAAATCTACCTACATTGTGGGAACAGTTCTGCTGATCCTGATCATGGCCGGAATGTGTACACAGGAGCGTTTCTTCTGCCAGTTTCTCTGTCCCATGGGAGCAGTATTTGCAATCATGCCGATCATCCCGGGAGCACTTTTCAAACGAAATCGTCCAAACTGTGCGCCAAAGTGCACTCTCTGTAAGAAGAGATGCCCCGCACACCTGGATATTGACGGTGATACTGCACATTCAGGGGAATGCATCTGCTGTCACGCCTGCACTGCAGTCTGCCCAAGGAAAAATATTCATACAGGCACTGTTATTGATAAAAATTAGCAACTGCTAACTTATTGAAAAAATTTGATTAGTAAGAACTAACTATATTGGTAGACATACTATCCATACAGTGATATAGTCTATAGAGTTAGTTGGAAACAACAATAAGAGGATAAGGAATCAGAAATATATGACAAACAAACGCTCTTTTGTACTGGGACTTTTCATTACGGCCTCTCTTTTATGTACATCCCGGACTGCATGGGGAAACTCTGAAATAAACACATACACCAAAACAGACTTTGCTATGGACACCGTAGTATCAGAGACTCTTTACACAACAGGTGAGGACATCACAGCAGACGTAATCTCTGCATTAAAAGATGTAGAAGAGAACTGGATCTCCTGGACAAAAGAAAGTTCTCAGATATACCAGATCAATCAAAATGCCGGGAATACAACAACGGTATCTGATGAAACTGCCACCTGTTTAAAACAGGTACTGGATTTGTCGAAAGCTTCTGGCGGAGCCATGGATCCTACTATGGGAAGAGTGATCCGCCTGTGGGACATTGACGGAGAAAATCCGCACATTCCTTCAGATGATGAATTAAATTCCCTGCTTGAAAATGTAGGATATGACAAGGTGACTCTGGATGGAAATAAAGTTACCATGCCGGAGGGAGTAACCCTTGATCTGGGGGCTGCAGGTAAGGGAATCGGCTGCGATGCAGCAAAGAAGATTCTTGATGCAGATAAAAATGTATCAGGCATGATCCTGAATCTGGGCGGCAGCAGTGTTATGAGCTATGGAAGCAAACCCGACGGCTCAGCCTGGCAGGTAGCTGTCACTGATCCGCGGGATACAGAAGGTGATTACCTGGGAGTAGTTACTCTGAATGGTACTGAATTTTTATCTACTTCCGGAGATTACGAAAAATACTTTATAGAAGATGGTGTTCGATATCATCATATACTGGATCCTGCTACAGGATATCCTGCAAGAAGCGGTCTCACATCTGTGACGGTTGTGTGTGATGACGGCCTGAACGCAGACGGACTTTCCACTGCATGCTTTGTACTGGGAAAAGAAAAGGCAGAAGAACTTTTGAAGAAATACAATGCAGACGGTCTGTTCGTAGATGATTCTGATCATGTCTGGATGACGGAAGGCATGAAAGAAAGATTTCAATTACTGAAAGATACTTATTCCATCGGTGAATAGGTTTATCTTATATAAAGATCTCTGAACTGTCAAAAATTTCAGTTTTCCGGACAGTTTGGAAATATATTTATTAACTCATATTCAGGAGGATTTAAAGGTATGCGCAAAGGAAATTTAATCAAAATGGCAGCTCCTGCAATTTTAAGTGCAGCAATGATGGTTTCAGGATTACCGGTTATGGCTGCGGATTTTACATCTGATACTGCTGTGGAGACTGAGGCACAGACAGATGAGTTTGATGCAGCAGATGACACCGCTGATGCTTTTGCAGGCGATGAGGAAACACCTTTTGTTGACGATCAGGCAGCAGCAGAAGATGAATTCGCTGCAACAGCAGAAACAGGCTACAAATATGTCTATGCAGGTCTGACATGGGCACAGTACTGGGCATCTGAGGGAGTTTATAATGCTGCAAACACAGCTTCCAATGGAACAAAAGACAGCCATGATGAACTTGACAAAGGCGGTTTCGACACAGTAACCAGAGCTACTGTAAACCATGGCCTGCACAGAGGAAGCTACCAGTGTGAAGCAATCATGTATGACAAAAACGGCGGTTCTTATGAGATTTCCTACTGGACCTCAGCTAATGATGCAGTTCTTACGGACGGAACAACTGTAAAGCTGAATCAGCCTGAAAGAGGACAGATTACAAAAGCTGACGGAAGTGTTGTAGAATTCGACCATTATAACGTAGTAGGTCTGAAATATGTACCTGTCGCAGTAAAAGCAGAAGATTATGAAGCCTTCAAATCCCAGTTCAAGGTTGTGGAAGACGGAAGCACAGTTGCCGGAGGATTTGGAGAAAACAATTTGCAGTCCTATAGTGCAGTTGCGGATGTTACCGCTGAAACAAACGGCTTAAAAGAAGCTGTAAAAGGTTCCGATGGAACATTCACATTCAAGGCCAGAACAAACGGTACAGGTTCCGGACTTAAAGATCAGGCACTCCAGACAGCATCCAATGTTACCGCAACAGTAAAAGAAGCAAGTGGAAGTTACGGCGAATTCTTAAGAGTAGATATTACAGGTGACGGATATGGTGCTCTTGGTGCTAAAATGTATGCTGTAAAATGGGATTACTACGGAAATGGTAATAAAGTTCTGGCATCTTACGGAACAAAATTTGCAGCAGATAACTGGATGCACAAGGCAATGGGAATCCAGCTTGGTCTGACAGATTCCTACCGCTGCCAGCTTCCAAAAGGAACAGATGGAACCGGCAAATGGAAAATCACCGTATATGCAATGGGATATGCAGATACTGTATTTGAAGTTAATGCAACAGATGCAAACATCGTAAAACCGGAAGCAGGAGAAGCAGATACAACAGCATTAAAAGCAGCAGTAGAAAAAGCAGAAGCCTTAAAAGAAGCAGATTACACAGCAGATTCCTGGAAGGCAATGCAGTTAGAGCTTCAGGAAGCAAAGGATCTTCTTGCAAAAGAAAAGCCAACTCAGGCAGAGGTTGATGAAGCTACAACTCATCTGAACGCAGCAGTAGAGGCTCTTGTTAAAGTAGATACTAAGGTAACAGTAACTCTCAACAAGAAAACAGCCACTGTTTACAAAGGAAAAACAACTACACTGAAGGCAACTGTAACAGGAGCAGATGCACCAAAAGTTACATTTACTTCCAGTAACCCGAAAGTTGCAGCCGTAAACAAAACAACCGGTAAGGTTACTGCAAAGGCAAAAGGTACCGCAGTCATCACAGCTAAATGCGGAGATGTAAAGGTAACCTGCAAAGTAACAGTTAAAAATCCAACTCTTACACTGAACAAAACATCTGCATCTGTAAAAGTCGGCAAAACAACTAAGATCACAGCAAAAGCAACTCCGTCAGGAAAAGTTACATACAAATCCGGCAACAAGAAAATTGCTACAGTATCATCCAATGGTACAATTAAGGGTATTAAAAAGGGTACTGCCAAAATCATAGTAACATGCAATGGCGTAACCAAAACAGTTAAAGTAACTGTAAAATAATCTGACCTGAGAAAAGAAATCCTGTATCCCACCAGAAAGGGCAGGATTTCTTTTCAACTGTAAAACTTTATACAGTTGAAAAGAAATCATTTGAATATGATTTCCTGGAACTATTGAAGAAGGAGAAATTTATGGACAAAAATAATGAGCAGAAAAATAATAAGACTCCGGAAATGAAACCCAAACAGGACAGTTTCCGTCCATGGTTAAAGCTTATTCCTGCGGCAGCAGTTTTTGCAGCAGTCTGTGTAACCTGTTATCAGGCAGATAAAAGTCCTGTGGAGACTACATCAGTTTCCGATAATAATGTTATGTCTACTGATGAGATTAAAGAATTGATTTCACAAGGAACTGCAGGTAAGGATTTTGATTCAGAAGACTCTTCTGAAACCAATGGAACCTCAATTTCAAAAACATCAAAAAAGACAAAAAAAACAAGTAAGATTAAAACAGGAACAAAGAAAAATTCATCTACAGGTTCCTCTGCAAATGGAGGTACAGCAGGGGGTGGTGCAGGAAGCACAGTCACACCAACTACAGAAGTTCCTGCCGGTGGATATGCAGACGGTACCTATACAGGCTCCGGAACCGGTTTCGGAGGAACGATCACTGTTCAGGTAACTGTCACTGACCATAAAATTGCAGCTATCAATATTGTAGATGCATCAAATGAAACAGCCTCCTATTTTGCAAATGCACAGGGTGTGATCAGCAAAATTCTTGCAAGCCAGTCTCCGAACGTAGATGCAGTCAGTGGTGCCACTTATTCTTCAAACGGAATTATTACTGCGGTTCAGAATGCATTGTCACAGGCAATTCCATCAGGAAATCAGGCAGTTGTTACGCCAACTCCCACTCCATCACCGAAACCGACAAAGAAACCTTCTCCAATACCGAAGCCGGGAGACGAACAGATTTACAAAGACGGAACCTATACAGGAACCGGTAAAGGATACAGTGGGACAATTACGTTGACAGCTAAGATTAAAAAAGGTATGATCAAGTCTCTGGAAGCAGAGCATACAGATACGCCTATGTTCTTTAAGAAAGCATGGGATATCCTGGAAAATGAGATCATTCAGAATCAGTCTGTCGATGGCATTGATACTGTCAGTGGTGCGACCTACTCTTCAAAGGGTATCATAAACGCAATGAAAGATATTCTGAAACAGGCAGAAAAAGGCACCACAAAAGTGACACCAACTCCAACACCAGAAGTAACAGTTACGCCAACTCCTGAGGCAACCCCAACCCCGACACCGGAAGAAACTCCGACTCCAGAAGTTACTCCAACACCAGAGGAAACACCAGCTCCCACACCAACACCGGAAGAGACTCCGGAGCCTACGCCGGAACCTACAGGACCATATATTGACGGAACTTATACAGGCTCAAGCTACGGATACAGTGGAAGAGTAAATGTGACCGTAACGATTCAGGGCGGTCAGATTGCATCTATTGAACAGAGTAACAGTGATTCACCTGAGTACTTTGATTATGCATGGGAAACTATTTATCCTCAGATTATGGGAAATCAGTCAGCAGACGGAATTGATGCTGCAAGCGGTGCCACTTATTCCTCAGAGGGAATCCTTGGAGCAATTCAGAAAGCTCTTGCCCAGGCATTGGCATAAAATTATTGTAAGAGAAAAAATCATATGCTCTGGCTATTTCTAACTTATAATGTAAAAATGGAGGACAACAATATGATTAAAACAACTGTAAAAGTAGACGGTATGATGTGCGGAATGTGCGAATCTCACGTAAACGATGCAGTGAGAAAAGTCTTTCAGGTAGATAAAGTTACTTCTTCCCACAGCAAAGGGGAAACTGTGATCATTTCAGAGAAACCTGTAGACGAAGCAAAGCTAAAAACAGCCATCAGCGCAACAGGATATGAAGTAAAAGGTATCAGTTCACAACCTTATGAAAAAAAGAAAGGTTTGTTTTCATTTTTTCATAAATAATGAACATGTTCAGTAAATATCATTAAATCATAAACCTATTAAAAAACCAGGCAGAAACTTTGCAGATTATACTGCAGTTTTTGCCTGGCTTTCTCTGTGCCAACAAGTTGATTTCTCGACAAATCTCGAATAATGGCGTTAAAAAGTCTGAAAAATTCCAAAAAATCAGTTGCTTAATTTGTACAAAACATGGTAGACTATTTGTAGTTAAGAAGTGACAGAAATTTACAATTACTTAACCGAATCAGGTGAGACAAATGACTCTATCTGCCTGATTAATCAGGAGATGAAAGAATGAAAAGAAAAATAGAACTTGTCTGCTGGATTTTATTTACCTTATGTTCCGGTATTTGCTTCTTTATCAATTTTATGAGCAAACCTCCTGTAGACGATACACATAAATTTACCTTATATATGATC
>OFMT01002487.1_pt1 | contig 10859 bp, 8 predicted proteins | sample 1541891 | NCBI WGS metagenome assembly OFMT01 (sample SAMN04209230, study PRJEB22552) | human gut metagenome | biome: gut; material: feces | host: Homo sapiens | place: USA: Oklahoma | reverse complement strand
CGGGCCAGCCACTGCTTTTCAAACCCGGGCGGACAGCGGTCGATGCTCCGCCAGGCCGCCAGAAAGGTTTCCTGCGTCAGATCCTGGGCTTCGCCCACATCCGGCACCAGCTGGTGACAGACGGTGTAGACGAGGCCCTGATACTGCCGCACGAGCCGGTCAAATTCCAATGTGGTCAATCGTCCGCGCCGCCTCCTTTCCCGTGGTGCGGGGGTGCTGTTTTTCGCGCCCCTCTGCTTTTGAATACGAGCCGGGAAAGCTTTTTCCTGCAGCTTCCTCAAAAAAATTTTCTGTGGTATACTTACTATATCACACAAGGAGGTCCACCGCCATGGCAATTCCCACAAAACAGGCCCTGTTGCAGGCACTTTCGGGTGCGGAGGGGCGCTACATCTCCGGCGAGCAGCTGGCCCAGACGCTGGGGGTGAGCCGGGCGGCCATCCACAAGGCGGCTGCCGCCCTCACAACGCAGGGGTACACGCTGGAGGCCGCCCCCCGCCGGGGCTACCGGCTGCTGGGCGGGGACCCGTTCTGCGCCGACGCCGTGGGCGAGTACCCCGCACCGGTTTATGTCCACGAGCGGCTGGACAGCAGCAACCAGACGGCCAAGCGGCTGGCACTGGCCGGGGCCCCGCATGGCACGCTGGTGCTGGCAGGCCAGCAGAGCGCGGGCCGGGGCCGGATGGGCCGCCGATTCGAGAGCCCGGCGGGCAAGGGCATCTATCTTTCTCTGGTGCTGCGGGTGCCGGTGCCCGCCTCCGAGGCGCTGGGCGTCACCGTCGGGGCTGCCGTGGCCGTGGCCCGGGCCGTGCAGAAGCTCTGTGGCATCGAGCTGGGCATCAAATGGGTCAACGACCTCTACTATCAGGGCAAAAAGGTCTGCGGCATCCTGACGGAAGCCGGCACCAGCGTGGAGAGCGGCCTGCTGGAATGGCTGGTGGTGGGCATCGGGCTCAATCTGACCACCACCCCCGCCGACTGGCCGGAAGAGCTGGCCCGTACAGCGGGCAGTCTCTTCCCAGGCGGGCCGGCCCCTGTCGGCCGGGCGGCGCTGGCCGGGGCCATTGCCCGGGAGCTGCTGGCCCTCTGCCCGGCGTTTGACTGTCTGGATGAGTACCGCGCCCGGTGCTTTGTGCCCGGCCACTGGGTGACGGTGTGTGCCGAGACCGAGACCTACGCCGCAAAGGCCCTTGCCATCGACGAGGAAGGGCGGCTGGTCATCCAGCGGGAGAACGGCCGACAGGAAGCTCTGCGCTGCGGCGAGGTGACCACACGGCCTGCACGGACCGAATAAGACGCAAAAAAAGCACCCTTTCCTGCCCGGAAAGAGTGCTTTTTATGTTCTGCACTTATGTATCCAGATCCACGGCTTCCAGCACCGTGATGTCCTCTTTTTCAAAGGCGGTGCGGATCATCCCGGCAAGGCCTGGCATTTCGGCCTTGTTCTCGATGCACAGGGTGATAATGCCGTTCAGGCTGGAGGCTTCCACACCCATGGAGCCGCCATCCGGCGGGACCCAGACGTTGAAGTCGCTGATGTACTGCTGAAGCTCCGGCGCAGCCGGCATCAGGGGGTTGCCCAGATAGCTGAGCCAGAAATCCGCCAGGACACCGCTGATGTACTCACCCATCTGGAACACCCTCTGCTTGATGCGCAGGGGCGCTTTCTGCTGGTCCACCTTGTACACCCAGCTCATCTGCTCGGCCATGCGCTGCAGCTTTGCCTCCGGCTGCAGGGTGCGGAGCACCTCGGCATCCATTTCCGGCACGATGTCCGCAAGGCGGGTGTCATCGTTCAGCTTCACGCCGCTCTGGAAGGAGCACACGCAGTTGTAAAGGGCATCCGGCACGCCCGCTTCCCTGCGGGTATCTGCCGAGTAGGAATACTGGATCTCGTCTTTGCCCAGATAGCTGCGCAGCGCAAGGCTCAGCAGACCGGCCAGCGCTGTAAAGGGCTTGACGCCGTTCTCCACTGCCCGGTCCACAAGGCTCTGCTTGGTCAGCCGCACCCGGGTGCGGCGCATCCTGCCCTCGTAGGTCTGCACCACATCCCTCTGCATCGTGCTCTCGGTGGCTGTGAGGGGTGGATATTTTTCCATCATGGCCTCGATGTCATAGGCCGGGCTGCACACGATGGGCGTGTTTGCAAACGCCGTGCCATAGCGCAGGTTGCAGTACTGTTCCAGAATGCGGGTGAGGAAGGGCGACACCCCGTGGCCGTCCATGAGGAAATGATACCAGTCAAAATAGACGGTGTCCCCCTCACAGCTCACGCTGAAAAGATAGCCGTTCGTTTCCTCCGGGATATCGCGCTGTGCACTGCCCTGATACACAAGGCAGGGGTTCGGGTTCGGCTCCAGAAAAAAGCTCCGCTTTTCCTGCACCAGCTGTACCCGATAGTACGGTGCGGCCGAAAGCGCCGCCTCCAGTGCGCGCTGCAAAAGAGCGGGTTCCACCGTATCCTGCAGCGCAAACTGGTACCGACACAGGATCTTCTCCCGACGGAAGAAGTACATCGTTCCCTGAAAGATGTACTCCGTCGAGCGCTGCGACTCATTCATGAACTGTTACCCCGCGTTTGCCGCCAGATAATCCACCAGATCCCCTATGGTCACAAAGTTGCGCAGCTCCTTTTCAGGGATGCGCAGGCCGAAGGTCTCCTCGAGGTCTGCCACAATGGTCAGGATCTCCATTGAGGACAGATCCAGATCGTCCATCAGGACGCTGTTCTCATTCACATCTTCGGGAGAGACCTCGGCAACATCCTCCAGGATGGCCAGGATCTGGGAAATGATCTCTGCTCGTTCCATAGAAATTTTCTTCCTTTCCGTGACGGATAATAGGCACAATCTCCTATGCCTTTCCATAATAATACCCTGATTCTCTCCTGTGCGCAAGGGTTCCGGCAACAAAGCTTTGTTTTTTGTCGGAACTCCTGTTTTCAGTCTGCCGGTCTGCCGGCCCATTTATGCATCCGGGCATTCGATCGCATCTGTATCACTGGCGCAGCAGCTTGCCTGCACCGTTGCGCGGCAGCGGCTCGGTGCTGAACTCCACTGCGCTCATACGCTTGTACAGCGGCAGGGTGCGGTTTGCCTCGGTGATAAAGTCCCGCACCTGCTGCTGTTTGTCCTCGTCGCAATAGACCACCACGCCGATCTTCTTGCCCATTTCTTTTACAACACATTCCTTCACGGCTTCGCACTTGCCCACGATGCCTTCCAGCTCTTCGGGGCTGATGTTCTCGCCGCTGTCCAGAATGATGAGGTTCTTCTTGCGGCCGGTCAGGAAATAGTAGCCGTCCTCGTCCTTGCGGGCCAGATCGCCAGTGTGGAACCAGCCGTCCGCGTCAATGACCTCGGCGGTGGCCTCCGGGTCCTTGTAGTAGCCCAGCATGATGCTGTCGCCGCGCATGCACAGCTCGCCGTCCTCGGCGATCTTGTAGTCCAGATAATCGTTGCCCTGACCCACAGCGCCGATGTGCTTTGCGTCCTGTGCGTAGTTGATGATGCCGTCGCCGCAGGTCTCGGTGCTGCCGTAGGTCTGCACCACGAACATGCCGTGTTCCGCCATATCCAGCATCACCTGCGGGTCGAACATGGCAGAGGAGCAGATGGGCACCCACAGCTCCCCCAGACGGTCCTTGCGGCCGCGCATCACATCGTGGTGGAGCGAGTTCATAATGACCGGCACCACCGCCATGGCCTGACTGGGCATCCGCTTTACCTCTTTATAGAAGTTGCGGATGTCGCTGCTGACGTTCAGCGCCCAGCCTGCGTGGGCCCAGGAGAACAGGCAGATGAAAGCGCCCAGATGGAACATGGGCAGCACGGTGTACTGGCTCATGACGAGGTCCGGTTCGTGCTTATACGCCATCATGTGCTCACCGATCTGGGTGTGGGCACGCATCACCGAGAAGAAATTCTTCTCGCTCAGCATCACGCCCTTGCTGCGGCCCGTGGTACCGGAGGTGAACATCAGGACCATCAGGGCTTCGTGGTCGATGCAGCGGGTCAGCTGCGCAGGCTCATAGCTCCGGAAGCCATCCATGGGGCGGAGGATATCGCCGTAGGCAGCCTTGAGCTGGTCGTTGAAGCCGTAGTCGTCGCCGTCGGTCAGGATGGCATCCGGCTCCACAAGGCCCAGCTCGTAGCTCAGCTCGTCCCAGCTCTTGCGCTGGTTCAGCAGCACCAGCACCGCACCGGCCGCCACCACGCCAAAGGTGTTCACGGCATACTCGTAGCTGTTCTTGGTGAGCAGGCAGATCTTTTTGCCCTTGATCTCCGGGATGGTGGACTGGAAGTAATTCACCGCCTTGCGGATATCCTGCACATAATCCTTATAGAGGATGGTGGTCACGGCATCGTTTGCGGTGTCGTAGAAGCGGAAGGCCACATTATCCTTGAAGCGGTCTTCCATGTTGATGGTGATAAGGTCGTAGACATTATCCAGCACTCTGATCTTACGCATTGTTCTGTTTCCTCCTGTGTTCAGCGCAGCAGTTTTCCCATGGCGTTGCGGGGCAGCGGCTGTGCGCTGAACTCCGGCACCATGCGCTTGTACAGCGGCAGGCCGCGGTTGACCCCAGTGACGAACTCCTTCACAGTTTCCTGCTTTGCAGGGTCACAGTAGATGAGGGCACAGATCTTTTTGTCCTTTTCCTTCACGATGCACTCCTGAATGTCCGCACAGGGCACCAGCAGCTTTTCCAGCTCCTCGGGGCTCACGTTCTCGCCGCTGTCCAGAATGATCACGTTCTTCTTGCGGCCGGTCAGGTACATGTAGCCGTCCTCTTCCACCCGGGCAATGTCGCCGGTATGGAACCAGCCGTCTGCATCGATGACTTCTGCAGTGCCTTCCGGGTCCTTGTAGTAGCCCAGCATGATGGGGTCGCCCCGCATGCACAGCTCGCCGTCGTCCAGCTTGTATTCACAGCTGAGGTCCACATGGCCCACGCTGGTCAGGTACTTTGCCTCCTGTGAGGAGTTCCATGCACCGTCGCCGCAGGTCTCGGTCAGGCCGTACATCTGGGCCACAAAGAAGCCCTTCTCCATCATATCACTCAGAATCTTGGGGTCGAACATGGCAGCGCCGCAGGTCAGCACGCACAGGCCGTTCAGGCGGTCGCGGCGGCCCTTCATCACGTCGCTGTAGATGCTCTTCAGCAGCACCGGCACCACTGCCATCACCTCGCTGTGCATGGCACCCAGATCACGGTAGAAATACTTCAGGTTGTTGCACAGGTTGATGGAGTGGCCGGTGATGCTCCACGAAACAAGGCTGGTCATGGCGGAGATGTGGAACATGGGCAGGGCGGACAGGGACGAGAACTCGTCGGTGTTCCAGCCCGTGTACTTCTTCACATCGTCAAAGGGGTCCAGAAAAGCCGGCATGGCGCTGAACAGGTTCTTCTGGCTCAGCATAACGCCCTTGCTGCGGCCGGTGGTGCCGGAGGTGAACATGATAAAGGCCAGAGCAGAGAGGTCCTCCACCTCGGTCACGTCCTCGGCAGGCTCATAGGCCGCAAAGACATCCATGGGCTTCAGGATGCTGCCGTAGGTCTCAGCGAGGGCAGGCTCCCGCTCCGCGAACTCGCCATCCTGCAGGATGCACACCGGCTCGGTGAGGCCCAGCTCATAGGAGATGGCATCCCAGTCCTTGCCAAGGTTCAGCGGCACAGCCACGGCTCCGGCAATGACCGTGCCGTACATGCAGATGACATACTGGTAGCTGTTGCGGGCCAGGATCGCCACACGCTTGCCGCGCACGTCGCCATACTCTGCACGCAGGAACGCCACGAACCGGCGCAGATCCTGGGCATACTGTGCGTAGTGCACCTCGGCCACGCCCTGCTTTTCTTCATCATACCAGCGCAGAGCCACACGGTCTGCAATGTTGGTTTCCATATTGCAAAGTGACTGATACAGCGATGTAATCATTTTTTTCCTCCATTTTTATCATCCGATCCGGCGCTCCTGTGTAGGCCAACACAGATCCTTCCAGTCATTTCCAACTGTGCCCAGTATACAATAAGGCCCGTGTCAATGCAAGAGTTTTGCAACATTTAATTCCAAACATTGACAATAAAGCCTTGCATATCATGTCGTTTCCAGATGTAAATTCTGCCTTTCGTTGCGAAGCCGCCCTGCCTGTGCTATGCTTTTATTGCAGGCTGCAATGTGTCCCCGCCCGCCGGACCGCAATTCAAAATTGACAGTCTGTGCAAAAAGCATTATACTGGGTTCATATCCATACAAAATTTTATCTTTTTCATTCAAAATCTACGCATTGTGCGGCGTCCGGCTCTGATGGAATGTCCCGCGCAAGGAAGGAACCTCCATGGAAGGAACCAAGCCCCGCACCGCCAGCTCCATCGGCATGTTCGACATGCTCAAGGGTGCCGGTATGCTGACCATCGTTTTTGCGCATACCGCCGAGCTTTATCCCATGCAGGCGGTCAGCGGCCTGTCCCTGACCGCGTTTTTCCCGTTCATCTACCGCGAAGCGCTGATGGCCGCCTTTTTTATTGCCAGCGGCTACGGCTTCCGCAAGCGCTCTATCCACAAGTGCATCCACCAGCAGCTCAAAAGCCTGCTCAAACCCTATGCTTACACGGCGCTGTTCACCTGCGTGCTGCACTTTATCATTCATTATAAGACGTTCCAGTACCTGCCCGGCACCATCGGCGAGTCTATCAAGGTCACCGGCGGCTTTCTGCTGGGCCTGCCCCACACGGCCAAGTATTTCGGGCAGGAGTTCTTCTCCTGCGGGCCGATGTGGTATCTGCTGGCGCTGATGGTAGGCTGGGTGCTGCTGGATGTGATCCTGAACATCTTCCCGGAGCGCTATGTTCCATGGGCTGTGGCAGGCTGCGTCCTGCTGGGCTGGGGCGCGAGCCTTGTGTGGGAACTGCCCTTCTGCCTGATCCAAGGTGCCGTGGTGGTGCCCTACCTCTATATCGGCTTCCTTGCCAAAAAGAAGCATCTGCTGGACGAGCCCCTGCCGCCCAAGGTCTTTGCCGGGCTGCTGGCCGCCACAGCACTCATTGCCGTAGGCGCTCTTGCTACCCGCACCACCGACTGCATCTCGCTGGCCGAGTGGTCACTGGGGCCGCTGAGCATCTTTCTGGACGGTGCTGCAGGCTTGCTTTTCATCCGGCTGTTCATGCGGCTCAGCCGCGGCCATGGCCCCATCGTGCACTTTCTGGAAGCGGTGGGCCGCCGTTCGCTGAACATTTTCTGCGTACATACCGTGGAGATCATCGCTATTCCGTGGTATCTGATGGTAGCAAAGTTCTCTGCGCAGCCGGTGCTGGGCATGTGGCTGCAATATGCCATCTCTCTGGGCTCTATCTGGCTGGTGTGTGAGCTGCTGCGTGTACGCCGCGCACTCATCATCCGATTTTTCCCTGCACAGCGCAGAACGCCCGCCGTGCACTATACCTCCCGGCACTGACATGTTTTTCCGGCTGCTGCGGTGCAGCCATCATAAAAATAAGAGGAGAATCCGGTTATGAACAACGATGTCCCCGAGACCCTTGCTGCGGCCCGCAGCCGCGCTGCTGACTTGGAACAGCAGCTCAAGCTCTCTGACGAAGGTGTATCCCGGCTGGCACAGCGGTGTCTGGAGCTGGAACAACAGGTGCTGAACTATCAGGCCGCACTGGCAAGGCACGGCAGCGACAACGAGCCTGCCGCCCTGACCCTGCCGCAGCTGTTCTACGATTCCGGCTCCGGCTATTCCCCGCGGGAATGCCTGACCGTTGCCGAGGATGCCTACGACGAACTGACCCACGAGGTCTCTGCGGTGTTCACCCTGCCCACGGATGCCCGTGCGCTGCGGCTGGACCCCGGTGAGCTGGCCTGCTGCGTGACTGACCTGAGCATCTCGGACGAGCGGCTGGAATGCCGCGCCATGAACGGCATCCGGCTGCAGGAAGACTGCCTGCTGTTTTTGGATGTGGACCCCAACCTGACCGTGTGCAGCACCGTGCCCTTTGCGGCCGGGATGAAGTTTGCCGTAACCTATCATTACTATCCGCTGGGCCGCTTCCAGCACGAGCAGCCCGGCAAGGCCCTGCTCAGCGCGTTGAATACCATCAAGCTGCAGGCTGAGGCCGAAAAGAACGATGTTCTGGAACAGCTGCAGGCCGCCCTTGCCGAGAACACCCGGCTGAACAATCAGCTGACAGAACTGCAGAGCAGCCGTGCTGCCTATGAAGATTCGCTGGAAAACCTGTACGAGAGCAGCAGCTGGCGGCTTACCGCACCGCTGCGTGCTTTGCGCCGCCTGCTGCGCGGCTGAATCGGATCGCTAAAGGAGTTGTCAACATGTACAGCAGTTACAGCACCCTGCAGCGTAAGCAGCTGACGAAGCAGGTTTATACCGATACCCAGAGCACCTATCTGCTGGTGTATGCACCGGGCCGTCATCAGGCGCTGGAGCACGCACTGGAAAACCAGCTGCACCGCAAGTTCCGGCTGGTGACGGAGCTGGCCCCCGCCCTGACCGACTCGGTGGAGGGCGTGCTGCTGGTCAGCGAAGATCTGGAGTGCACCTCCACCGCCCTGACCTATTTTGCCGCCGCCCTGCGCACCGGTGCCGATTTTGTGGTGTGTGATGCCGCCTTTGGCTTCGATGGCTCCACCGCCCTTTATCTGAGCACCCAGCACATCCCGTGCAGCCGCTGCGCCATGGTATCGCGGAAGCTTCTGGACCGGGTGCGCGCCGCTGCGCGCGGCAGGGACAGCGTGACCGAGCTGCTGCGCCTTGCCACCGCCATGGCGGAAAACTGCCACCGCATCCCGCAGTCTTTGCTGCACTTCCGGCGGGAGCTGTGTGCCGACGATGTGTTCTCTGCAGACGGAAAGCGTGCTTTGATCCTGAGCCACGAGCTGACCATGACCGGTGCGCCCATCGTGCTGACAAGTGCCGTGCCGGTGCTGCGCAGCATGGGCTTTGAAGTGGTGGTGCTTGGCCCTGCGGACGACGGCTCGCTGCCGCTGTTTCTGGATGCCGGTGCCGCCGTAGTGACCCGCAGCGACTGCGTGATGAACTCGTCGCTGTGGGGCCTTGCCACCAGTGCCGATTTTGTGCTGGCCAACACCGTGGTAGAGGCTGCCGCCGTGAGCACCCTGAACGGCTCCTTCGTGCCGGTGCTGTGGTGGCTGCACGATGCCTTTGCAGGCTACCCATTCATTGCACACAAGATTCCCAAAACACTGGGCTCCAATGTGCATGTGTGCGCCGTAGGCTCCCACGCCACTGCCGCCATGCACTCGGTGCGGCCGGACTTCAGCATTGAACAGCTGATCTACGGTCTGCCGGACTATGCGCAGGAAAGCTTCCCGCCCTACGATATCAGCTATGCCGGCGGCAGGCCGCTGTTCGTGACCGTAGGTTCCTTTGAGCCGCGCAAGGGTCAGGATATTTTCTGCAACGCCATCCGCCTGCTAAAGCCCGAGGTGCGCCAGAAGGCTGCTTTCCTGTTCGTGGGCAAGGCGGCGGACAAGAGCCTGAAGAACGCCGTGGATGCACTGGTGGAGGACTACCCGGACACCGTTTTCTACCGCAAGCGTCTGGAACGGCCCGAGATCAAATCCCTGATGGATCAGTGCACCTGCGTGGTATGCGCTTCCCGCGATGATCCCATGCCAACCTTCGTCACCGAGGGCCTGATCTTCGGCAAGCCCTCCATCGTGTCGGAGCACACCGGCACCGCCGGGCTGATCACCGAGGGCGTGGACGGCTTTGTGTACAAAGACGACGACCCGGATCAGCTGGCAAAGGTGCTGGAACATGCTATTCTGCATCCGGAACAGCTGGCCGCCATGAAAGCTGACTGCCGGAAAATGTACGAGAAATATTATTCCAACGAAGCCTATGTTGCCACCCTGACACGGCTGGTGAACGAATCAACAGACTAAAAACAAGATAAAGGCAAGGGTCGATGCGTGCATCTGCCCTTGCCTTTTTATCATTCCATCAAAATTGCACAAGAAAATTCCAGTTCCGTTCACAAAGACACAGGCCGCGTGTGTTATACTTTTATCAAATCATTCCGCCTGAAAGGAGCCTGTTCTCTCTATGAGCCAACCCGCCTCTGCCGCACCTTCCCGCAAAAAGACAGTGATCTCGCTGCTGGTGCTCGCCGCACTTACCGGCATCATCGTGCTGCTGTTCAAGGACAACTGGGCCGAGATCACCGCAGCGCTTTCGCAGCTGTCCGCATGGCAGGTGCTGGTGGTGCTGGCCATCGGCCTCAGCTACCCGCTGCTGGAGGGGTGCGTGGCGTGGGTCATCGTGCGCAGCCGCATCCCGGGCTTCAGGCTCTGGCAGGGCATCGATACCGCGTGGTGCGGCACCTTTGGCAATGTGGTCACGCTGGGCGCAGGTGCAGTGCCGGTGCAGACATGGTATCTGCACCGCTGCGGCCTGCCGGTTGGCCCGGGCGTGGGCCTGATGACCCTGCAGTACGTGTTCCACAAAACCACCGTGCTGCTGTATGCCACGGTGATGCTGCTGTTTCAGCACAGATGGCTTGCCGCCAACACCACCGGTGTGATGAATTATCTGCCCATGGCATACGCTGTAGTGGCGGCCATCATTGTGGTGCTGGTGCTGGTGTGCGTATCGCCGCTGGTGCAGAACCTTGCCCGCTGGCTGATGCGTCTGCTGCCCAAAACGGAAAAATGGCAGCAGCGCCGCGCCGACTGGCAGCAGCAGCTGGATGTTCTGGGCGAGGAGAGCCGCCGTCTGCTGGCGGATAAGCCCCGCTGCGCTGAAATTCTGGCATTGCAGGCGGTCAAGCTGTTCGGGCTGTTCTGCCTGCCCTACCTGTGCATCCGGTTCATGGGGCT
>OFMT01002486.1_pt1 | contig 10864 bp, 7 predicted proteins | sample 1541891 | NCBI WGS metagenome assembly OFMT01 (sample SAMN04209230, study PRJEB22552) | human gut metagenome | biome: gut; material: feces | host: Homo sapiens | place: USA: Oklahoma | reverse complement strand
GTGAAAAAAAATCATCCGATATGAAATATATTACTTTATTCATTTGCTGGCTGGCAGTTCTGCAAGCAACCGCACAAGTAAAAAACGGAGCCGACAGACTAGAGGAATTATTTCCTCTGCTTGAAAACAAACGTATATCATTGGTTGTAAACCAAACCTCCAAAGTAGGAGAAACCCATCTGTTGGACACCCTGCTTGCAGCGCATATACAAATAAAAAAGGTATTCGCTCCCGAACACGGATTCCGGGGTGACGCCGATGCCGGAGAAACCATCAGGAACGGAAAAGATACCCGCACGGGAATACCCATCCTGTCCCTTTACGGTAAAAATAAGAAACCTACAGCCACACAGCTACAGGACATAGACCTGATTGTGTTCGACATTCAGGATGTAGGTGCCCGTTTCTATACCTATATCAGCACCATGCAGTATGTAATGGAAGCTTGTGCCGAGAACCGGAAACAACTGGTCATCACAGACCGGCCCAATCCTTGTGATTACGTGGACGGCCCTGTGCGACAGAAAAACCAGAAAAGTTTTGTGGGTATGCACGCCATCCCCATTTTACACGGTTGCACTGTAGGCGAGCTGGCTCAAATGATCAATGGCGAAGGCTGGCTGCCCAATGGCAAAAAATGCGCGTTGACCGTCATCCCCGTGGAAGGCTGGAAACACGGACAACCCTATTCGCTTCCGGTAAAACCCTCTCCCAACCTGCCCAACGACCAGGCAATTGCCTTATATCCTTCACTCTGTCCGTTTGAAGGTACAGCCATCAGTGTGGGCAGAGGTACTCTTTATCCTTTTCAAGTAATCGGTTCACCGGATATCCGCATCTCCTCCTTTTCTTTCAGACCGGAAGCCTTGGAAGGCTTTGACAAGAATCCGATGTATAAAAACCAATACTGCTATGGCAATAATCTCCGCCATATCACCGCCCCGAAAGGATTCTCTTTAAAATACATCATCACCTATTATCAAGCTTATCAAGACCTTGGGAAAGCGGACAAGTTCTTTACCCGCCCGCAATGGTTCGACCTGCTGATAGGGAACCGTACCGTAAGGGAACAAATCATGAAAGGAGCCAGTGAAGAAGAAATCCGTGCAGGATGGCAGAATGAACTGGAAGCCTACAAAAAGATGAGAGAGAAATACCTGCTTTATGAATAATATTTCCTTCCAAGCTGACAGATTTCGTCAAAAAAGGAGACAACAACCCAATCTATTCAGGACACGCAGCACCATTCCTCTGCATCCACCAAGCCCCAACCACAAACGGCTTTCCAACCGCCAACACATGGAATCCGTTTCAATCTTCTTTCCGGAAGGCCTGCATACCTTTCTCACCACCCCGATGATATCCGTGTCCTCACATTCCTCATAAAAACGGCAGACGCCATCCCCCTGCATCAGATAACGACTGTCTCTTTTTTGAATAATCCGATGTAATACATACCGGTCTGTCTGCCGGAACAGAATGACATCAAAAAGTTTCAACTCCTCCTTATCATACGGCCCCACCACCACTTCATCCTTCCCATTTCTCAGTAAAGGCATCATGGAATTGCCTTTCACCCGGAACTTCACACTCCTGCCACTTTTGATTTCCGACTCCACCCACGCAAAGAAACATTCATTCGCTATCCGCTTCATACCCATCTCCATATAAAGTACGACATACTAATTTCACCGCCTCCGCATCGGGCAAACACTCCAGATGATAAACAGGAATGGATGAAACCATCTTTTCCAACAGACTACAAACCCCACAGTATAATTCCTCCTCGTATGCAAATGCAGGAGGAGCAGACGGATGCAAAGCTGCATAAGCCTGCAAAGTGTTCAATCTCCGTATCTTGTTATACGGTGCTTGTGACAAACGTACACATCCGGCCAACGGATAACGCTCCGCCTTATAACAAGGAGTCTTCCCACTCCACGGGCTGCCATATACCCACACGCCCCCCTCTTCATAACGCACAATGGGACTGTCATCATTCAGCAACTTACTTCCTGCTATATTTTCCCTCCACAAACGGGTATGGGTACTTTTTCCGGTTCCGCTTTCACCTAAAAAAAGAACCGCTTTCCCCTTATAAACAATACAACTGCCATGCAAGGCAACCGTATCTTTCCGTACCGTCATCAGGCCATACCCCATCCATAAGGCAAACCTTAAAAGACGGGGAGAATAATGACCATATAAACAGATACCTCTCCCGGTTCCACCCATCGTCCGGAGATAAAGCGACGGTTCTCCCTGCGGAGCCAGTTCCAACAAAAAGCTATCCCCACTCACACCAAAAGTACCGGTTACATCTTCATATCCGAACCCATAGGACTTTCTCTGAAAAGCCGGAAAACCCCAACCGTTTCCCTCCCAAACAGTAAAATCCGGCAACCAAGCACCCTCATATACATCTTTTGCCGAAACCAGATCCGGTTGCCAACTAAAAGGCTTGAAACCGCTGATACCATCCACCGCCTCCATCAACCTTTCGTCCGGCAATGCGAAGCAGTGGCCACCTATTTTATAAATTCGATCCATTGTCTTTTCCATTTAATCTGATTACACGATGACAATATGCCAACGAGCTTTCCCGATGGGCTATCGTAAGAACAGTCAGCCCCCTACACTCCTTCATCAGACCGAGAAGCATTTCATTGACAGCCCGTTCAGTCTCATTATCCAATGCAGAAGTAGCCTCATCCAGTAGAAGCACCTCCGCTTTCTTATACAAAGCACGGGCTATGCCTACCCGTTGTTTCTGACCTCCCGAAAGCCTTCCTCCCCCTTCACCCAAAGGAGTATCCATTCCTTGCGGCAATTCATCCACCCAAGCATCCAATCTCACCAGCCTCACTATCTCCGCTACCCGTTCCTTATCTATAGACCGGCATCCCAAAGCAATGTTTTCCGCCAAGGTCCCATCCAGCACAAACACTTCCTGTTGCACATATCCCACCTTGCGATGCCATTCCTGCCTCGGCACATCGGCAAGCGGCCTGCCATCTATCCGAATAACGCCTTTATCCGGAGTGATAAATCCCAAAAGCAGATTAAACAAGGTAGATTTACCCACGCCACTCTCACCACAGATACCTACATATTCCCCCTTACGAATAGTACAACAAAAGTCCTTTAGAACCTCTTTACTTTCAGGATAAGCATAGGTGAGGTGTTCTATCCGTATCTCTTTTTGAAAAGAAAACGCTTCCTGCCCCCATGATGGAGAAACTGCTTCCATCCCCTTATCCCCCAACCCTTCCTCTATAATCCGCAGAGAATAGACCGCATTCTGTACTTGTGTCCAACCACCTAAGATGCCGCGCAAAGCGGGTAACAGCCGGAAAGCCGCCACAGCAAAGACACCTACCAACGCTTTGATATCCCCTGTTCCGAAAACGGTGAGCAAGGTCAGCCCCGATATGACCGCCATTTCGGAAAGGCAAAGAGGAAGATGCTGTATCGTTTCCAGTTTCAAACGGCTCTCACTGATTTTCCTTACCCTCTGGGCGAATGCCTGCTGAAGAAAAGGAAACGCCGCATTCAGTTCCAATTCGGCATACCCTTTCATCGTTTCCGTGACCAGCCGGGATTGCTCACGACGAGCCTGCTGCTCCTGCTCACCATAACGGCGCATCGGTTTCCTGATCCCCCATCCGTAAATCAGCATGAAAGGCAGAAAGGCAATATACAACATCAGTACCGTCAACGGAGCATAAACCAACAAAGCTGCCGTCACCCAAAAAACAAGCAGCAGTTCTCCTGTCATGCGAAGCAAGGGGGAAAGAAGGTTTAAAGAAAAAGCATAACAGATATAGTTCACCTCATATCCCAGCCGGATACTCCCCCTGCTGCGTATAAACAATAATCCCCGTTGATAGTAAGAAGTAAAGAGAGAAAAGCTGAGCCGACGGTAAAGAGACATCAGAAAATGGTTTTGAAAACGTGAAAGCCCCGCTGCCAAAGCGTTTTTCACCAAAATAAAGACTATTGCCACCAGACAAAATAACAGGGCGGCATCTTTATCCCTCCCGTCATCCAACAGAAAAAACAAGACAGGCAACAGGGCAGCGAGTCCGGCAAAGTCAAGTAATGCACAAAGAAATACGGCACAAACCACCCTTATCCCCATTTTCCTTTCATCAGGCAACAACAAACGGCAGATTCTTTTCAACATAAACCGCTTATTTTCGTTCCGTCTGGAAGATGGTATGGGGAGAGCGCAGATGCAACAGAATAGAATTTCCAACCCATTTGCACAGTGAAATGCGCAACACGCTGTTGCACGCACGATGAGTATGCAGCATACGTTTGGTTTTATAAACCAGAATGCCCCATTTATTCTTCGCCGGAACTGACATCGTATAGGGTGGCCGGATGATTTCCCGTAAGATTTCCTCCGCCAACCCTTCTCCTCCATATACAGGAACGGAAGTTCCCAAATAATCATTACAGAGGCGGGTCATTGCCAATATCATATTTCTAAAACGAATATCCGTCACTTCCTCAGGAATATGCAGGCCGTATCTATTCAGCAGGCAAGCCCAGTCGCAAAGATGATGAAGTGCCAGGCCGCGTGCATAATGCTGGGCGGCATGAAAAGCGAGAAATACGGTATTAAAGGTGGAAGATGGGATTAAAATGGAGCATTTTCCGTCCAATTCCGCCGATACGGGTTGTAGCAGTTTTTGAAGGAGCTTATCCATCTTCACTGCTATACGGTATGTTTCCGAATTAATGAAGGTTTTATGATTCTCTATCGGAATACCTTTATAGTAAAACATACTATGCTTTTCGGAGTGTTCAAAGTCTACCTCTATTCCTTTTTCTTCCATTAACCGGTCTGCCAGCCGGTTGGCCTCGGCATCACTTTTCCGGGAATGGTCTGCCGAATAAGTGAAGATGTCTATATCTCCCCCTTCCCTGTGCGAAGGAATAGGATAATAGGTGGAGAGACCCACTCCTTTCAACTGGACCGTGGTAATGCCATGCGTTTTATAAAAAGCTGAAAGTTCGGCTATGGTATGGCAGTACCGCAGGTAGCGTTTTTCATAGTTCTCTACCGCCATCGCCCAGTTTAACTTCAAAGCCTTCGGAGGTTGCAAACAGGCCGGCAGGGTTTGTATTCCGTCCCATGCCAAAGCCATCACTCCCTGAGTGCAAGCTAGTTTGTAACACGCCTGCCAAAGGGCAGGAGATATATCGGTAAAAAGGATTTCACTAACCGGCTTTGTGCTGTTCAACGCGGATCGGAGCAAGGCAAATAGCATTTGCTCCGGTTTATCGAGTATTATATCCATTGTTATATCAATCAAGTAAGGCTGAACATTTTTTTAGTGCATCTGCCCAAATCACCACATCTCTTTCGGCCTGCTCTTGAGAAATATGATAAGATTCCACCAACACCAAGGCTGCCTCTTGTAAAGTGAAATCCTTTCCCGAAAGTCGTTTCCAAAGTAAGCAAGCGGAAAAATTAAAGGAAATAATACGGGTCAAATCAGTATCGGGAACACCTTGGTTCACAATTATTGTTTCTCCGGCTATGGAGCGGAGTTTAAAATGGGGATTAAGTTTCATAATCTTCTAATCTTAAAAAAAGAAAGCCGCCCGACCTTTCGAGACAGGACGACCTTCTTTTATTACAAATCACTTTCTGCCATGACTAATAACATGATAGCAAATAATTCTCTTATTTTATATAACTATCCCAACCGGTTCCTTTAAAAGAAGGAGTACCAGTCACGTTAATGATAGAGGAAGCATCTGTTATCGATGAATCAACAACCAAATTGCCGTTAAAAGTACCACCCTCAATATTCAATTCCATAGGTTCGGTGTTTCCGGTACTTTTTGATAATTCCACGTTACCATTAATAATACTAGTACCTTTAACAGTTACTTTAACTCCGTCAGTGTAGGTTGAATAGCCGCAAACATCAAATGCATATGCACCAGTTCCGGCATTAATCGTAGTATTGTTAATCAAAATATTACCACAATTGTTACTCAATACATATAAGGCATTTAGCCCCCTCACTGTCATAGCATCCAACGTCAAATTACAGTAGTTCTGAATCATAATTTTATCATTATCACTTGCCAGTGTTCCGTTTTTCATAGTAACGGTAGAACCTTTCAACAATTGACAACTGTTCGTTTCTGTGCCAGCCGAGCCAACGGTCGGTTTAGCAAGTGTAAGCACATGGTTGTTCAAGTCCAATTCTACAGATTGTCCACTTTGCGTTTTAAAGCCATTACAAGTAGCGTCTCCATTCAAACGTATCTTCACGTTAGCATTACCGCTTAAGTATAAAAGTGCGGACGGATCGGAAAAAGTACCACCGGTAACAGCCAGCGATGCACCTGCACCAACCACATAGATCTTGCCATTCAGTGTTCCACCACTGATAGTCATCTGTCCCAAGTCATTGGCTGCACCATTATGACCTTCATTATCCACCACATACTGAGCGGAACCAGTCGTATTGAATGTACCTCCTTTGATTTCAGTCACATGATGATTCTGTACGGTTGCCTGAGACATATTGGTGAACGTACCGTCGTTGATGACAAGCCGGGCTCCATCATCATTTTTAATGGTATTAAGACCTCCGGCAAATGTACCACCGTTTATGATAAGTGAAGGATTCTGATGATTAGTACCGCTTACATATCCATTTCGCGGATTCTTATTGGTATAATCATAATACCCATTGGCTATCATCGAAGAATAATGCCCGTTTTGCGATATCTCCACATTTGGATTAATCGTCATCTCGCCATGATTCAGAATATTATAATAACTGTTACCACCAGAGCTTTCTGAGTTCTGACCGTTTTCCTTACTTCTAATATAGGTTCCGCCATTAAGAATTACTGTACCGTTATTATAGATACAAGCTTTCCCGTGACTTACATTATCCACTGTACCATTTCCGTTAATGGTCAGTTTACTATCCTTGTTTACAGTAAATGTATCACCAGATTTGTTGGTGATTTTATGACCGTTCAAATTGATGATAACTTCATTCGTTGCGGAAATAGTAAAATCTCCCGTCAAGTCTGTGGCAAGAGTATAAGTTCCACCATTTTTTGCGACATTTTGCAAGTCGGCTACGGCAGCATCAACTACTTCAAATGCATCATTACCGGACAGATTGGGTAATTCAGCACCCTCTTCTTTATAAATAATGACAGTTGAAGTGTTACCGCTTTCACGACTGATGGCTGTTACTTTGGCACCACTCTTCACTCTTACATTACCGGCTTTTACCTTCAATGTATTAACAGTAACTCCTTTACCAAGAACCAATGTGTTTGCAGCAGTAGTTGCCGTTACTTCATCATAAGTAGCTGTTTCGCCATTGGCAGCCAAAGTTACGGTAGAAGAAGGCAGATCTATCTCAAATTTAGGCGCAGTATCTAATTGCGGTACAGATACCAACACGTTTTCAGGTGCAGCTGTACCACCAGTACCAGTGCTCTCTTCTTTAATGGCAACAGCATTTGTTGTAGAAATATTTTCAAAGGATATGCTGACATTTTCTGCCGGTGTACTTTTTTTCGGTATTGAAACTGTAGGACTGGTTTCAGTTGAAGCCACATCAGCCACAGAAACAGAATTGGTTTCTTTTAAAGCATCGGCTACCTCTGATACACTTTCAACTGTTGTCGGTACACTTCCGGATACTTCGTCCAACGTTATAGTTGTGGTATAACGTTCGTTACGTTTAGCATCTAAAGCTTTTGTCTTTAAGACCTGGCTTGTAGCGCCATTACCAATGGAAAGTTCCAAGGTAGGATACTCGGCTACAGGCAACGGGAAATAGAATGTTTTACTGGTCACGACGTCACTGCTGGCAGCAAAGTTTATAGTTATGGAAGAGGAATTTGACGTTTCTGTGGTTGTCAATGTAGGGATACCACCAGCGAATGCTATTTGTGCATTTCCAGCAATGGCTGGAACAGTAGTTTTTTCTTGAGCGGTCATAGAAGTCAATTTCGCCCAAGTATAGTCCTTCGGGATATTATTGACAGTTACGCTCATCAGGGCACCTGCATTTTTAAATGCCAGGACATTCTGTGCGCTCTCATTTATTTGGCAAGCCATAAGAGCACTGCTGTTTTCTCCTTCCTTATAATTATAGGTATCCTTCAACGTTAATGATATTTTACTTCCATCATAAGAAGCATCGCTGCCATAAGGATAAAAAGCAGCTTTCTTTACAGGATTCTCACCTTCCAGTAACCCTGAGAACCCTGCGTTCTTGGTTCCGGCTCCACTGGATAATGAATAGTTAATGTTAGTGTAAGTAGAAGAGTTTCCATTCGTTACAAAAATGCCAATCTCGTCACCTATACTCCAAACGACAGAATTGCCATTCATAGCAGTACGCGATTCAGCATCTCCCATAGTGGCACATACTTCATCAACGCCACTTTTCGCCACGCCCAAATCTTCATTGGAACAACCGGTTATTCCTAATCCAAGAACAGCTAAAGATGTGAACAATATCTTTTTCATACGTGTATGTTTTTAAATTATTTATTTCAATTACCAAGGCTGCGGGTCATAGTCTTCTGTTCCACCACTTACTGCAAATCCTTTTTCCACTTCTACTTCGATAACCTCCACTTTAGGAGCCTCATACATTTCCATATTGTTTGTTTCCATAATTTCCATACAATAAATTTAGATTATAATTTTTCAATGATTCTGTTCAGACATTATACGCCCCAATTATACCATAGAATATTTTTTATAGAAAGATGCCATAATTGCCGTCTGTGGGCAGAAGACTCCTGGCGGTCCGGTGACATATACTGTGTCTCCGCAACCTCGACTTGACAGATAACGGGAAATAAGGATTCGCATTCCCGCTTGCAGTGTTGTTTTCATACGTCTGTAAATGTTAGATCAGTCTATCTTGTCAAAAGACTTTGCCTAACTCCCCCTCCTCTGTTCGGCGGTTAACAATAAAAAAGCGTGAGGGCTGTATCTTGTTTATCCTATCGTCGGGCCTTCGCATTGCCTTGGTCTAGATAAACAACAGCCACCCACGCCATTAGGTATATAGATGCCACAGTAATGGCAGGTATATAACACAGACGTGAGCGTTGTTGTTATCATCTTCAGACCTTTATCAAAGTTGCGAAGTTTGACGATAGAAGATAATTTCAATAACGCTTCTTAAAATATGTAACTTTCTACTACACCATAGTATAATAGTCGGTACAAATATAATAATTTCTTAAATAGGAAAAACGTTTCTTAGCGATTATTTTTAATAATTGCTACAACAAGCATTAAAAACACTTCTGTATTTCACAATAAATCGACTCAACATAACACCAATATTAATAGAAAGTTATAAGCAATTATACCCTCATGCTCTCATTATGCATATAATCCATTGATAATGAGTGTTGAATGAATGATGATAGCATATTTCAAAAAGTATCTTTGCCCTCATGCCCTCATTCTACAGAACAAATAAAAAGAGTATATCCATCTGATAACCAACGACATGAACACATACGAAGTCTTAATTCAAAAGTTTGTCAGCCATCGCATTTTGAGCTTTTTCATCACAGTATACTCTATTTTACAAACATCCGATTACATTTTCATGCTGATAAGTTCTACTCAACGTACTTTCCTATTTGTTCTTTCTATTATTCGCTATTGCTTACTCAATAGTGTGACTAACTCTAATCACAAAGGTGACTAAAGTTAATCACAAGTGTAATTAAGTCTAATCACAAAGGTGATTAAGCAATTTCCCATAGTAAAGAACTGCAATATGAATGACCGATTATCATATAATGATCTCTATATAAACTATCAAGAACTCCCTAAAATGCAGTAGTTACCGTTGTTTCTCCTAGCAAAATATGATAAGATTCGTGTATATAAAAGGGATCTTGTAGGCATTATGCCATTTTTCTTCACCTAAAACGGCAAAATAGACTCTTTTCTCATCTGAGTGATTTTGAAACGAATTCAGCTATATCACATTGAATATAAGAATATTAGATAGTAATCAGTATAATTAAACAGTGAGAGCATGAGGGCAAATTGTTTCTTCAAAAATATGCTACCATCATTCATTCAGTATTCATTATCAATATGTTAACTTCTTAGTGAGAGCATGAGGGCATATTTGCTTATAACTTTCTATTGGTTATCTCCTTTCTTTATTCCTTGATATTACGGATATGACTGACAGGCACACCGCCCACAACCGTATTTGCCGGAACCTCTCTTGTCACGATCAAACCTGCTGCAATGACAGCATTGTTTCCGATGGTTATTTATCGGATAAATGAAGAATAAGTGCTTTGTTTCTTATTCTATTTATCAAATGTTACTTGTACCATTAGAATGAAGAAGGCTGATTAGTATGAATGTGAATATGCTGCATATAAATTTTCAACCAAAACAATTATGGATTGCCGATGAAAAACTTAAATGTCTAATACATGGTTTAGATTAAGGAGAGGATTTTTCCTCTCCTTTTTTCCTTCCGATACGCCCCATTATGAGAATGTGCCGTTTGAAGTGCCGAGTTCGTGGGTGTGGACAAATATTGAAGAACTGTTTTTTGTTACTAAACTTGCTGGATTTGAGTATACTGATTGTCTCACGAAAGATACAATCTCCAGCAATAATGAAGTGCCTATAGTTAGAGCACAAAATGTAAGAATGGGATATTTTGTTGAAAATACCAATGAGGCTATATCAGAAGCTTTATCGCAACAGTTGGAAAGAAGCGCTCTTACAAAGAAGTGCTTACTTATGACATTTATTGGAGCTGGTATTGGTGATACATGTATTTTCCCGGCATTAAAAAGA
>OFMT01002470.1_pt1 | contig 10922 bp, 8 predicted proteins | sample 1541891 | NCBI WGS metagenome assembly OFMT01 (sample SAMN04209230, study PRJEB22552) | human gut metagenome | biome: gut; material: feces | host: Homo sapiens | place: USA: Oklahoma | reverse complement strand
CCTGGAAGCTCATGCGGCCGATACGGGCCACAGCATCCAGACTGGTCAGGGCCAGAGCGGAAACACACATCGTCATAAAGACCGTTGCTGCATAAGCGGGAACGCCGAACATCTCAAAGAAACCGGCAACACCACGGCTGAAGATCTGGAACGGGGTGCCTGCAGCGGGGGTACCGTCCGCAGCAGCGGCAGCACCGGCAACGCACAGGGCCAGAACAGCCAGCAGGCTCTCCAGAATCATTGCGCCATAGCCAACCTTCAGCATATCCTTCTCATTCTCAACGGTCTTGGAAGAAGTACCGGAGGAGACCAGGCTGTGGAAGCCGGAAACAGCACCACAGGCAACGGTGACGAACAGGATGGGGAACATGGTACCCAGCTTCTCGTTGGTGAAGCCGGTGTAAACGGGCAGATTCATGGTGGGGTGTGCAACAACCAGACCAACCACAGCGCCTGCGATCATGGCAACAAACATGAAGGTGGTCATGTGGTCCCGGGGCTGCTTCAGCAGCCACATGGGAAGCACGGCGGCAAAGAAGATATAAACGAAGGTGATATAGCTCCATGCGGCCTTGCCCAGGATGATGGGCAGATTTGCGCCAATGACAAAGGACAGTACGATGAAAACGATGCTGATAACGCTTTCCTTCCAACCGGAGAAGTTGAACTTCTTCTGGATCAGGCCAAAGACCACAGCGAAGACCATGAACATGATGGAGACCATGCCGGCGGCGCCGTTGGTCTGAGCAGCGTCCACCAGAGCGCCGTCCGCGCCATAGGCATTGAAGGTGCCGGCGACCATGTCAGCAAACGCTGCAATAACGATGCCGCAGAACAGCCAGCAGAACAGCAGGAACAGCTTGCGGCCCGTCTTGCCGATATACTTTTCGATCAGCATACCCATGGACTTGCCGTCATTCTTTACAGAAGCATACAGAGCGCCGAAGTCGGTAACAGCACCAAAGAAGATGCCGCCCAGCAGGACCCACAGCAGAACAGGCAGCCAGCCAAAGGCAGCAGCCTGAATGGCACCGGTAACAGGGCCGGCACCTGCAATGGAGCTGAACTGATGTGCAAAAACGGTCCAGCCGTTGGTGGGAACGTAATCCCGGCCGTCCTCATGGACGACCGCAGGGGTCTTGGCGGTGGGATCGATGCCCCACTTGTTTGCCAGCCAGCGTCCGTAGAGAGTGTAAGCACCAAACAGACACACGGCTGCGATCAAAACGATGACCAGCGTGTTCATTTCTTTTACCTCTTTCCTTTGCTTTTCATGCGGCAAAGAGGTCACGCTGTGGCTCCTTTGCCTGAAAATTGTGTATACTTTATCCCCATTTTCATAATTTGTCAATATATTTCGGAGCAGTTCAGAGGATGTGCTAATTCGACAGAAAATCAGGCAAAAAAATTTAGGTGATTTTATTTCACTTGTGAAGAGAAGAAAACTGTGGACACGTTGAATTGAAAACGATTCACGCAAAAGACTTGACTTTCGCACTTTCGTGTGCTAAAGTGATAACGTAATATGATTCTTTCTGTCAGAAGTTCCGGCGTTTGCCGCAGAGGAGACCGCAATGACTGAGAAAAATTCCAGAAAAAACGAGACCGTAGATGCACTGTTCGATGCCATCCTGAGCCTTGAGAGCCGGGAGGAGTGCTATGCTTTTTTTGAGGATCTGTGCACAGTAAAGGAGATCTCCGATATGGCACAACGGCTGGAAGCGGCAAAGCTGCTGCTTGGCGGCCGCACCTATGACCAGATCGTGAAGGAGGTAGAGATCAGCACGGCGACCATCAGCCGCATCAATCGTTGCATCCAATACGGAACCGGCGGTTACCAGAGCGTAATTGAAAAGATCTCTGCACAGGAGAAAAAGCAGTAACGACTGCACGGCAGGGGACATAAGATGGGGTACACCTTATATAGAAAGGATGAGTCCCCTATGGCAACGATCAATTGTCCCACCACGTTGGAATGTCCGGCCCTGCCCCGTGTTACCCTGAGTCAGGCTGTGATCGATCTGATGGAAAGTATCGCGCTGCAGGAAAGTGCTCTGAGCCACATCCTCTGCGCCGAGAGCCAGAAGATGAAAACCGCACTCGCCATGAACGAGATCGACCTGTGCAAGCTGCTGGAAGTGAACGATTCGGCCACCAACATGGTGCACGCCGTGGCAAATCTGGAGCTGGTGCTGAAGGATAAGCTGGAGTTTATCTCCAATAACCTCTATTATCCCTCCGCTGATAACGGCGCTGCAGCCCAATAAGCCTGCACGACCCCCTGCCTGTCCGCATTCTGGCGGGCAGGCATTTTGCGTTTTAAGGCCAGATTGTGACCGATTTGTATAAAAAGAATAAAAACGATTTGTTGGAATTGCTGAAAGCGCAATTCTGTGCTATACTATACCGTGTATATGTGTGAAAGAGAGGGAAACGAACTTGCAGCACTATGACGTGATCTTATTTGACGTGGACGGAACCCTGATCGATTCCGCCCCCGGCATCCTGAATACACTGGAAGAAGTTTTTACCAAGATGGGCGTGGATGTCACCCATGTGAACCTGCGGCGCTATCTGGGACCGCCGCTCCGCAAGAGCTTTGGAGAGCATTTTTCTGACCCTGCAAAAATCGAGGAAGCCACCGAGCTCTATCGGGAGAGTTACCGCGAAAAGGGCAGCCATGAGGGTACGGCCTACCCCGGTGCGGCAGAGATGCTGCGCCGCCTGAAGGAGGCAGGATTTGTGCTCTGCACCGCAACCTCCAAGCCGACTGTGGTCGTGACCCCCATTCTGGAAGAACAGGGGCTGGCCCCTTACTTTGATTTTATCGGCGGCGCGTCCATGGATGAGAGCCGGGATACCAAAACGGAAGTGGTGCGCTATGTTCTCACCCAGCCCTGTGTACAGGGCAAGCGGGTACTGATGGTGGGCGACCGCAACGATGATATGCGCGGTGCTGCTGATTGCGGGCTGGATGCCGCCGGTGCCCTGTATGGCTACGGCAGCAGGGAAGAACTGGAGCCCTTTGGCCCGGTGCTGCTGGCGGAAAGTTGTGAAGAACTGACGGACAAGCTTCTGGCCTGCCGTGCAAACGGTTGAACGATAGGATAAGTGGTGAATATAACATGAATCATAAGAATCAATCGGACAAACAGTCTATGACATCGCTGCAGCGGCAGGCCGTTCTGGTCTGTGTGGTCTGCGCACTGGCGGCTTTGCTGACCGTAGGCATCACCCTGACCCTGCTCAAACGGGGAAAGCCGGAAACGCCCGGCACACCCGCAGACTCCGTGCAGACGGACACCACCGGGGACGGTGAAAGCACAGATCTTGCCAATCACTATCAGATCGATAACACCTCCAGTGCTCTGCTGACTGAAACAGCGGATGCGGGCACGGAATATCTGGACAGCACCCTGTTTCTGGGAGACTCCAACACCGTGCGTCTGTATAACAACGGTCTGATCTCCTTGCAGCAGTTCTGCGCCAAGGAGGGCATTGGCACCCAGGTGGCCCTGAACGAAGGAATCGTCACCTTTAAGAATGACACCACCCACTACACCATCGCACAGGCGGTGGCAAAAATGAAGCCCCGCCGTGTCGTGATGACCTTTGGCACCAACGACACCGGCATGGAGGTGGCTGATTTTATCAGTAACTATACCGCGCTGGTGCAGGCCATTCAGGAGGCTTACCCCTACACTGATATTATCGTGAACACGGTGCCTCCTATCCCGGAGAATCACTCCAATTACCCCCACATGGATCAGGCCAAGATCGATGATTTTAATATGGCGCTGCTCAACATGTGTGAACAGCTGGGGGTCAAATTTCTGAATACGGCTGAGGTCCTCAAAGGAGAAAATGGCTACGGCCAGCCGGATTACTACACGGATGGTGATATCCACCTCAAGAGCGCCGGTCTCAAGGCTGCGCTGAACTATCTGCGCACCCACGCCTACCAGACCGAGGATCGCCGCCCGGACACCAATAATATCCCCACCCGCACACTGGAATATGTATCCAACCCCAGCTCGGCGGTGCAGGCCCCCAGCTCGGAAGAGCCCGCTTCTTCCAGCGAGAGTGAAAGCGTCAGCAGCTCTGAGACTGCCAGCGTTAAGTTTGAGGCCCGTTATCAGGTGGAAAAGAGCGGCGGCGGCACCCTGAGCTGTGGGAACGAGAGCGGCAAGACCAGCCTGACATACGGCATCACAGATGCATCCCAGTCGCTGACTGTCACGGCCACCCCTGCGGAGGGCCATGTGTTCGTCAAGTGGAGCGACGGCGTGACCAGCAAGACCCGTACCGATACCGGCTTCAAGCAGAATCTGGACGTGACAGCCGTGTTTGCAGCTGCTTCCGTTCACATCTCGGAAGGCAAGGCTTCCGCCGGCTCCTATGTCTTTAAGGCTGCGCTGGAGGGTAAATATGCCAAGAGAGAAAACCTGCATTGGTTCGCCAACGGTCAGGAAGTGAAGGAGGCCGCAGGCCAGACAACGGTCACCGTGTCCGCTTCGGCCATCACCAGCGGCAGCTATAAGATCTATGCGGTGGTTGTGTACAACGACTGCGCCGTGGCCAGCAATGCGCTGACCATTACGGTCAGCCCGGAGCCTGCTTCCAGCTCAAGCTCCGGCAGCTCTTCTACTTCTTCCGGCAGTACATCCGCGTCCTCTTCGGAGAGCGGCAAGTCTGAGAGCACTTCGTCCAGCACTTCCACCTCTGAGAGCACGAGCAGCAGTTCTTCCCACAGCACGGCGGAAAGTGAGAGCAAGAGCGAATCCAAGAGCGAGAGCACCTCTTCTTCTCACAGCAGCTCAGAGAGCAAGGCAGAGAGCACCTCGTCCTCCAGCAGTGCTGCCTCTGAGAGCAAAACGGAATCCAAAGAGCAGACCAACAGTGAATCGGTCTCCGCTTCGGTTGAAAATGATATTGAGCCCGCAGAGGAGCCTTCCGCTTCCACCGAAGCAGAAGCCAGCCGGTAAACCTTTTTCTGTCTGCCCGCATAGGCTGGGCAGAAGGGAGGGAGCCGGATGTTCTGTGAAGAGATCAAGATCCCCGGGCTGCCCGGTGAGGGAACTGTGACCGATGGCAGTGTGGACTGGTATGAGATGGACTGGGAGAATGTGGACAACGGCGTGACCGAGGAGCAGATGCCCAGAAACATTGACAAACCCTGCACCGCGCAAGATCCGTGCACGGACAATTCCCCGGTGCAGACCGATGATGAAACCTATGAGATAGTTCAGGAATAACCGGAAGCCAGCTCTGCTAGGGCGGGGCTGGCTTCTCGCTGTTCTTTTGATCTGGGAAAAATTCCCCGGTGATCGGGGACAAGCGTCCCGGAAAATGACGCAAGCATGAAAGAGGGGTAATGAACCATGGCAAAATACTATTGTGTTCTGTTTGATGCAGACAACACGCTGCTGAATTTTGATGCAGCGGAAAACAAGGCGCTGGCTGACACCCTGCGGGAGTACGGCATTGAGCCTGATGCCGAGACGGTGCAGACCTACCGCACCATCAACGAGGAGCTCTGGCGGCAGCTGGAAAAGGGCCAGATCCGCCGGGACAAGCTGATGGGGGAGCGGTTCACCCGCTTTCTGAAGGCAGTGAATGCCGCAGGCAACGGTGTGGAGATGAACAAATTCTATCTGGATCAGCTCTCTACCCACCCTGACCTGACATCTCCCAACGTGCTGGACGTGCTCCGGGAGCTTTCCGAAGTGGCAACATTGGCTGTGGTGACCAATGGCTTTGACCGGGTGCAGAGCCGCCGTGTGCGGGAATCCGGCATTCTGGATTTTGTGGAGGATGTGTTCGTTTCTGAAAAAATGGACAGCGAAAAGCCCAACCGCAAGATTTTTGATGCCGCGCTCCGTGCGCTGGGCGTGGAGAACCGTGAGCACGTGCTGATGGTGGGCGACAGCCTGAGCAGTGATGTGCAGGGCGGTGTGAACGCCGGGCTGGATACCTGCTGGTATAACCCCAACCACGCCGAGAATCCCGGCAAGGTCGTTCCTACCTATGAGATCAGCAGCCTGGAAGAGCTTTACCCGCTGGTGATGGAGCCGGAGGAACTGGCCAATGTGGGCCTGAAGAATCGCCGCCACCAGCTGTAATGCTGTGCGGCCTGTGTGAGAGATTGGAAAACGAACAATGTTGATACATTTGGAAAAGCTGGGCAAGAGCTTTGGCGAGAAGATCGTTCTGCATGATGTCACGGCTAGTGTCGAACGGGAGGACCGCATCGGCATCGTGGGCCAGAACGGCGCAGGCAAAACGACCCTGCTGAAGATCCTGACCGGCGAATATACGGACTACGAGGGTGAGTTCAGTGTGACCCATGGTGTGACGCTGGGTTATCTGGAGCAGAATGCAAAGCTCGACCCCACGTTGGATATCTACGGCGAGATGCGTTCCTGCTTTGCCCATGTGCTGGATGCCATGGCCCAGATGCAGATCCTGGAGCGCAGAATGGCCGTCAGCCCGGAGGATGCCTCTCTGCTGGAACAGCACGATGCCTTGCAGAACATCATTGATGCCGCTGACGGCTACAATATGGATGTCAACATCAAAAAGGTGCTGTCCGGTATGGGGTTTGCGCAGGATACCTGGACGAAGAATATCGCCGTGCTTTCGGGCGGTGAGCTGACGCGCCTGCGTCTGGCAAAGCTGCTGCTGGAAAAGCCGGATGTCCTGATCTTGGACGAGCCTACCAACCACTTGGATTTTGCCACCATGGAATGGCTGGAGAATTACCTCAAGGGCTATTCCGGTGCCGTGCTGGTCGTCAGCCATGACCGCTATTTCCTGGACAATATCTGCACCAAGATCTGGGAGGTCTCCTTCCAGACCATGACCACTTATAAGGGCAACTTCTCAGCCTATCTGCCCCAGAAGGAAGCTGCCGATGCCCTGCGCCAGAAGCAGCACGATGCAGATGTAGCACTGGCCGAAAAGCTGCAGGATTATGTTGACCGCAACCTTGTGCGTGCTTCCACCACCAAGATGGCCCAGAGCCGTCGCAAACAGCTGGAAAAGCTGGAGATCACGGAAGCACCAAAGGATGAAACGAACCAGCTCAAGTTCCGCTTTGAGTATGATGTGGAGCCGTGGAACGAGCTGGTGCTGATGAAGAACCTGACCATCAGGATCGGGGAGCGCACCCTGCTGGAACCCTTTACCTATACGGTCTGCCGGGGTCAGCGGCTGGTGATCGCAGGCCCCAACGGTGCGGGCAAATCCACCCTGATGCAGGTGCTGGATGGTAAGCGCCGCCCCTCTGGCGGCATGGTGCGGCTGGGTACGGGAGCCCGGCCCAGCATTTTTGCCCAGCAGCAAAACCGTCTGGGACAGGGCCGGGTGATCGATGTCATCTGGAACAAATATCCCCGGATGACGGAGCTGGAAGTGCGCAGCCATCTGGCAAAGCTGGGTTTCCGGGGCGAGACAGTGTTCAAGCCCTGCGAGGCACTTTCGGGCGGCGAGCTGGCCCGCCTGCGCTTTGCTGAGATCGTGCTGGAGCGGCCCAATCTGCTGTTTCTGGACGAGCCCACCAACCACCTGGACATCTACACCCGCGAGAACCTGACCGAAGCCCTGATGGCATACACTGGGACCCTGCTCATGGTCACCCATGACCGCCATCTGATGAACAGTCTGGGCTGTCCCATCCTCTATCTGGAAGATGGCAAGGCCACCCTGTATCCGAGCTACGATGCCCTGATGGGCCGTGCCGCTCCTGCAGCTGCCCCAGAAAAAGCCGGGGATCAGCCCGCCAAGGCCGGTTACGGCAAAGAGCAGCGCCGCCGCCGCGCGGAGCTACGGGCCAAGATCAAGGCTTGCGAGGATGAAATGGAAGCCTGCGGGGCAAGAGAAGTGGAGCTTGACAATGAGATCAACTCCCCGGAGGTCTACAATGACCCCGATCTGCTCCGCCAAAAGAGCGATGAGCTCAGTGATCTGCGCTTCCATCAGGAGGAGCTGTTTGCTGCCTGGGAAAAGGCAATGGAAGAGCAGGAGCAGTACGAACAGGCTGCTGGTGAAGAATAATCCGCTGCAAAGGAGAACAATGATGCCTCATAACCGCCGCAATTACAACAAAACGCACAGCATCGCCCTTTCAGGTCTGCTGTTTGCTCTGGCGATGGCGCTTTCCTTCATCGAGGGCACATTGGTCATCCCCGGGCTTTTGCCAGGCATGAAGCTGGGTCTGGCGAATATTGTGGTGATGTATGCCCTGTTCTTCATGGGGCCAAAACAGGCCCTTGTGCTGGATGTGCTGAAGGCGTTCTTCGTCTTTCTGGTCTCCGGCTGGACGGCAGGTTTTCTTTCCCTCTGCGGCGGCCTGCTCTCACTGCTGGTGATGTGGCTGCTCTACTATCACTGCCCGCTGCGGCCTACCTGGTTCATCCTGTCGGTCTGCGGCGCGCTGGCCCACAACATCGGACAGCTGCTGGGAGCCAGTGTCATCCTTTCCACAGCAGTGTCCCTTTACTATGCACCGATTATGCTGGTGCTGGGCCTTGTGATGGGAATGCTCACCAGTGTCACCCTGCGGGCCATACTGCCTGCGCTGGGACGGCTGGGTTATAATATCCAGGAAAACCGCAAAGGATGAGCTGCCCGGTTGCAACCGGGGCTGGAATCCGATATAATAAATCAAATCTGAATTTTTACCCAACAAAAAAACTGCCCACGGGATAGCGCACTTTGGCGCGGGGCAGCTGGGAGGTATGAGTTTATGTCTGAAAAAGTGACTGTCAAGGTGGAGCGCAATATCCTCCATCTTCCCGCCATTGCCCTGCGTGGGCTGGTGGTGTTCCCCAACAACCTGCTGCATTTTGAGGTGGGCCGTGACAAGAGCATTGCCGCTGTGGAATGGGCCGTGCGGAATAAATCTGAGGTGTTCCTCATTGCGCAGAAGGATATGAAGGCTGAGGACCCCAAGGCAGAGGAGATGTACCAGTACGGCGTTGTGGCCGAGATCAAGCAGGTTATGCGTGTTTCGGATGATCTGGTGCGCATTCTGGTGGAGGGCAAGTTCCGCGCCAAGCGCACCGAGCTGGATACCGAAGGCAGCTTCCTGCTGGCATCGGTGCGGCCGGCTCCTGTGCGCCCCATCAAGACAGAGGAAGAGACCGAGGCGGAGGCCCTGCTCCGCAACGTAAAAACAAGCTTCGACGCGGTGCTTTCCATGAATCCCCGCATCAGCAAGGACGTGGTGTTTGCTGTTACCTCGAATAACGACCCCGCCTTCCTGTGCGAGTACATCCCCGCCAATCTGCTCTTCCGCTTTGAGGATAAGCAGGCTGTGATGGAGGAAAGCACCCTCATCGGCCGTCTGCGCCTGCTGGTGGAACGCCTGCATCGGGAGCGCCGGATGCTGGAAATCGACAAGGAGATCGCCCAGAAAGTGGACGAGGCCATGGACAAGAACCAGCGTGATTACTACCTGCATGAGCAGATGCACATGATCAGCCAGGAGCTGGGCGAGGACGATGATACCACGGCAGAGGCCGAGGAGTACCGCCGCAGGATCCAGGAGCTGCATCTGGACGAGGAGCGGGAGAAGAAACTGCTCAAGGAAGTGGACCGCCTTGCCAAGATGCAGAGCAGCAACCAGGAAGGAACGGTCATCCGCACCTATCTGGACACCTGCTTGGATCTGCCCTGGAACAGCTTTACCGAGGACGACCTCGATATCGCCAAGGCACAGCGCATCCTTGACCGCGACCACTACGGTCTGAAGAAGGTCAAGGACCGCATTCTTGAGGTGTTGGCTGTCCGTAAGCTGGCTCCGGATGTCAAGGGGCAGATCATCTGCCTGGTCGGCCCTCCGGGTGTCGGCAAGACCAGCATTGCCCGCTCCATTGCCGAGAGCCTGAACCGCAAGTATGTGCGCATCAGTCTGGGCGGTGTGCGGGATGAGGCAGAGATCCGCGGCCACCGCCGCACCTATATCGGGGCCATGCCCGGCAAGATCATCAACGCCATGATCTCCGCCAAGAGCTCCAACCCCCTGATGCTACTGGACGAGATCGACAAGCTGGCGGGCGATTTCCGGGGTGACCCGGCCGCCGCCCTGCTGGAAGCTCTTGATCCCGAGCAGAACACCACCTTTAATGATCACTTTATCGATATGCCGTTTGATCTGAGCCATGTGCTTTTTATCACCACGGCAAATGATCTGAGCGCCATTCCCGGCCCTCTGCGTGACCGCATGGATGTCATTGAGCTGCCCAGTTATACCCGGGTGGAGAAATACAACATTGCCCGCAAGCATCTGGTACCCAAGCAGCTCAAGGCCTGCGGTCTGGCCGGAAAGGTCACCTTCTCCCAGAGCGCGCTCTACGGCATCATTGACGGCTACACCCGTGAGGCCGGTGTCCGCACCCTGGAGCGTACCATTACCAGTGTCCTGCGCAAGTGCGCCCGCAAGATCGCGTCCGGTGAGGCGGAAAACGTTTCTGTGACCAGCAGCAGCCTGGAAGAGCTGCTGGGGCCCCGCTTTGTCAAGCCTGATTTTCTCAACCGGACCAATGCCATTGGCATTGCCAACGGTCTGGCCTGGACCAGCATCGGCGGCGAGACTCTGCCCATCGAAGTGCAGGTCATGGATAATGGCAGCGGCAAGATCACCGTCACCGGCTCGCTGGGCGACGTGATGAAGGAAAGTGCCCAGCTGGCCATTACCTATGTCCGTGTTCACGCCGAGGAATACGGCATCGACCCTGAGCGGCTGAAAAAGTGCGATCTGCACATCCATGCCCCCGAGGGTGCCGTGCCCAAGGACGGCCCCAGCGCCGGTGTTACTCTGACCACGGCTCTGGTGTCCTGCCTGTCCGGCATCCCGGTGCGCGGTGATGTTGCCATGACCGGCGAGATCACCCTGCACGGCAATGTGCTGCCCATCGGCG
>OFMT01002462.1_pt1 | contig 10948 bp, 11 predicted proteins | sample 1541891 | NCBI WGS metagenome assembly OFMT01 (sample SAMN04209230, study PRJEB22552) | human gut metagenome | biome: gut; material: feces | host: Homo sapiens | place: USA: Oklahoma | reverse complement strand
TTCATCTGAGCCTTTTTCTTTTGCTCAGTTTTTTCATAGGTCATTTGACACTATCCCGATTGGATTGAACCAACTTTTGCCCTTCTATATTTTATGACGCAAAAATCTCTGAATAGTTCCGCGTATATTGATAGTATATAGTCCATGTCACAAAAAAACCATTTGGTCCATTTTGCCACCATTCGCTTGGCGGATTTTCCGTTGTTTCTGTCAAGTCCCGTCCAGTCCAATCTCATTCCGGGTCAAAAGTAGATCAAAGGCATTTCTACAATTGCGTAGAATGAAATATATCAGCTTACTGCATTATGATTTGGTGGACTATCCCCGAAAACGGCGCTTCATTTCATCCGCAGGGAGTGTGCCAAGCTGCCCGTCTTCAATCGCATATATCTCATCGCATAGAGTTTCGATGTCCTCATAATTGTGGGAGGTCATTAGTATTGTTTTCCCCTCTGCGTGCAAGGTGCGGATAATTTCTTTTACATCGTTATAGGTCTTGTAGTCTAATGCGTTAAACGGTTCATCCAGGACAAGAATATCCTGCCCCTCCATGATTGCTTGTGCTAAACCGAGTTTTTGTTTCATGCCGAGAGAATAGTGCTCAACCTTGGTGCGATCTTCCGGGTCAAGACCGACCTTCTTCATAGCATCACGAATTTCTTGATCACCAATGACTCCCCGAATCCCTGCCAGATACCGCAGATTCTGTAATCCCGTGTCTAAACTGATAAAGCCGGGCGAATTGATTAGTACCCCCATGTTTTCAGGAAAGTCTCTGCTGTTGCCCAACGCTTGATCACGCACAGAAACAATTCCACTATCCGGCACAAGAAAACCACAAATAATCTGGAAAAGGACAGATTTACCACTTCCGTTAGAGCCGACAATTCCAACCGTATGTCCAGCCTCTACCGAGAGTGAAACATCCTTTAGAATCACTCGCCGTAAAAACGCCTTGCTGACTTTATCTATCTTGATAATTGTACTCATCGTTTAACCTCCACTTTTCCAAAGAGATACCGAGCCCCATAGTACCAGATCCAAGTCAACAGGATCAAATTGCAGACAACGAGCTCGACTGTCGTTGTGACAGGCAGAGATGTTCCACCCGTACCCTCAATACGCAGGCGCAACAAGCTTGATGCTCCGACTGGAAGCCACGGGATTGGCAGCAGACTTAGAAGATGCAGTAAAACAATGACCAGAAAACCAAATGCAGGATTCCTGTTTAAGCAAAGGAATAGGAAAATTACAAGAAACTGAAACCCCATATCAAGAAATCGGAGCATAGTTGCCTCTAATACCAGCTCTACGGGAACAGCATAGTTCAAAGCAAAAATTGGAATGACCTCCGCCATCAACAAGCTCCCACAACAGCAAGCTATCCATTCCGCCGATACACAGAGTAATGATCGCAACATATTGTTCCGCCGCTTTGATCGTATCATCAGAAAAGCCGAGTTTTCGCTCGTTGCCTGTATAAGAAATCGGCCCACCGGCCATAAAGGGAGCAGCTCCGCCAGTAACAATGCCATAAATCCGAGCGGATAGAAATATCCTGTGCCATGTCCGGCCAGCAGCCGAATGACCCACTCACGACCATCGATTGGAACTCCGCCAGAACACCAGACCCACCCGACCAGCAAAGCGAGCAATATGGCAAGCACAAGAAAATTACTTGCAGAGAACAGAATATGCCGATAATACGCAGGTAGCCCTTTGGATATGCGGTGATGATGCGCAGCACTTCGCCAACCACCTTGTATGCTGCAAATAACTGTTACGACAAATAGAAGCGTTACTATGACAGTCAAAGGGAAGCGCCAGCCCGCCGTCAGATTATGAAGCAACAAGACCCAATGGTTGATTCCGGTCAAATAGCAAAAAGGCGGTCTGGACATGATAGGCAATTTAATGCTCAAAATGGTGAGTATATAAAGTGCCAGCAAGACTTTGATTGCCTTTTGGCGTTGTAGGAAGTGACCGAGCCAAAGAGTCAACAATGCAATCAGCCAATAGCCCATCAACATATATACTGCGGCACAGAATACGGCTACCCATGCTCCTGGGAAGCTCTTGACTAATAGCGGAGCAATCTCTTTAAGTAAGCTGCTTCCTGAAAAATTGTCCCATCCTTGCTTTATGACGGAAAGCCCCGCGCCAGTCACAAATAGAATGGTTATTTGCCCCAGCCATAGGCCGCTGCATAACACGCCGAGAGATCTCCATTTCGACGTGAAGTAATGCTTGTATGATCCATAGCGAAGGACAAAGATGATTGGGTCATCTTCCATAACGCTCCCGCAAAAAAACAGCAGTATAGGGAGAATCGCAAATATGAAATAATACTGGTTATATAGCAACGATAGTATGTGGCTCGATAGAGCAGAGCACATACTTGTTCGGCGGCTCAACCCAAAGGCTAAAGAGAAGCCCCAAAACAGCAGAGGTTTTCCGAAGCCGATTTGCCGACAAAGTCTCTTAGTCATAATCTCTATATCGTATAAATTGCCTGTCTCTTAACTTTTGTGTAATAGAGGATGATCGCTCCGATCACAAGACACATTAACACAGGGCCGACAATAAAAGAACCAAGGTTGATGTATACCCTGCAGGTGGGCTCAAACGCGGTTACGAAGCGGTAAGTTGCTAAATCGAGAGATGCAGACGAAAGAGAGGCTAAAATAAAGTTTTCTAAAATGACATACACAAAGGGAGCTGTCAAAATTACAAATATGTTCCGAGAAAATAGGGCCAGCACAAATCCAAAGGTCATTGTCAGAACACCTAATAACGCTTTCCATGCAGAAAGAAGTAAGCCGTAGATCAATGGGAACTGTACATACAGGGTCAGCAAGAAATGACTATATTTATCATGTGGCGGGAGTACGTTTGCGGGAGTAACTACATAAAGCGCACAAAGCAGCGACATAACATACGGAATAAAAAGGATGCAGAATCCAGACAGCGCGCAAGCTGCCCATTTAATACTCAAATACTTTTGCCTTGAAATTCGAGAAAGCGTATAAACAATAAAGCGGTCGCGCCGTTCATAATAGAGCTGCCAACACACTGGTATCGTAACGAACAAGGGAAAGAGCAATGCAATATATTCAGTTCCAATTTCCCATGCGTCGATATGGAAATAAACGGTATAGTCTCTTTGGAGAACGCAGGTAAGGATACAGGTCAGGACGGTCAATATCGCAGTTGTGGTGATGACAGGTTTGAAAATTTTGCCAAGTTCTAATTTCAAAAGCCGCAGCATAGAATCACATCCTTTTGAACTAATTTTACCTATCCTCACAAGTATGTGCAAGTCAGATGGAACAAACAAGGGGTTTAAGGGAATGAAATCCCCGAAACCCCTTGCTTGTTACTTCATGAAATCAAGGCACCGATGGTCAAATAGTTCTGCCCGTTTTTCTCCTCGTTTTTAACAATGATTTTCCCGCCGTGCTGCTCTACCATTTTGCGAACATTAGATAGTCCATATCCCCGGCCCTGATCCGCCTTTGTTGACCAACCGCGTCTAAACATTTCTGTCATTTCCGTTCGAGAGATTGGTGGACAAGGGTTTGATACCAGAAGCAAAAGAGCGTTCACCTCGTCCTCGGCTTGAAGATACACGGTATCTCCGTCGGATGACGCCTCTAAAGCGTTATCCAATAGAATTCCAAGTAAATCGATCCAGTCACTCTCGGATAAAGAACGATGCAAAAATGAACCGGCGATGGATATTTGGAGTTGGATATGCTGCATCTGTGCTTGCATTATTTTCCCAAATAGCATTCCGCACAGCACTTTGCTGTCGCACTTTAATAACTCACGATCTGAGGGATTCAAGCTGATTTGTCCGGTCAATTCTGTAATTTTTGCTTTGGCCTCGTCCAGCGTTCCCGTAGTCATCACTGCTGCTGATATTGCCATCATGCGATTATTGTACTCATGCTGTTGGGCTCGTACAGACTCCACCAATTCTTCCACCATAGGAAGATATTGCTCCAACAGGCGGCCTCTGCGTTGAAATTGGATGCGGCTCTGATCCCAAAGAAGAACCATGCCATCTATCAAAACCAATAATGCCAAAAGAGTTGCCATGATTGGAAGCCACAGATTTGTGCGCAGCAGGTCTGCCTGCCATACCCGCCAGGCAAGCAACAAGATGAGAAAAGAATTTCCAATGATAATGCAGAGCGGTGTATCGCCTTCTTTTAGCTGTTCTCTTATCCAACGGAGCAATCCAGTTCCCCACAGAGCCGCCCACAAAAGGAGCGAAAGCATACGTACCCCATATACAGGCCAAAAACCGACGCTCAGATCAAGTAGTCCAAGTACAACAAAGCACACTTCTCTCAGAAGCAGGAAAAGCGCAAATTGCATGGTAGTTCCCCAAAAGATATGTGCTTCTCCCGAATCAAAGCAAACACTATTCAAAAGGAGTACGGCTAAAAGCAGGAATAATACAAAAACGAAATTGTCCAGCGGGACAACAACATAGGCAACAGGATCTGTGCTGTATCCTGTAAGGCGGGATAGTAGGCATATAACAAAATTCCCGGCAAGCACGCAGTTCCTCAATCGTCCTTGCCAGCCAAGCGTTCCAAATACACAGGCACTCAAAAGGGCAGAATCCAAAAACACTTGAACAAACAATTCGACTCCCATCATAAAGCTCGCTCCCTCAAGTTGTGCTGGTACTTTTCTCCAATAGGGATAGTCTCTTTACAATCTTTCAGCCACAGCTCTTTTGCACCTTTGTCGATTTTTTTGATGAATACCGGATTGATTAAAAAACTTTTGTGACATTGAATCAGATTATCTTTCCCTGCTAACTCCAGCAATCGCATCAGGCTGTAACCAGAAATCTGGTCTGCCAGATCTTCCCCTTGTGAGATACTATGAATGACAAGCCGTTTTCCAAAAGATTCTATATAACGAATTTGCTTTAGTTCATATTCAAATAGAAATTGCTTCTGCTCAATTCGGAGTATGGGCTCTGGCTTCTTCATTTGCTGTCCCATATCAAGTGCAGTCGAAACAGCTCTTAGGAATTGCTCTTGCGTAAAAGGCTTAATGAGAAAGTCATAGCATTTGATCTCGCGGTAAGCCGCTAACTCCTCACCACCTAATTCTGTTGTAAAGAGGATTGGCGTAAATCGATACTCTGGCATAGCACGGATATGTTTTCCCAACTCGGTTCCGCGATAGTCCGGCAGTTGAATGTCCAAAATAAACAAATCAATATGATGCTTACCAGCCCAATCAAAAGCATCTGTTGCAGTAGCGCAGATTGTGATCTGATGGTCACTATATAACGCTTTCATGTATTGACATATCAGCGCTGCGGCTGCCGCGTTATCTTCAACTAAAAGGAGCTGCGCCATCCTGATCACCTCATTTTCCTCTCTCAATTAGGGTTGAGCAAAACGCGAGTTTTGCAAAGTTGAGCCACAATATATAGGTTTCAAGCGAGTCGGATGGCACTATTTATTGTATAGTCTCATGAGCAAATCGGAGTTTTGCTCATCCCTATCTCTCAATACCAAAACAATTATATAATGCCGGTTGCAAAACCGAAAGTAAAACCGCGTTTGTCATAAGCAACGATATCAATTTTTTCACTTGTGTGCTCTCCTTTCTTTGCCTCTGTTTGGGTTTTCCTTCCTACTTTTTTCTTATTTCATTGATCACCTCCACAATAATGCAAATTATATACCCCAAAACCATTATGCCCACAGGCACTACTACAAAAATTAGGAAAAATTTACCAATATATTCATATATGGCCGCTTCTACTATGCTCCCCATTTTTATCCCCTCCTGTCCTTTCCAGAGTCAGCCATGAGCAAAACTCCAAAAGAGTAGTAATTGCAATGGTTCCCGGCCATGGCTTCAACCGAAAATCACTCATATGGTATAGAAAGCGGAGCCCCTTCTTGGTAAAATTGACTTGAGAGAAAACCAACCAGAAAGGGGCTGGCCGCTATCTACCGACAGGAAATCATTCAGGATGTGACATTGTTTACATCCCAAAGCGTCGCCATGTTTTACGACAAGCTTTTCAGCAGCTTGGACTTCACGCTGCCCAGGGCGGCAACCGGGCGGAGAGGCTTCCCCAAAGAAGCCATGGTCTGTGCGTTTATCGTTATGAAATGTGAGGGGTTCTCACAAATCACAGATCTGATGGATTATCTGGACAACAACCGGCTCATTGCCCATTACTGCGGTTTCAATATCATGGAGCCGCTACCATCCTATTGGACTTATGATCGCTATCTACGGCAGTTGGACAACGGTGAGTTGAAAGCGATCATCGCCGACCTGGTGCGGCAGCTGTATGAGCTGGGCGTGGTGGACGCATCCTTCATCGGTCTGGATTCCACACCCGTCATGGCGAACACGAAGCAGAACAATCCAAAATCCTTTGCAAAAAGCAAGTTCTCCAAGGAAAACCACCCGAAAAGCGACCCGGACTGCGCCCTGGGCGTCCACTCGGCCTCCAACCAGCACAATGAGCGCCGGTATGAGTTCTACTGGGGCTACAAAAGTCATGTGCTGGTGGACTGCATCTCCGGCCTGCCGCTCTACGAGCTGACCACACCGGGCAATATCGCCGATTCCTCCGTCGCCGCTGAGATCCTCGCAGCTGCGAATCAGACGGTTTCTTTGAAAGAATGCACCTTCCTTGCCGACAAGGGCTACGATGTGAAAAGCATCTACAACACCGTGAAATCGGTCTATGAGGGCGAGGCTTTTATTCCCCTCAATCCACGCGGCACGAAAGCCTCTGAAGCGATTTCTGTCGGTAATCCAATCTGCGCGGCCGGGCTGGCTATGCACAAAGATGGCAAGACCACCGATGGCAGAGGGGGGATTCGGCAGAAATACTGCTGCCCCTTCCGCCAATCCAAAACCGGCGAATGTCCCTGCAACCACAAGAATTGGAACAACGGGAAGAAAAACCGAGGCTGCACGAAATATAAGACCGTTCCCGATGACTACAGGCTTTCCATTGACCGCAGCTGTCTCTACTTTAAACGGACTTACGCCCTGCGTACAGAGTGCGAGCGCTACAATTCCCGCTTCAAATCCACAGGTCAGGAACGGCTGTGGGTGCGCAGCGGCGCAAGCGCGGCGAACCTCAACACGCTGGCTCATATCCCTGCCCTGGCAGTTGCGCTGGCCGCCGTTTTGTCCGGCTCTCACTCCTGCCGCGCATCCAAATCATTCCGGCGAGGCGCTTAAAGTGTGCTCTCATACGGCTTTTTTCGCTCGGTTTTCTATCGGGCTTGCTATTTATGCGCTTTTTCTCTTTGCCGGGTGACCCCCGCCTTCTTTCTCTCTTCGCCCTTTTGTTTTAGGACTTGTTTTGCTCATCTCTATTCTGAACTAAAAGTATTCCGCGATATGACAAAACAATGGCCTGTTCGATGCTGATTACGCCCTTTGGATCGAGCATCCCTTCTGCCGTTCCCCGAAACAGATCAGCGTTCGACAGGATTCCCAGTGCTTCAATCGCCCAACTGGAGATATCATCTTTATCCGCAAAAGAAACCATCTTAGGGGATCTTAGAATGAGTTTTTGACCAATTGTTTGTTCAATATAGTCAAATGTGCGGTAAAGCATAGTAGCGTATTCCTCTCGTGTCACATCCCTGTATGGCTCAAACTTTGAGCCATCTCCAGTGCCCTTTGTAATTCCTATTGCGTATGCCTTATTGATATCTTCAAACATAGTGTGCCCAATAGGTACATCATCAAATACTTGGACATCGCTGCCTTCAATCGAAGCGTTTGTTGCTATCTCTACGAATTTGACAAGAAATGCTGTTGCCCAGTCTCTATGCAACGCTCGCCGGCAATCATCATACATTTCAAACGGTAGCAGTCCTTCGTTTTCAGCAGCAGATACTTCCGCCTTTGCCCATTCACTATATATGGGTAGATCATTTGCGAAAGCAATGGTTCCCATAGATGCACAGAGCAAGAAGGCTACGCATACAGTAGCCACTTTTCTTAAAAAAGCATTCATGTTTCTCCTCCTATCAGTATTTTTCAAAAGTGTTATTCGGCGGTATCTGCTTCTTGGAAAGAATAAACCTTTCTTCCTTGGCGGGCCACTCTACGTCGTTTGCTGGCTCGATTTGACGAAGCAAGGAGCAAATCTCGTCAACGTATTTCGCATCGGTGACGGGGCCTTCGGACTGATTGCTGTCGAGCTTGTCGGGCTCGAAGTAAACGGCATCCGCCGAATCCAGTGCATTGATGAGCTGCTCCCGCAACGATGCCTCATCAAGCGGCTTTTTCTCCGCATCGCCGCGCAGATCGTCAATCTCATCCTGAATGGGAAGAGTGAGACGGACAATCCGTTCCGTTTCTTCGTTGCTTACGATGGCTACGGTCAGCACTGTACCATCCTGTGAATAGACAAGGTCATAGACGTACTCATTTTCCGCAAGGTCTAATTCGGCAAGTGTGCGCCCATCAATCGAGAGAATGTTGCCACCATAAGCATAGACGGCGGTAGAAAGATCGTCGTTCTGCCAAACAAGGTGTGTGCCGACGAAAGCGTTGGAAAATCGGCGGATTTCTGTATCAAAAATGAAGTAAAAAGCATTCTTCGGTCCGCCGTGGCCGGTGATCACTACATACTGCCCTACTGCGTCACAGCCGAGGAGGGAGGTGATGGCGGGACTTTGCTCCGCAAGATCCCAGCTTTCACCGCCATAGGAAAAGACGGTGCCGCTGATACTAAAATCCTCTTCTGCCGCGTTGCTTGCGCTAATACATTCAAGCAGATAGTCTCTCAGTTCTGCACTTCCGGAGCGCAGCTCATAGAGTCGCGCTGCCTTGCCGCCTGTGATGGGGTTGACCAGCATTTCACGCTCAGAGAGCATGATCTCGCAGCGTTCGCCCGCGGCGCTGATAAAATAGAGCCTTGCATAGCAGTCCTGCATTGCTGACGCAGCGCCGAGGCGCTTGTATTGCAGGGCATCCAGCAAAGCATAGACGGCGTCTGTTTCCTCCGCCGTCAACTGGACGTTGGATGGCTGCACACCGCTTGCGTCCGTTACATCGGCATAAGTGACCTGTTCCCGATGGAAACCGACCAGTCCGGCGGCGTCGGTATCCGTAGGCGGATTCGTCAGAAAGCACACCGCCACAACGACGCACACGGCGACCGACGCCGCGACCACCCAGAACGCGGGCTTTTTGTAGTGAAGCGCGTTCTTCACACGCTCCTTGACGCCAACTTCACCGAACGCCAGCGGGCAGGTGATGACCGCCTTGCGCGGCATACTGCACGCAAGCAGCACCGTGGAATAGGTCTTGACGGCGCTCTCGTCCATCGTGCGGATCACCCGCTCATCGCAGGCCAGCTCAATGTCGCGGCAGAGCAGTGCATAGGCGAGCCACAGCACGGGGTTGAACCAGTAGACAGCCAGCAGCGCGAAGCCCAGCGGCTTCCACCAGTGGTCACGCCGCGCGAGATGCGCCCTCTCATGCGAGAGTACATTCTGCCGCTGCACCTCGTCCAGACCGGAGGGCAGATAGATGTGTGGTTTTACAACACCGAGGATAAACGGCGAGGAAATGGCATCACAAAGGTAGATATTTTCCCGCACACAGAGCGATACACTCACGCGCCGGCGCAGCCGAAGATAACTCACGAGCGCATAGAGCAGCATGGCTCCAAGGCCGATGAGCCACACCCAGCCTGCGATCTCCGTCCAGACATAGAGCGGGTTGACGCTTGCCAACGGCGCGGCGGCAAAATGCTCGCTGAGTGAGGGATTCACAGCATTGTCGATGATCTTCACACCGCTCGTGATGGTCGGCGCAGGGTCAAACTGCACGACCGCGGGATTGACCGTTTCGGCACTGGGGATCAGGCTCAGTGCGCTCTCTATGGAAAATGGCAGCATAAGGCGCAGCGCGACGATGCCCCAAAGCAGAACATTCATCCACTTGGGCGAACGCTTTGATACCAGGCGCAGCACCAGCACGGCCAGCACCAGCCAGCTTGCGGAAATGCTCAGATTCAAGAGCTTCAAAAAGATGGCGGCCATAGGCTCACTCCTTTCCGCAGCGGTCGATCATGCGCTGAATTTCCGCAATGTCCTTCTCCGAAAGAGACTTCCGCGTGGTAAAGGCGGCAAGAAACGCGGGAAGGGAACCGTCGAAGGTGTCCTCCACAAATTTCTCACTCTGTACGGCGTTATAGCCCTCCTGCGAGAGAAGGGAAGTTACCGTGCCGTTTTCGTTCTGAAAGATACCGTGTTCGCAGAGTTTTTTCAAAACTGTGTAGGTCGTGGATTTTTTCCATTGCAGCTCCTGTTCGCATAGTTTCACCAGCTCGCCGGAGGTCAGCGGCTCATGCTGCCAGATGAGTTCTGCAAAACGCGTCTCAACAACGCCCAGTTTGTAACCGTCCATGTGGGCCTCCTTCTTTGCCGGTCTACTTATGATAGACTTCTGATGCTTGAAGTCTATCATAAGTAGACTGTACCTGTCAAGCATATTTTGCACCGCTGAAACCAATGAAAAATCTGTCAGACCAGAAAAACGATAGCGAAAAAGGAATGCCTCTCGTTTTTTCAAACTGTTCTATACGTTAACACGAGGACAATAAATTTTCAGAGCCGCACTAAATTATAGGTTGAATACCCTCTGCTAATTTAATCAGTTCCCCCTCAATCAAAAATACTGCATCCTGCTCGGAAAGCACCATCGCCACACACCGCAAGAACATTATAGAAAGCTGGGTATCCACAGAGCCTATCAGCTCAAAATCTGTATTGCACTTCTGCGGCAGGAACAAGAAGCACAGAATTGAATAAGGAAAAAGGGGGCGCTATTTTGCAACGCCCCCTTTATGCCTATTTCTGCACCGCGCAGCCGCCCCATTCGACGACCGTGAAGCCCGTGCGCTCGGGCGCGGAAA
>OFMT01002460.1_pt1 | contig 10949 bp, 9 predicted proteins | sample 1541891 | NCBI WGS metagenome assembly OFMT01 (sample SAMN04209230, study PRJEB22552) | human gut metagenome | biome: gut; material: feces | host: Homo sapiens | place: USA: Oklahoma | reverse complement strand
GCTATATGCTGGTGGACGGCCACGGCAACTTCGGCTCCGTGGATGGCGATCCCCCCGCTGCCTACCGTTACACGGAGGCCCGTCTTTCCAAAATTTCCAATGAAATGCTGCGGGATATCAAGAAGGACACCGTGGACTGGGACCCCAACTTTGACGAGAGCCGCAAGGAACCCCGTGTGCTGCCCAGCCGCTTCCCCAACCTGCTGGTCAACGGCTCCTCCGGCATCGCCGTGGGCATGGCCACCAACATCCCGCCCCACAACCTGCGGGAGGTCATCGGAGCCTGCATCCACGTGCTGGATGATCCCGATGCCACGCTGGCGGACCTGATGACCTATATCAAGGGTCCCGACTTCCCCACCCGTGGCCTTATCATGGGACGCAGCGGCATCCGCGCCGCCTACGCCACCGGCCGTGGCCGGGTGGTGATGCGGGCCCGCCACGAGTTCGAGGAGTTCGGCCACGACCGCACCCGCATCATCATCACGGAGCTGCCGTATCAGGTGAATAAGCGGATGCTCATCAAGAGCATGGCCGATCAGGTGGAGGACAAGCGTCTGGAGGGCATCTCCGACATCCGGGACGAGACGGACCGCAACGGTATGCGGATCGTCATCGAGCTGAAGCGGGACGCCAATCCGCAGGTGGTACTCAACCGCCTGTTTGCACAGACCCAGCTGCAAACCACCTTCGCCATCAATATGCTGGCGTTGGTGAATAACCAGTCCCAGCCGAAGATCCTCTCCCTGCGCCACATCATCGACGAATATCTGGCCTTTCAGGAGGAGATCATCGTCCGCCGCACCCGCTATGACCTGAAGGACGCACAGGCCCGTGCTCATCTGCTGGAGGGTCTGCTCATCGCACAGGACAACATCGACGAGGTCATCCACATCATCCGCACCAGCTATGACAACGCCAAGGAGAACCTCATGTCCCGCTTCGGGCTGGACGATGTGCAGGCACAGGCCATTCTGGATATGCGCCTGAAGGCGCTGCAGGGGCTGGATCGTGAGAAGCTGCAGGCGGAGTACAAGGAGCTGGAGGAGAAGATCGCCTACTTCCTGAAGGTGCTGTCCGACGATGCTCTGGTGCGCTCCATCCTGAAGGAGGAACTGTCCGCCATTGCCGAGAAGTACGGCGATGACCGCAAGACGGAAATTCAGGACGTGGAGGACGAGATCGACATCGAGGACCTCATCGAGGAGGAGGAGTGCGTCTTTACCCTGACGGAGAACGGCTACATCAAGCGCACCGCCGTCAGCGAGTACGCCGCCCAGAGCAAGGGCGGCATGGGCAAGAAGGGCATCACCACCCGTGACGAGGATACCGTGGTGGATGTGTTCACCGCCTCCACCCATGACTATCTCCTGTTCTTTACCGATACCGGCAAGGTCTACCGCAAGAAGGGCTACCAGATCCCGGAGAGCGGCAAGACCGCCAGAGGCACCAACATCGTCAATATCCTGCAGGTGGAGCAGGGGGAGAGGATCCAGACCATGCTCCACTACCGGGAGGCCGGGGAGGGCCAGCTGTACCTCTTCATGACCACCCGTAACGGTACGGTGAAGCGCCTGCCGGTGGAGACGCTGAAGAATCTCCGCAACAACGGCATCCGGGCCCTGACGCTGGACGAGGGCGACGAGCTCATCAACGTGCAGGAGACCGACGGCAGCCAGCGCATCCTCATTGCCACCCACGACGGTCAGGCGGTGTGCTTCGACGAGACGGACGTGCGTGCCATGGGCCGCACCGCCGTGGGCGTCCGGGGCATCCGCCTGCGGGAGGGGGACTATGTGGTGGGCGCCGCCCGAGCCGAGGCCGGCAAGACGGTACTCTCCATCACGGAGCGTGGCTACGGCAAGCGCACCCCGGTGGAGGAGTACCGCATCACCAGCCGTGGCGGTCTGGGTATCCGCAACTACATGGTCACGGAAAAGACCGGCCCCATTGTGGGCATCAAGGTGGTGGACGGACAGGAGGACCTGCTGCTGATGACGCAGGCGGGTATCCTGATCCGCACGGCGGTGGACAGCATCCGCATCGCCGGCCGGGCCACGCAGGGCGTTATCGTCATGCGCTTTAAGGAGGAGGGCGACCACGTCATCTCCATGGCGCTGGCGGACCGGGAGACGGAGAAGGAAGCCGCCCCGGCAGAGGAATAAGCCATGGGGAAGAAAAAGGAGCAGTACTGCCCCCTGACCCGGTGGCGGTACTTCACCAAGACCCTGTACCACGATCCCTCCGCCACGGGGGAGTTCACCTATGACGGCGTGGTGTACCGCAAGAGTGAGGCCCTCCAAGCGGTGGAGAGCCGCAACTCCCGGCTCCAGATGGGGCTGGTGGGCCTGATGTTTCTGGCCTTTGTGCTGGCCACCTATTTCCGCAGCGCCATGCCGCTGGCGGCGGGCATCCTGCTGATCGTGGCGGGGCAGGCTCTGCGTCTGAGCCGTCTGCCCAAGGATATCCTCTCCCACCTCACCGACACCGGACGGAGGGAGCTATGATGGAATCATTGCAGGTCATCGCCCGCATCCATACGGAGCTGCCTGAGAAGTTCGGCGTGCCGCGGCAGAGCGGATTGGTGCCCCAGCTGCGGGGCCGCATCGTCTTTGAACCGGCCTACCGGAACCCGGACGCCGTCCGGGGGCTGGAGGATTTCTCCCATCTCTGGCTCATCTGGCAGTTCTCCGGGGCCATCCGGCAGGACTGGTCCCCTACGGTGCGGCCGCCCCGTCTGGGGGGCAATCGCCGCATGGGGGTCTTTGCCACCCGTTCTCCCTTCCGTCCCAACCATCTGGGCCTGTCCTCGGTGCGGCTGGAGCGGGTGGAGCAGAGTGAGGCGCTGGGGCCGGTGCTCCATGTCTGCGGCGCAGACCTGATGGACGGCACGCCCATTTTTGACATCAAGCCCTATCTCCCCTATACCGACAGCCATCCCGACGCCGTGGGGGGCTTCACCGATGGGCTGGAGAGCCGCTGCCTGCGGGTGGAGTGTCCGCCCCAGCTGCTGGAGCGCATCCCGGCGGACAGCCGGGAGGGCTTGCTGGGTGTGCTGGCGGGGGATCCCCGCCCCCGGTATCAGGAGGACCCCCAGCGGGTGTACGGCATGGGCTTTGCGGGGCAGAACGTGCGATTCACCGTGGCGGGGGATACCCTCACGGTGCGCTCCATCGACCCGCTGGAGAAGTAACGCCAACATAAAAAGCACAAGAACGCCTATGAAAACTGTAACCATTTACACCGACGGGATAAAAACCGCTATGCGGTTTTACCGGTGATGCCGTTCTGCCGGCCCCTTGCGGGGCAGCCGCAGAACATGGCGGACAGGCCCCGTCGGACGGAGGCCGCCTGATAAAACCATTGGGAGCAACACAAGAACGCCTATGAAAACTGTAACCATCTACACCGACGGGGCCTGTTCCGGCAACCCCGGTCCCGGCGGCTGGGGAGCCATTCTGGAGTGGAACGGTATCGAGAAGGAACTCTCCGGCGGCGAGGCGGAGACCACCAACAACCGCATGGAGCTGACGGCGGTGATCCGGTCGCTGGCTCTGCTGAAGGAGCCGTGCATCGTGGAGCTGTACTCCGACTCCAAGTACGTCATTGACGCACTGGAGAAGGGCTGGGTCTGGGGCTGGAAGAAGCGGGGCTGGGTGAAAAGCGACAAAAAGCCCGCTTTGAACGTGGATCTGTGGGAGCAGCTGCTGCCCCTGATCCAGACCCATCAGGTACACTACCACTGGGTAAAGGGCCACGCCAGCAACGAAAAAAACAACCGCTGCGACCAGCTGGCGGTGGCGGAGAGTAAGCGGTTCTGAGAAATTCACAGAAAGTTCATGTGGATTTCATGATTCCGCCATCTTTACAGGGTACTATCTTACTCGTACAAAGGAACCATTCCTTATGTGATTTTCTCTCTCTCCTAACAAACACACAGCAAAAACGCCAGCCGCAGGGGCTGGCGTTTTTGCGTCTCTCCTGCAAGAAACTATTTTTCTGTTTCAGGAGAGGTTTTTCTGTTCAAGGAAAGATTTTCCCTGCTTGTCGGGGGAGCTTTTTGCGTCTGTTTTTCAGGGGGATATGTTGGCCTGCCTGACCAAGTGATTTTTTCGGCTGCCTGATGAAAAAATGTTTGGCTCTGCTTGCCGAGAAGAATTTTCGTCTCCCTGTCGGAATCATTTTTTCGCCTGATCGTGGGGATGGATCTTCCCTTTCAAGGGGCAGCCGAGCCTGTCCATGGGGACAGGCTCGGCACAATTTTGGACGGATCGGACAGACAGGACGTCACACGCCACGGAAGAAGGCCCGGATGGCTTCCTCATCGGCGGCGACGCTTCCCTGAGCGAAGCCGCTGCGTCCGCCGCCCCGACCGTGGAGGGCGTCGTTCATATGCTTCACGAACTCCCGCAGGTCTGCTCCCGGATGGATGACGGCGTACTGATACCGCTCCCCCTCTCCGGAGAACACGGCGCACCGCCCGCCGCAGGTATGGCTCACGGCGTCGCACAGCCGCCGGGTGCCGTCTCCCGCCAGATCGTGCCGCACCAGCAGCACCTCTCCGGCGTCCCGGTACTGCTCTGCCAGCAGCCGGAACAGTTCCTCCTCCAGTCCGGCGCACCGGGTCTTCAGGGAGAGGACCTCCCGGCCCTGCCGTTCCACAGCTGCGGAGGTGTCGCCGGGCTTCACCGACAGCTGCTGTCCGATGGACCGGTTCTGCTGCCAGCTGCGGCACAGGTGGGCCATGGCCCGGCCGCCGCACACCAGTTCCAGCCGCACCCCCTCCCGGAGCTTCTGGCAGGAGAGAAATTTCACCAGCCCCACCTGTCCGCTGCCGGAGACATGGGTGCCGCAGCAGGCGCACAGATCGGCCCCCGGAAACTCCGTCAGCCGCACCGCCCCCGTCAGGGTCTTTTTGCTGCGGTAGGGGAGGGCCTCCCGCTCCGCCGGGGAGGGGAACGTCACCCGGCAGGGATGATCCTCCCAGATGTACCGGTTGGCCTGCCGCTCCACCTCCAGAACCTGCTCCCAGCGGATGTCGGCGTTATAGTCGATGGTCACGACATCGGTCCCCATGTGGAAGCCCACATTGTCGCAGTGGAAGGCGGCGCACAGCATCCCACTGACAATATGCTCCCCGGAGTGCTGCTGCATATGGTCAAAACGCCGCTGCCAGTCAATGGCGCCGTGGACGGTGCTGCCCACCGCCAGCGGCCCGGCGCAGGTGTGGCAGACGACCCCGTCCCGCTCCTGCACGTCCGTGACCGCCACGCCGCCCAGGACGCCGTGGTCGGCGGGCTGCCCGCCCCCCTCCGGATAGAAGGCGGTGCGGTCCAGCACCACCAGATACCGGCCCTGCTCCTCCCGGCACGACAGCACCGCAGCGTCGAACTCCCGGAGATAGGCGTCCTCATAATAGAGCTTTGTGGTTTCCATAGGCGTCTCCTTTGCGTTTTTTTCCATTATGCCACAAACGCCGCCCCATTGCAACGCCGCCTATTCCGCCAGCGCCGCCAGCTCCTCCGCCGTCAGCCCCGGCTGCAGCGCCAGCGAGATGCCGTAGCCCAGCAGCCGCCCCAGTTGTCGGACCTGCCGGTCGATGTCTCTGGGGGTCACATACAGCCCCTGCGGTGCCGCTTCGGTGCTGCTGCCCAGCGCCGCCCCGTCGATGACCGTAGGCACTCCCACGGCGATGACCGGCACCCCCACTGTCTCTCGATCCACGGCGGTGCGGTGGCTGCCCACCCCGGAGCCGGGGATCAGCCCCGTATCCGACAGCTGGACGGTACGGCACAGCCGCCGGGGACTGCGGGCCGCCAGCGCATCCACGGCGACGACGGCTGCCGGGCGCACCGCTCCCGCTGCCGCCCGGATCAGCTCACAGGTCTCCATTCCCGTCCGGCCCAGCACCTCCGTACACAGGGCGGAGAGCTCCCCCATGCCCCGGAACGGCTCCTGCCCGCTGCGGACCAGATGCCGGGTCACCAGCAGGTGATCCACCGCCGTGGGGCCGATGGCATCACAGGTCATGTCCCGGTTACCGATGCCCGCCGTCAGCACCGGCCCACGGGGCAGGAGCTCCGCCAGCAGGGAGGCAAGACACGCCGCCTGCTGCGAAAAGGGCTGGCTCTCCAGCTCCATGGTGACATAGCGTCCCACGGGCTTGCCCAGCGCTCTGGCTCCCGTCTCGTCCAGGATCCGCACCTCTGTCACGGAGACGCCCTGCCGCCGCTCCGTCCGGGTGACCACCCCGGAGAGTTCTCCCGCTGCGGGGCCGCCTGCCTGTAAATTTTCCGCTGCCTCCAGCGCCAAGTCCGTCCGGATCTGCGTCATACTTGTGTTTCCCCCTCCCATTGTGCCACAAAATGTGGTAGATTACGGGTAGTTTCCCGCAAAAAATAGGGAATATGCAAAAAAGAATGGCAAAAATTCAAAAAGTGCTTGCAATTTTCAGATAAAGATGTTAAAATATCATCCTGCGTGGATGTTTCATTCCAACGTAGCTACTTTATCGTCGGGGAGGTGTTTGGTTTGCCGAATATCAAGTCTGCTAAGAAGCGTGTGCTGGTGTCCGAGGCTCGTAATGCCCGCAACAAGGCCAATCGCTCTGCACTGAAGACCGCTATCAAGAAGTTCGAGGCTGCTGCCGTGGAAGGCAATCGCACCGAGGCCGAGGGCGCTTACAAGGTCGCAGTGAAGTCCATTGACAAGGCTGCTGCCAAGGGTCTGCTGCACAAGAACAACGCTGCTCACAAGAAGAGTGCGCTGACGCTGAAACTCAACCAGATTGGCTGATCCAAACCAAAGGACACCTGCCGGGTGTCCTTTTTTTTGCCCGGCCGTCGAAAAGTGCGGCCAACAGGGGAAAAGACAAAACGGAGCGTAATTTTTCAAAGAAAAATTACGCTCTGTTGTTGGTCAAGTACCCTTTTGCGGCTTATTTGTAGTAGTCCGTGCTGTCCTCGATGACCATGGGCAGGCCGTTGTGATACACCGGCAGGGTCTGGAACTTGAAGCGACTGGCCCTGTGCATCCGGTCGATCTTCTCCCGGACGGCCTCGTCCGGGCAGACGCCCCGGCGGATATACTCGTTGACGGCGTGATAGGAAAAGCCCAGATTGTCCTCGTCGGTGAGGCCCGTCAGACCGTCGGAGGGGGGCTTGATGAGGAACCGCTCCGGCAGGCCCAGCGCCCGGCCCAGAGCGATGACCTCCTCCGTGGTGTACATCCCCAGAGGGGAGAAGGCACCGGCGCTGTCGCCGTAGATGGTGCAGTAGCCCACCCAGTCCTCCGACAGGTTGGAGGTGTTGAGGACGATGCCGCCCTCCACCGACTGGGCCACGGCGTAGAGGGTAGCCATGCGGATGCGGGAGGGGAGATTCACCACCGTCTGGCGGCTGGGGGTCAGGCCCGCCTGCTCCAGCTGGGACAGTACCCCCGCCACGGCATCGTGGATGTTGCAGGTGCAGTGGGGGATCTGCAGATGCTCCACCAGCGCTTGAGAGTAGTCGATATCCGGCTGAATGCCGTCGGGCATCAGCACGCCATAGACGTGGTCCCGGCCATAGGCCGCCACCGCCATGGCCGCCACGGTGGAGCTGTCCTTGCCGCCGGAGATGCCGATGACGGCGGTCTTGCCGCCGCAGCCGGCCATCTGCTGGCTCATCCACTCCAGCACCCCGGCAAGCTGGAGCTGTACGTTGAATCCGCTCATGTGATCCCTCCTGTGAATGGTTGATGGATGGGGGAGGTGTCCCCGTTGATGGCTTATTGTACTCCCATTTTCCACAAAATGCAACTGCCGCCCGCTGGGGGCTGCGGAGGGATTTTCCGTATTCCATAGAAAACCGGCGGAAAAGGATCGGATTTCCGGCTTTTCCCGCATTTTCTTTTGGCAAACGACGTGGTAGAATATAGAACAGATCAGAAAAAACGACCCCAAGGAGGAATTCTATGAAGGATAACAAACTGGGTATCATGCCCATCTCCAAGCTCATTTGGAATATGTCCCTCCCCATCATCGTGTCGATGCTGGTGCAGGCCCTATATAACATCGTGGACAGCGTGTTCGTCTCGCAGGTCAGCGAGCAGGCCCTTACCGCCGTGACGCTGGCCTTCCCGGCCCAGAACCTGATGATCGGTCTGGCCACCGGCACCGCCGTGGGCGTCAACGCCCTGCTGGGCCGTGCGCTGGGCGCCGGGGACGGCAAGCGGGCCGATCAGGTGGCCATCAACGGCATTTTCCTGGCGGTGGTGGGCTTTGTACTCTCCGCCGTGCTGGCCCTGTGCTTTGCGGGGACCTTCTTTCGCACCCAGACGGATATCGACTACATTGTGGATAATGGCATCACCTATCTGCGCATCTGCTGCTGTGCCTCGCTGGGAATGTTCTGCGAGATCATGTTCGAGCGCCTGCTGCAGGGTACCGGCCGCTCCATCCTCTCCATGTATACCCAAGGGCTGGGCGCCATCGTCAACATCGTGCTGGATCCCATCTTCATCTTCGTGTTCAAAATGGGCGTGGTGGGTGCCGCTGTGGCCACCGTTATCGGCCAGTTCTGCGGCTGCGGTCTGGCCCTGTATATGAACCTGCGGAAGAACCACGATCTGCACCTTCGGTTCCGGGGCTTCCGGCCGGACTGGAAGATCGTGGGCAATATCTATGCCATCGGCCTGCCCTCCGTGGTGATGGTGGCTATCGGCTCGGTGATGACCTTCTGCATGAACAAGATCCTCATCACCTACCACTCCGCCAAGGAGACGGCGGCTACCGCCTTCGGCATCTACTTCAAGCTCAACAGCTTTGTCTTTATGCCGGTGTTCGGCCTGAACAACGGTGTGGTTCCCATCGTGGCCTATAACTACGGCGCTCAGAATCGCCGCCGCATGATGGAGACCATCAAGCGCAGCGCCATCTATGCCTCCTGCATCATGGTGCTGGGTATGGCCATCTTCTGGGCCATTCCGGGGACGCTGGTCAGTATCTTTAACGCCACGGAGACCATGAAGCAGGTAGCCGTTCCGGCCCTGCGGATCATCTCCCTGAGCTTCTGCACGGCCGGGGCCTGCATCGCTCTGGGCAGCTCCTTTCAGGCGCTGGGGAAGTCGGTGTACTCCATGATCACCTCCATCATCCGCCAGCTGGTGTTTCTGGTACCCATCGCCTATGTGCTGGCCCGCTACGGCCAGTCCATCGGAAACGACGATCTGGTGTGGTGGTGCTATCCCATTGCGGAGATCGCCTCGCTGGGCGTGACGATGCTGTTTTTCCTGCGGGTGTACCGTACCGTCATCGCCAAGGTGCCGCTGGACGGCGCTCCCTCGCTGGAGGAGCAGGAGCTGGAGGCAGAGCAGTAAATTCTTCCACGAAAAGGAGCGGCAGGCGCATAGCGCCTGCCGCTCCTTTTTGCCGCTCCTTTTTGCTGCTTTTTCAGCGGATGAAGTTCGTCTGATGACCACGCTCCGGAGCAGGGAAGTCGTACCCGGCCTCCCGGCCTGCCTGAATGCAGTGCAGCAGCCACGCCATGCTGCGGCCCAGATTCCGCATGGTCTGGAGCCCCTCACCGTCCAGCATCACATCCTGGGGACAGTGGCCGTGGACCATGTTCCAGTAGGTGGAGCCCACCGTCACCATGTCGGAGATGCCGAAGTACTTGCCCAGAGCGTCCAGACTGGCGGTGGTGCCTGCCCGCCGGGCGGAGGCCACCGCAGCGCCGGGCTTTCCGGCAAAGGCGCTGCCTCCGGCGTAGAATACCCGGTCCAGGAAGGACAGCACCCGCCCGCTGGGATGGGCGTAATAGACCGGTGTGCCGAATACGAAGCCGTCGGCCTGCCGGGCCTTGGCGATGAAGTCGTTGACGCCGCTGTCGGTGAACACGCAGCCGCTCTTGCTGCACTGGTTGCAGCCGATGCAGTCCCGGACGGGGCCGCCGTCCAGCTGCACGATCTCGTAGTCGATGCCCGCAGAGGTCAGGGTCTTGCCCACCTCCGTCAGGGCGGTGTAGGTGCAGCCCTTGGGGTTGCAGCTGCCGTTGAGCATGAGAACCTTCATGGGATGATCCCTCCTTGAAAATGTGTGATGTGTGGTTTTCTCTTTTATACCCCCGGCGGGAAAACAGAAAACTGCCATTGAAAGAACGCACCTTACCGGTGGTAAAAAAGGCACGTCCGCAAGATCGATCAGGGTGCGGCATCAGCCGCCCCGAAGGTTCGGGACGGCTGATGCTTGAGCGCTTAATAGGCCAGCTTCTCCGTCAGATAGGCCTTCAGCTGGCTGATGGGAACACGCACCTGCTCCATGCTGTCCCGCTCCCGGACGGTGACGCACTGGTCACCGGGATTCTCCCCGTCGCCCACGGTGTCGAAGTCCACGGTGATGCAGAAGGGCGTGCCGATCTCATCCTCCCGGCGATAGCGCTTGCCGATGGAGCCGGTCTCGTCGAAGTCCAGCATGAAGTCCTTGCACAGCTCGTTGTAGATCTCCATGGCCGGCTCGCTGAGCTTCTTACTCAGAGGCAGGATGGCCGCCTTATAGGGGGCCAGCGCCGGGTGCAGCCGCAGTACCACACGCACGTCGTCCTTGCCGTTTTTATCCTGTCCCACGACCTCCTCGTCGTAGGCGTCGCACAGCACTGCCAGCACGCTGCGCTCCACGCCCAGAGACGGCTCCACCACATAGGGGATGTAGCGCTGGTTGGTTTCCGGGTCGAAGTAGGTCAGATCCTTGCCTGAGACGTTCTGGTGCTGAGTCAGGTCATAGTCGGTGCGGTCCGCCACACCCCACAGCTCGCCCCAGCCGAAGGGGAAGAGGAACTCGAAATCCGTGGTGGCCTTGGAGTAGAAGCACAGCTCCTCCGGGTCATGATCCCGCAGCCGCAGGTTCTCGTCCTTCAGACCGATGCCCAGCAGCCAGTTGTGGCAGAAGGTGCGCCAGTACTGGAACCACTCCA
>OFMT01002451.1_pt1 | contig 10990 bp, 9 predicted proteins | sample 1541891 | NCBI WGS metagenome assembly OFMT01 (sample SAMN04209230, study PRJEB22552) | human gut metagenome | biome: gut; material: feces | host: Homo sapiens | place: USA: Oklahoma | reverse complement strand
AAGGCAATGAATATAGAAATAAACCAATATTCATATCTCTCTCCTAAAAATAATAATAAACAAAAGAAACCATTCTAGACGCCAACACTAGAATGGTTTCTTTTCTACTAAACTTGTAGAATATAGCTATTCTTTGCTACAATACAACTATGCCAAGAATTCAAAATGATTGTATAAATACAATAGAAATTAAAAAAAGTAAATTTATTACCTACCTTCATAGAACACAAGATGAACAAGAGGCAAAAGACTTTTTAAAAGCTATAAAAAAAGAACATCCCAATGCCAATCATCATTGTACAGCTATAATTATAGGGAACATTATGCGATCTAACGACGATGGAGAACCAAGTCAGACAGCAGGTCACCCTATGTTGGATGTGTTGATGCATAATGAAATGCAAGATATTCTAGCCGTTGTAGTACGCTATTTTGGAGGAATCAAGCTTGGAACCGGAGGACTTGTAAGAGCCTATAGCTCGAGTATTTCCCAAGCTTTAAAAGTTGCAACACTGACAACTGTAACTACACTTCAAGAATATCAAATTCATTTTTCTTACGATCTCATTGGAAAAATTGACCATTACTTTAGAACACAAAACATTGAAGTTATTGAACAACAATATGAAGAAGATGTTGTCTATCATTTCCTTGTTCAAGAAGATATTTCTAAAGATTTAATGGAACTCACAAATGGAAAAATAAAAATTCAATACATACAAGACATTGAAACCGAATGCGTTATTTAATCCGCATATTATGAATATGATATACTTTAGAAAAGCGAGGTACCTTTATGGATAGTATTTTTACTCTTATTGCCTTTTTTGTGATTATCTTTATATTTGGAGCCCTAGCAAGCTGGCTGCTTCCATTTATTTTACCAATCATCATTTTCTTCTGGATTATTTCCCTATTTACAGGAAGAAGGCATGTACACGTTCACACTTATCGCAGTACACAAAGCCAAAATGAACAACCAAAATCAACTCCAAAACATGGAGCTATTGATGTTGAATATACGGAACACGAAGAAGATGGAGATAACCAATGATTTGTCACAACAGTGTTGGATATGATGCACAAATCAAAGACTTGTTGATTAAATCCGCATTTAATATGGATAAAAAAGAAATCGATGCCTGGATGAAATATCAATATGATCCACAACACATGTTCTGTTTCTGGCAAGACGATAAGATTACTTCTTGTCTTCAAGTCACAAAAAGAACTATGATGTTTTTAGATCGACAAATGCGCGTATCTGTGATTGGTATGGCTGCAACTTTACCAGATTATAGACAAAGAAAACAATTTTCTAACTTATTAGATGCTGCCATTTCACAAGCTACCTATAACGATTTATTAACCATCACATACACAAACATGCCAAAATTATTTGAGGCCAAAAGCTTTCAACACATTTCAAACACAAAAGAATATTGGATTGGAGCTCCACTATGCAGAAGTGGTAATCCTTATCATGTAAAACAAAAAGCAGAGAACTTATACACATTATATTTCCAATTCATGCAGTATTTTGATGGCAGTATTCTATTAAGTGAAAATGAATTCAACAAGCTTATTCAATATCATAAAAGCTTAAAAAAATCCATTGTCACAATGGTTAATGAAGATAAACAACCGAAAGGATTTGCGATATACTCTACCAAAGATCATCAAGCACACGTAGAAGTTTTAGTTTACTTCGACTCACAAGCCATTCAAGATCTTCTAAGTTATTTATCTATCAACAACGAAGTAACATCCATTCTAATCAGTGAAAGTGAAAGATTCGATAAATTATTTCCTTTTCACTTTCCAAGAATGGATAAAAAATTAATGGTCAGACTCAACAATTATAAATTATTCGATAAATTCTCTAACACAAACATTAGAAACGCAAAAACAGCTTATGAACTATTAGAAAAGCCTACATGGAACCATTTCCAGTAGGCTTTTTATTATGAAACGCAAAAAAGGAGGCATCGCTAAAAAACCTCCCTTTTTGCTTAGAATAATGGATTTAGATACTTTCAACAAGCATCCTCCATTATCTTAACACGTTTTAAATGAAATGAAACAAATTATTTTTGTTTTGCCAAAGTCTCCAACATATTTCGAGCCACACTATATTCATAATAAGGACCCAATTGATTGTTTGCGGCATACTTTGCCTCTTCCAAAGCTGTGCATGGCGCATACGAATGTTCAAACATCGACAACATCTATAAATCATTGCCACCATCACCATAATTCCAATGATAAAAACGTAAAAACAACTTATGAATGATCAGAAAAGTCTACGCAGAATATTTCCAGTAGGCTCTATTTACTTATTCATGAAGCAAAAACTTCTGCCAGCTTTTACTTCATTCAATAAAATATGATCGGCTTCTGGAATATGACCAATACGATTTCTTTGACCATCCACCTTCATATCCTTTAATGCAATTTGCACTTCACCACGATAATGTGCCAAGTTATCATTCACAATGACTACATCTCCACGATGATAGTATTCTTCATCTATTTTTCTTTCCGGGATACTCTTTTTACCGTAGAACATTCTTGTCCAGCGAGAACGAATCATGTAGTATGGTGTTTCTCCACATTGGTGATATACACTATCAAAGACAATTTCTTTTTCTAAATCTGTGACACCATCATCTAAAATGACTTTAAATGGAACTCTTTCTACATCTCCATGAGGAAGCAGTTCTGCCAAGTAGTCTTGTCCAACTAGTTTTGGTATATTGACATAAGCTTGGTTCATCACTTGGTCAATCGCTTTAAATTCTTCTTCACTCGCAAACGCATTTCCGAAGATGATTTCATCCACATCACCTACCGCAATCCAATGACGAACCTGCAATTCAGCTGGAATCCAACGGTGATCTTCGACAGTTGGAAGTCCATCATGTACTGGCCATGGCCCATGTGTATTGTCTTCATTACTCGAAATAAAGACAGCACTCGGAATACCCAAAGTTGCCAATTCTTTATTGATAGAACGAATACTTTCTAAGTCAGATGCCGTATAACGTTCTGGATAGAAATTATGGCAAGTTGAGAAGTTCTTTGGATTTGCCCCATTTTCTAATGCCATACGAACAGCTTGAATCATACAACTTGATAATTCGATTGTAATGTTATAAGGGTTGTTGATCAAAATCACATCTCTTTGATCAAAATATGGTAGGTCCATACGAATGATGTCTATTCCCATTTCTTTAAAGATGGAGATGTCACTTTCGCTAGCACCCATTTTCTTAAAGAATGCGGTGTTACAGTCACCAGATACCTTCATTCCATGTTTATGTGCTAAATCACAAAAATTTTTAAAATAATCAAACACTTCTTCTTTTGTGCCCGGAACACTAAACATACTTGTAAAGATTTTTGTGAAGCCATAACGGCTTGCCATTGTTAAATAATTTTCGATTTCCTTCATGGTTTCTTGTTCTGGATATAAAGAAACGCCTAAAATTGGTTTTTTAACTGGTTTTGTTTCACCTAAAAGTCCCATTATTTTCTCCTTTTAAACTAATTTTGCATATGAACCATTTCTTCTTCAATCGTTGGATAAGAAATAAGTGTTTCACCATCTAAATTCTCATTAAACATATTCACACCACTGATCTGATGATTATTGTATGTTGTATAATAGTAAATTCCATTTTTCAAGTCGCAACAAGAAGTATAAATCGTATATTCATACTTTCCTGGTTCTACTTCACAAAGACCTTTTTGTTGCGTAACACTACCAATAATGTGGAAATATTGACTTAAATCATTCTTATCACTCGTCGCATTGGCTCTTGTATAGGCAACACGCACAAATCTGGATCCACTCGATAAATCACCCGGAAGTCCCATAGCTCCAAAACCACGTGAATAAGCAGTTAAATCCAATCCAAAGTTATTTTCAGGTTGTTTGTTTGATAAATACATATAGTCATTCAAGCGGAACAACTGCATAGGTAATGGCGGATTGTTTGTCAAAACATGCGTAGGATTATCATATACATGCATACCATCTTCCATACACTCCACGACAATGCTTTCATTTTCATCACTGATCATATAGTGTAATTCAGCTACTGGAAAGTGTTCATTAAATGGTGTGGCACAAACATTTGTATTTTCTAATACGACTCTTGCCTCTTTGACACTTGCACATTGCGACAAGATCCAAGGAATAAATTCAAAGGCAGCCACATTGTTCATGCCTTCCTTGACTTCATAAAACTTTGCATTCCCAACAAAGTTTAATCCAGCCATTCCCAAGCCTTTCTCATTCATGGCATCATAATATAATGGATACTCTTCAAATACATGAGCCATTCCAATAATCGCATAATGACTTTCATGTTGTTCTAAATGTCTAAAATGAAAATCATAATTGCGTGGCGTAACAGCTACTTGTTCTCCATATGAAAATTCATAATCTAAATTTCTTCCAAAAAACTGATTAAAGCTTAATGCGGTACACATTAAAATCATCTCCTTCTACTTAGTAGCTTAACACAAACTACACAAAGATTACACACATAATAATGTACAAATCAAAATATGTGTTCATTGCGTTAAATTCAAAAAAACTATATATTTTAAGTGTCATAAGAAATGCCTTATCTTATGATTAACCCTTTGGAAAATTATTCAACCCTATAAACTCAAGATACATTTTTATCTTAATAATTTTCCTCTCCCTAAAGCAATGTCAAGCCCGGACATTGCTTTTTATTTTACCTAAAAGAAAAAAGCCATAAGTTTCCCTATGACTTAAAATGCGAATACAATTCCTACAACCGCACTAGCTACAATAAACCAGATTGGATGTAATTTAGGTTTATACTTACTCAATGCCAACAATATGAATAGACAAATAAACTGCTTCCAATGAAATGTGGAGAAAGTATAATCACCAAATAAAGTTGTTACCAAAATATCAATGGTAGCCACGGCAATAAAGGCAACTACAGCTGGTTTTAATCCGGCAAAGATTTGTTGAACAAGCTCTGCCTCTTTAAATTTCTCCAAGAAATTGGCAATGATACAGATAACGATCAAACTTGGTAAAATCAAACCAAGTGTTACTATAATCGAACCTAATACACCATATCGACTAAAACCTACATAACTAGCCATATTGACACCCATTGGACCTGGTGTCGATTCACTTACGGCAATCATTGTAGATAGATCACTCATAGTATACCAGCCATAACGAACCCCAATCTCTCTTAAGAAAGGAATGGTCGCAAGACCTCCTCCTACCGCAAATAGTCCGGTTTTAAAAAACTCTAAAAACATCAACAACAATTTAGGCATTCTTCTTTAACCATCCTATTCTAGAGAAAACAACACCCGCAATACCAGCACCAATCACAAGTAACACCGTAGAAACTTTAGTAAACATCGCAAAAATAAGAGCCACCGCAAAAATCAAGAAACCAATCTTATTTTTAATATTACCCTTTCCTAATTTTAATACCGCATTGATCATCAACATACATACAGCTACACGAATTCCATTTAGTGCATGTTGTACAATGGCTAAACTTGAAAAGTTTGTGATCAAACCTGCAATTATACTAATAATGATGATGGATGGAGTCACAACCCCTAGAGTAGCTGCAATTGCTCCTGGAATGCCGGCTTGATAATATCCAATAAATGTCGATGTATTGACCGCAATAACACCGGGTGTACATTGACCAATCGCATAATAATCCATGACTTCATCTTCTGTAGCCCAATGATACTTTTCAATCACTTCCTTTTGAATCATTGGCAACATGGCATATCCACCACCAAAAGTAAATAGACCCATCTTAAACCAAGAAACATATAATTGAATCAGTTTCTTCATTTTACTCTCCTTTTAATACAAATTTTTCAATAACTTCACAAACAGCACCTTCTTCACAAGTAGCCGTTGTGATATAGTCACAATCTGGTTTAATACCAGGAGCCGCATTTTGCACTCCCACACCTAAACCAGCATCTTTGATCATGGATAAATCGTTATAGTTATCTCCAATCGCAATCGTATCCTGAATATCAATATGTAATAGATCGGCTAATTTTTTTAGCCCAACCCCCTTATTTACACCCTTATGATTAAATTCAATATAACGATTACTTGAATATGAAACATCCATATCAAATGTGATATCCTTTAGATCACGATCAATGCTTTGTAGATACTCAAAATCCGTATTTGTATATAATACTTTTACAATTTCCTGCCCCTTTAAAAAATCCAAATTTTGATCAAATACCTCAATCATTTCCTGACGATTCTGCACATATCTTTTTTCATCTTCCGTTAAGTTATATGCATATACCGCATCACGCGTATATACATGAATGACTACATCATACTTTAATCCGCGTCTATATAATTCTTCAGCTTTCTCAAAAGAAATACCTTCAAAATGTAAAAGTCGATTGTCTTTATTTTCCGTAATAGCCCCACCATTATATGAAATCACATATTGATTGGCTTCATCAAAAAGATCCAATTCCTTTAATGTACCCTGCACTGTGTTATAGCCTCTTCCTGTAGCCAGTACAAATTTAACACCTAAATCTTTCAATTTTTTAATGGCTTCAATATCTCTAGAATCAATTGTTCGATCGGGTTTGATCAAAGTTTCATCTAAATCACACGCAATTAACTTATACATAAGTAAACATCCTCCCTTAGATATGAAAAAATTATAAAACATCTTCTTTCAAAAAAAAAGTAGCATTAAAGCTACTTATAATACAGAACCAATCACATGAACCACAAAAGCTAAAATCCATGCAAGTACACATTGCCATGCCACTACACCGACTGCCCATCTTGCGCCTAGTTCTCGTTTAATAGATGCGATAGCCGCCACACATGGTGAATAAATCAAGCAGAATACAAGTAAAGAAGCAGCTGATAGTGTAGTTAATGCACTATGTAAACCACCTACAAATAATACTTGTAGTGTAGAAACAACACTTTCCTTAGCCATAAATCCACTGATCAACGATGTCACAATACGCCAATCTTGAAGTCCTAATGGTGCAAATACAGGAGCAATCCATCCGGCTACCATTGCCAAAATACTTTGGCTTGAATCTTTGACCATATCGAATTGTAGGTTAAAGCTTTGAAGGAACCATACAAGTACAGTTGCCACAAAAATAACCGTAAAGGCTTTTTGTAAGAAATCCTTCGCCTTTTCCCACAACAATTGACTCACATTCTTTAATCCAGGCAAACGATAGTTTGGAAGTTCCATCACAAATGGAACAGCTTCACCTTTAAATAAAGTATTTTTAAATAAGAATGCGATTAAAACACCTACGACAATGCCCAAAACATAAAGCCCTGCCATAACTAGGCCGCCTTGTTTTGGAAAGAATGCATTCACAAAGAAGGCATAAATAGGTAATTTTGCGGTACAAGACATAAATGGCGTCAATAAAATCGTCATCTTACGATCTCTTTCACTTGGTAAAGTACGTGTCGACATAACGGCTGGTACCGTACAACCAAATCCAATCAATAAAGGAACGATACTTCTTCCTGACAACCCAATCTTTCTTAATAGTTTATCCATAAAGAAGGCTACACGCGCAATATATCCACTATCTTCCATCATAGATAAAAAGAAGAATAGTGTCACAATGATTGGTAAGAAAGATAAGACAGAACCTACACCCGCAAAGATACCATCAATCACCAAACTATGTACAGCATAGCTTACGTGAGCACTTGTCATCCATGCATCCACTACTTGTGTGATCCAATCAATACCAAGTTCTAATAATCCTTGAAGCCATGCTCCAACCACATTAAATGTTAGATAGAATACAAGTAACATAATTCCAATAAACATAGGAATGGCAGTATATTTACCCGTTAAAATACGGTCAATTTTTTCACTTCGAACACGCTCTTTACTTTCCTTAGGCTTAACAACGGTTTGTTCACAAACCTTTTCAATAAAGGAAAAACGCATATCGGCAATGGCCGCACTATGATCGAGTCCACGCTCTTTTTCCATTTGAAGCACAATGTGCTCAATCATTTCTTTTTCGTTATCATCTAAATCTAAACGATCAAGAATCAATGTATCGCCTTCAATAATCTTACTGGCCGCAAAGCGCAAAGGAATATCTTCCTTTTTGGCATGATCTTCAATCAAATGACAAATGGAGTGAATACAACGGTGAACAGCTCCACCGAAATCATCTTCCCCACAAAAATCTAAACGACCTGGTCTTTCTTGATATTTTGCGATATGAATGGCATGTTCAATCAATTCATCTACACCTTGGTTTTTAGCTGCAGAAATAGGTATAACTGGTACACCAAGCATAGCCTCCATACCATTGATATCAATCGAACCTTGATTGTTGGCAACTTCATCCATCATATTAAGTGCTACAACCATCGGAATATTCATTTCTAAAAGTTGCATAGTCAAATATAGATTTCGCTCAATATTTGTGGCATCTACAATATTAATGATAGCCTTAGGCTTATCATTTAACACAAAATTACGCGATACAATTTCTTCACTCGTATAAGGCGACATCGAATAAATACCCGGTAAATCTGTCACCATTGTATTTGGATACCCTTTGATTGGACCATCCTTTCGATCGACGGTTACACCCGGAAAATTTCCTACATGCTGATTCGATCCCGTGAGTTGGTTAAACAAAGTGGTTTTTCCACAGTTTTGATTTCCTACCAAGGCATATGTTAAACAAGTTCCTTCTGGCAAAGGATGTGCATCTGCCTTTACATGATATTTACCATCTTCACCTAAACCAGGGTGAACGGTGTTATTTATATTTTCTGCACTCTCATGCTTTCGTGTTCTCTCATCAATTAATTCAACCAATATTTTTTCAGCTTCATCTAAACGAAGCGATAATTCATAACCATGAATCTGTAGTTCCATTGGATCGCCCATAGGCGCAAACTTTACAACTGTAACCTCAGCTCCAGGTATGACTCCCATATCTAGAAAGTGTTGTCTTAATGCACCCGTTCCTCCAACGGCCTTAATCAATGCACTCTGTCCTATTTTTAACTCTTTTAACGTCATGCATATCCCTCCCTAATCAGTCTAATTAATTATATCCACATTCTTTGTGTAGTCAATTATAGTATATTATATTGTTTACAATTTCTTCAAAAAAAAGCTAAATGAAAATTCATTCACTCAGCTAATAATTTTTCCATTTGTTTCTATAACATTTTTATACCAATAGAAACTTTTCTTTTTATATCGTTTAAATGTGCCTGTACCATCATTATTTCGGTCTACATAAATAAAGCCATATCTTTTTTTCATTTCAGCAGTTGATGCACTTATTAAATCAATACATCCCCATGATGTATATCCCATAACTTCTACACCATCATCTTCGATTGCATTTGAAACTTGTGCTAAATGATCATTCATATACTGAATTCTATAATCGTCCTCAACCCAATAACCATCTTTTTCTTCTGAAAGCAATGTATCTTTTGCGCCCAAGCCATTTTCTACAATAAACAATGGTTTTTGGTAACGATCATAATATGTATTCAACAAATATCTTAACCCTTTTGGATCAATTTGCCATCCCCATTGACTTTCCTGTAGGTAAGGATTTTTTACTCCTGTAGTTAAATTTCCTTTACCTTTTTCATATTGTTCAGGATTTGAAGCAATACATTTCGACATATAGTAACTAAATGATAAAAAGTCACATGTATTCTTTAAAATTTCTAAATCTTCATCAGTAGCATCAAGTACCACACCTTCTTTTTCCATCATTTTTAAAGCATAAGAAGGATAATATCCACGCATATGAATGTCTGTAAAGAAATATCCACGTTTACTTTCTTCCATAGTAGCGATAACATCATCTGGATTACATGTTCTTGGATAACTTGTAAGACCTAAAACCATACATCCAATTTTATTCTCAGAATCAATTTCGTGCCCAATTTTAGTTGCCAACGCACTTGCAACTAATTCATGATGTGCTGCTTGATATAAGTCCTGTGCTTTCAATAGGTTTTTTTGTGTTAAAATACCCGCACCCATCAAAGGAAAATGCCAAATACTATTAATTTCATTAAATGTTATCCAATAGTGAACTTTTCCTTTATAACGAGTAAATACTGTACGAACGTACTTTTCATAAAATCCTATTAAATCTCTACTTCTCCATCCATCATACTTTTTTGCCAAATGATAAGGCGTTTCATAATGAGACAAAGTAACCAATGGCTCAATTCCGTACTTTTTGCATTCATCAAATACATTGTCGTAAAATTCTAGTCCTTTTTCGTTAGGTTTTTCATCATCGCCATTTGGGAAAATTCTAGACCATGCTATGCTCATTCGATACACCTTAAATCCCATTTCAGCAAATAAAGCAATATCTTCTTTATAATGATGATATAAATCAATTCCTTTTAACTTTAAATTATGTTCATCAATGACTTCACTAGGTCCTTGCATAATTCCATGTGGCATATAATCTTGAATACTAGCACCTTTGCCATCTTCATTCCATGCACCCTCACATTGATTGGCTGCCGTAGCGCCTCCCCATAAAAACTCCTTAGGAAATTTCATTTTAACACCTAACTTTCTATTTTTTAACGAAAGACTTTCACTAATTCTTCGCCTACTTTTACATCTGATTTTTGTGTTTCAATTACATCAATAAATTGATCACTGTTTGTGATAATAACAGGCGTTACCATATTATAGCCTTCATTTTGTAATGCCTCTAAATCAAATTCAGCTAACAAGTCACCTTTTTTAACACTTTGACCACTCTTTACTTTAGCCTCAAAATATTTACCTTCTAAATTTACTGTATCTAATCCCAAATGAATAATTGCTTCAATTCCATCTACACTAGTTAAACCGTATGCATGTTTTGTAGGGAAAACAGTATTTACAACTCCATCAAAAGGAGCATA
>OFMT01002449.1_pt1 | contig 10999 bp, 9 predicted proteins | sample 1541891 | NCBI WGS metagenome assembly OFMT01 (sample SAMN04209230, study PRJEB22552) | human gut metagenome | biome: gut; material: feces | host: Homo sapiens | place: USA: Oklahoma | reverse complement strand
GACAGCTTTTCGAGGCGGGGCGAACAAGACCGCCCCGCCTTGTGAAACCGAAACAAGAAACAGACATCTTGTAACTGTTCCGGTGGAACAGTTGCAACGAAAATGCCTTACAGAAAATCCTGCTTCTAGAGAAAACGGTCTTCAGCATCCGGCAAAAGGGGGTTCTACCCCTGCTTTTGCCTGCCATCATGCTGCAATTGCCCCGTTGCCTTGTCTGAACTTACAGCCTTGATTCTCATGATTCAACTTTGTTTGAATGGGACAGCTTTTAAAAATGCAATTGCAGCAGAGAAAACAAGTTGCAAAATTCAATTTGCTTCGCAAATGTAGGCTACTCGCCCACACCTCGGCAGCATTTTTGAAAAACTGCTGCACCGAAAAAACTTTTCAGTCACCTGCGGCTCGTTGCTTACAGTCATCTCTATTATTTCAAAAACTCTCGCAGCTGCGATTCCAACAATGCCCGCACTGCTCCATAAGAGAAATCCTGCTGCCGTCTTCGCTGTCGAGCAACCAGCTCTCTCCGCAAACTCGTATCCGTCAAAATGCGGTCTGCAACCATCGCCGTTTCCATCGGGTCTTTTTTATCCAGCAAAATGCCACTGTCCCCCAGTGTATCCGGCACGGCACATGCTCGATATGCCAGAATCGGCACACCAAAATACATCGCCTCTACCAATGGCACGCAAAAGCCTTCGTGCTCGCTCATACATAAGAACAAATCCGCAACATGATAATATGCCAGAATATCCGGAAACGGAATATGTCCCGTAAACAGCACATTTTCTGCTTGCAAAGCTGCGGTATACCGACAGAGCCGCCGATAATAGGACTCTGCACCCGACCACGAACCAACTAAAATCAATCGGGACTTCGGGTTACAGAACCGCTGATAACAGGAAAAGGCACGAATGACATCTTCCTGCTTCTTATTCGGGGCAATCCGTCCAACAAAAATAAAGTTGACATAACCATCATTGTCATAGCGGTCAATAATCTCCTGTGTTGGCTTTTTGGCATAGTCTGAAAATGGAATCAACACCGGACGCACGGCAATCGGGCAGGTATAGCCCATTTCCAGCAATGCTTGCCGATTAAATTCAGAATCTGCCAGACAAAAATCAAACGCCCCTACTAAATTCAAAACACCTGTCAGCCCATCTTTCAGCAGCTGCGTCAGTTTTGCATTATACGGCTGAAAAAAGTAAGAAGGGGTGATATTGTGATAAATCATCCCCTTTTTGCAGCGGAGTTTTGGAATTATTTCATTCAAGGCACTGCCAGTGGACATATGATACAAGACCGCATCTTCTGTTTGCAGACGGGGCATTTTGGAAACCGGCTTCGCCGTTCCTGCTGGAAGCCGGTTGTCAATGTTCTCTGCATAAATGCCCGTCTGGTAGCCCATATCCCGCAGTACTTTTGCAATTGCAAGGGCATCGTTGCTGACTGCATCCCCCATGGAAATGGTTGGCAGCAGCTGAATCACCCTCATTGTGCAGCCTCTTTCGTTTCTGTCTGGTGCAGCTGTGCTTGCAAGGCATCCACTTGCTTCGTCAATGCATCAATTTGCATCCGGCTATTCTTCTGCTGTAATTCCAAGTCTGCAATTCTTTCTGCCAGAGCCGCATTGCTGTGTGCCTGCGTATCAATGATATACAGTTCCATTTCCTGCAATGCCTGTGCAGTATTGGCGTTGAAATAAGTCTGTTCCTGTGCCAGCGGTTCGATATAAAACCGCATCAGCCGCCGGAGCACCTTCTTGAAAAAGACCATGACTGGATTGCCAGCCAACGGGCGGTATGGCTGCATCTGATACTGTGTGCTGACATACTGCACATTGCTGCGGAGCGTATCCGGGTCATAAGCATCGGTTGGATTTTCCGGATTGGCATCACATGGCACATCCGCAAACGAAAGCATCGAGCTGTTTAATCCTTTTTCCTGAATGTCAGAGCGAATTTCCGACATGATATCTTCAATATTGATTGCCATAGGCGAACTGGCTTTTCTGTTGAGAAAAGCCCCTCCTTTCAAATAATCTGCACGATTTTATTTGACCTGTGCAGCGTCAATAAAAATGGAATTGATTCCGGTAAAGGCATATTCTACATAACCTTTTTCCTGCAAAAATGCCAGAATCTCCGGATTTTTCTGTCCAACTGGCAGCTTTTTGGAATAGGGAATCATTTCCAAAATCAATACCAGCGGACGATATTTTGTAAAGTCGATGGAACGTAAAATTTCCATCTCCATTCCCTCTATATCAATATTCACAAAAACCGGCACTGCATGCATCTGTGCAAATAAATCATTGACGGAAACGGTTTCCACGTTGACTGTTTCCAGCAACTTCAAGTCTGGGTGATTTGCAAGCAGTTCTGTAACATCTTCCGGTGTGGACAGACCGTCCACATTCATGACATGGAACGGGATAACATCGCCGGATTTTGGAGCAATACAGCGGTTTAAAATCACATCACCGCTGCGTTCTTTCTGCAACGCCGGAATCAAAGCCGGATTTGCTTCAATCAGCGTTCCTGTTGCACCCTGTTCATAGAAGAAATAGGTATTGCTCATTTCCTTTGGACGATTTGCCCCCAAATCCAAATAGGTACACTTTGCAAACGGAATGCCCAGAACAGCAAATAGATATGCTAAAATGGCATCTTCACCGGATTGGGAATAGGTTGTTTTCATGAGCATATTCAAGTCCATGTTATGGCTGCCCTGCGAACTGGCAGCCCGTTCTAATTTTGTCACCCGTTCCAGCAGGGAAAGTGTAGTCAAATCATCCTGCTGCAATCGGGAAAGTGTCTGCTGCATGGTGGTTTGCAGCTGCTGCACGGCTGCACCAGACTGCTGTGTCTGGTTCGCAAGTGCCGGTAAATCCTGTACCAGTTGTGGCGGCAGCTGTAATGCTCGGCAAATTCTACGGCATTGCCACTGCCGATAACGGTTTTTTAATTGGTTGAGCATTGGTCGTATTCCATCCTCCTTTTGTAACCGCATCCACAGCGGCAAATTTATTTGATAATGACTGCTAATGGCTGCAAAAAACAAGCCGCAGGCAATGAAAAGTTTTTTGATCCAACAATTTTTCAAAAATGTTGGCGAGGTTCAGGGCGAGTAGCCCTGATCGCTGCCCGCAGGCAGCGAAATCCCCGTGCCATCCTTTTGGCACACGGAGGGGGTGGTGAGAAAAGCGAGAGCTTTTCGAGGCGGGGCGAACAAGACCGCCCCGCCTTGTGAAATCTGAATCAGAAACAGACATCTTGCAACTGTTCCGGTGGAACAGTTGCAACGAAATATTACCTTACAGAAAATCCTGCTCCTAGGAAAAACGGTCTTCAGCGTCCGGCAAAAGGGGGTTCCACCCCTGCTTTTGCCTACCAGCGTGCTGCAATTGCCCCGTTGCCTTGTCTGAATTTACAGCCTTGATTCTCATGATTCAACTTTGTCTGAATTTGACAGCTTCAAAAAATGCAATTGCAGCAGGAATAACTTGTTGCAAGTACAATTTGCTTCGCAAATGTGGGCTACTCGCCCACACCTCGGCAGCATTTTTAAAAAACTGCTGCACCGAAAAACTTTTTGGTTGCCTGTGGCTCGTTGCTTACAGCTCTCCTTCCAAATCATCCAATTCCCACTTCGTTTCCAGTCGACACAGTCCAATGTCCCGCTTGGTGGTTGTCACAGTAAACGACTGTATCCGGCGAATATCATCATAGAAAACTCCTGTTTTCGAGTGAATCGCAACATCTAAAAAATACTTTCCCGGTAACAAGTGATTCTGAAACGTCCAGCGAATTTTCCCCGTTTTCCGAACTGGTATCAGTCGGTCACAGTCAATATCGACATTTGTTCCATAGCAGTGCACGCTGTCTTCCCGAAAAATTCCATAGCCGAAATTCCCCTCCAGTCCCTCCTGCTGGGCTGCATAGGCAATTTCTACGGTAATCGCTGCTCCCGTCGGAAACGCATGACAAGGATTCCCGTCTGCATCCAACATCTTCGCATCGGTAAACTGCACCGCACCATTGCCCATCCGAACCGCAGTTGGCTCACAGAATGCTGGCAAAGCTGCCTGATCATCTGCATCCTTGGATTCCGGTTCAGTGGCTTTCGGCGTATGCTCTGCTTCTCGTGCAATCCGTTCCTTTTCCATGGCGGAAAGATAATGTTCATGGACATATTTTGGAATGCCCTCTTCCCGAATCTTCCCGTTGTCAATCCAAATGGAACGGTCGCAAATCTGCTCGATCTGCTCCATGGCATGGGAAACAATGACAATCGTTGTTCCAGCTGCTTTAATCTCCTGCAACCGCTGGAAACATTTCTGCTGAAAATTGACATCTCCCACGCCTAAAATCTCATCAATCAGCAAAATATCCGCATTGACATGAATCGCAACGGAAAATGCCAATCGCATATACATCCCGGAAGAATAGGTTCGCACCGGATTGTCAATGAACTCCTCCAGTTCGGAAAAGTCAATGATGGTTTGTAGGCGAGCATCAATTTCTTTCTTCGTTAAGCCAAAAATCGAGGCATTGGTATAGATATTTTCTCTTCCGCTCATATCCGGATGAAAGCCTGCCCCCAGTTCAATCAAGCTGGAAACTCTGCCTTTCATGGTAATCGTGCCCTTATCTGGATAGAGAATTTTTGTCAGCAGTTTCAGCGTGGTACTTTTGCCGCAGCCGTTGTGTCCGACCAGTCCGACCGCTTCGCCCCGTTTCACCTGAAACGAAATATCCCGTAAAACTGGACGAATTTCATAACGGTTTCGCTTGCGGAACAGCAGCCGTTCCTTAAAACTCTGCCCCTTATCCAAAAACACCCGAAAGCTTTTCTCAACGTGCTCCACCTGAATGGAATATTCTGTTTCCGCCATGATTTACAACTCCTCTGCAAAACCTTTTTTCAGCTTGGAAAACGTCAGCAGCCCCACTGCCAAAAACAAAATGCCCAGTATGACTGCCTCCAACAGGGTGGAAAGCTGCGGAACAACGCCCCGATATAAGACATCCCGATAAGCGGTAATAATCGAGGTCATCGGATTCAAGTGGTAGAGTTTCTGGAATCGCTCTGGTACTAATGTTTCCGGATAGAGCACCGGTGTCATATACATCCAAATCATAGACACAATGCCCAGAATATGTTCCAAGTCCCGAAAATACACCGTAATGGCTGCGGAAAGCATTGCAATCCCCAGTGCCAGCAGGTATTCCACCACCATAATGATGGGCAGACAGAGAAATGCCAGCAGATTAAAGGTTGCACCTGTTACCAGCATCACCAAAAAGATAATCAGAAAACAAAGCAACATATTGACAAAGCAGCTTGTCACATAAGAAATTGGAATAATCTCTCGGGGAAAATAGATTTTTTTGACAAGGTCTTTCTGTGCAACAATCGACCCCGCTCCGCCTGTCATCGCTGCGGAAAAGAAAATCCATGGAATCAAGGCAACGAATAAATACAGGGAATAATGTTCCACCTGTGCCGGCAGAATCACGGTAAATACAAATGTATAGACTAGTAACTGCATCAGTGGGTTGATAAACGTCCAGAGAAAGCCCAAAACAGAGCCTTTATAGCGTCCTCGCAGGTCTTTTCGCACCAGACTGAACAGCATTTCTCGATAGTGATAGAGTTCACGGAATAACTTCATGAATGATAAAAATCCTTTCTTCCTTGGGAGGAGTGAACTAACTTGTATTATACTACATTTTTCCGTTGTCGTCAATGTTTTTGCAAGGTAGTACTGGCTGCAAACTATGAGCCGCAGGCAACCAAAAGTTTTTTGATCCAGCAATTTTTCAAAAATGCTGGCGAGGTGTGGGCGAGTAGCCCACATTTGCGGAGCAAATCGGACTTTCAAATAAAACTGCAACAAAAATCTAGAAGGAAATCGAAAGAATCGCAATTGCCTTTTCAATCGAGAGGCTGCAATGAGAATACAAGGTTTCAGGGGCAATTGCGATTCCCAGGCAAGCTGGGGATGTGCCCCAGCCTTTCCGAACCAGATTCAAGTGGTATTCCTAGGAGAACTTCTCTTAGGAATACCAATCTTCAGCGTCCGGCAAAAGGGGGTTCCGCCCCTGCTTTTGCCTGCGACTTGTTTCCGGCTGCCAACAATATTATCCCCTTACATCACAAAAAACCGCCATAGAAACTTCTTCCGTTTCCATGACGGTTTTTCATCGACGCTTTCGCTCTTACTGATTCATATAGAAGAAGCGGAACCAAGTCGGATAAGCTGCAAGATGTTCATCCAGCGTCGTCCGATTTGAGAATCCCGGGTCATTCATCGTGAAATCCGAGGTTTTCAGGGTGCTGGTATCTGTATTGGTACAGCCTGTTACAACAACATAGTGCGAACCGCCATACACATTATCTGACCCCACGATCACCGGCCCGTGTTCCTCTAACAAGGTGTACAGACGCTGACAGAATGCATAGGTGGAAAGTCCGGAACAGCCTTCCAATTCATATCCCAATGCAATAATCGGTGCCCATAAAATCGAATTGTTATCAAACTGCATCTGATACCGCATCTCATCCGGCAGAATTTCTGTGTCCGTATGATAAGACTGCGTCATTGCCAGAGAAGTCACCAGACAGCCAACCTGTGCAATGGTCTTTGTTCCAATGTAAGTTGAACCCCATCTCGGGTCTGCCTGATTGTAATACGGAACGGCATATGAAATGCCACTCTGTTTCTTCTGCAATACCCCATTTTCATCGAAAATATAAGTGCCGTCCGGCAATGTTACCGTTCCGGTTGCCATCTTTCCAGTCGTCAGGTCAAAATAATATTCCGAACCATCCAGCACCAGCCAGCCTGTTACCTGTTCGCCATTCTCACCGAAATAATAAGAACCGTCCTTCAAGGTAACCTTTCCGGTCTGCATACTGCCGTCTGCTCCGAAATAGTAAGTTTTTCCGTCAATGGTCTGCTTGGCATTCACAGTCATACCCAAATCGCTGAAATAATAGGTCTTACCGTTTACAGTCTGCAAGCCCATTGCCTGCTTGCCATCTGCTCCGAAGAACAACACCGTTCCATCTTCCATGGTGACAAATCCAGTCTGCATGCTGCCGTCTTTGCCGAAATAATAAACGCCATTGTTCAGCGTAACCAGTCCGGTTTGCATGCTGCCATCTGCACCAAAATAATAGGTCTTTCCGTCAATGGTCTGCTTGGTATTGACTGCCATACCCAAATCATTGAAATAATAAGTCTTGCCATCTACGGTCTGCAAGCCCATTGCCTGCTTGCCGTCTGCCCCGAAAAACAGTACAGTTCCATCTTCCATGGTTACCAGACCCGTCTGCATTGCACCGTCTGTTCCGAAATCATACACGCTGTCGTCAATCGAAGTCAATCCAGTACGCAGAACGCCGTCTTCTCCGAGGTAATAAGTTGCACCGTCTACAGTCTGCCAGCCAGTCTGTGCAATGCCATTTTCATTGAAATAATAGGTTGCATGGCTGGTTTCATCGGTTACAAAACCAGTATACGGGGTTGCATCTTCTGCACAGCCTGCAATTGTACCATCTTCACAGGTATAAATGCCCGTCTGCAAAACACCAAATTCATCGAACACATATGGTGTACCATCAATTACAGCCTCGCCAACCTGCTTGCCGGTTTCCGGAAACACATAATACAGACGGTTGGAATGTGAGATCCATCCAAACTGTTTCTGTCCGGTTGTCAGGTCAAAATAATACCGAACGCCATCAATTGTCTGCCAGCCGGTCTTGAGCGTACCGTCTAAAGCAAACAGATACGTTTCTTCGTTCGGGAGGGTGGTAATTCCGGTTGCATATGTTCCATCTGCATAGCAATAATACAGAGAACCAGAAGTACCTTCATACCAGTTTTCTTCGGTGACATCTGCCAGCAAAACAGATTGTCCGATTGGCTGCAAGCTGTCTTCTTTGATGGCAACCGGCTGTAATAATTCGGTGTTGTCAATTGCCGATGCGGAAACGCTGCACAGCCCAATTGCTGTAAAACACATTCCGGCAACCAGCACGAGCCGAGCGATGCTGCGGCTGTATTGTTTTTGTGCCATTGGTAACACGTCCTTTCCTTCTATCGAAACAGCCTAGCTTTGCTGTTTCAAAAAATCGGTGGCAAATGCTGTCGCCACTCCGCAAGATGAACCTTGCAAGGTTGCAGTGCCGAGAAACGCTGTTGGGAACTGCTGCGGAGGATTGGGAAAACACGCTCTGTATTTGTCACCGTTTTGTCATTATTTTAATCAAACCAATGTTCATTATAATCCTTTTCCAGCGAACTGTCAAGAGGAAAAGTTTGAAAAAAGCGAAAAAAAACGGGGATTTTGGGCACTTTTCATAAAAATTGTCGAATTATACAAAATTTATCAGATAACATTTCAAGAACGACTAACAGTTGTTACCAATTTGCAAGAAATGATTGGTCAGAAAAAGAACGATTTTCGGAGTGGGCTGCTAGGAATGAGCCGCAGGCAAACAAAAGTTTTTTGATCCAACAATTTTTCAAAAATGTTGGCGAGGTGTGGGCGAGCAGCCCACATTTGCGAAGCAAATTATTTTTTTCAAATTGGTTTTCCTGCTGCAATTGCATTTTTTAAAGCTTTCAAATTCAAACAAAGTTGTATCATGAGAATCAAGACTGTAAATTCGAGCAAGGCAACGGGGCAATTGCAGCACGCTGGCAGGCAAAAGCAGGGGTGGAACCCCCTTTTGCCGGACGCTAAAAATCGTTTTCCCTAAGAATGTATTTCGTTGAGGTGTTTCGTTGCAACTGTTCCACCGGAACAGTTGCAAAATATCTGTTTACTACTAAGGTTTCACAAGGCGGGGCGGTCTTGTTCGCCCCGCCTCGAAAAGCTGTCGCTTTTCTCACCACCCTCTCCGTGTGCCAGAAGCATGGCACAGGGATTTCGCTGCCTGCGGGCAGCGATCAGGGCTGCTCGCCCTGAACCTCGGCAGCATTTTTGTAAAACTGCTGCACCGAAAAACTTTTCGGTTGCCTGCGGCTTGTATCTTGTAACCAATCTCAATTTCTGCTTTATTCTGTTTCTTCTGGTTGATGCAAGGTTACTTCCCCAGACTGCAACGCAATCGTTTCTCCACTGTCCAGTTGCATCAGCAATGCTCCATCCTCTGCAATGCCTGTTACAACACCCTCTCGTTGCTGTGTTCCCTGCCATGCAGTCACTCGCTGCCCTGTCAAGCAGGAACGTCTTCGATATTCTTCCAGAAAACCATGTTCCGGCAATGTTTCCAGTAGCACTTCCAACCGATTCAACACCTCTGCCAACAATTCCGCACGCCGCACATGTGCACAGCCGCTCTCCTCCAACGAAGAAACGATTGCATGCAGTTCCGGCGGCAAGGTGACAGCCGTCTGCCGGATATTGATGCCGATGCCAACAACCATATAATCCATTCTGCCATCTTCACAGTTCCATGCTGCTTCTGTCAGAATCCCACAGAGTTTCTTCCCCTGATAGAAAATATCATTCACCCATTTAATCTGTACAGGCAGCTGATACAAGGCTTCTATCGCCTGTGCAACGGCAACTGCTGCACAACAAGTCACCTGCTGTGCCATCGGCATCATCAACCCTTTTCGCAAGAGAATCGAGAAATACAGCCCTGTATTGACCGGAGAACAAAACGGTCGACCCATCCGTCCCCGTCCGGCAGACTGCCCGTCCGCTGCAACTACCGTTCCATGTACCGCATAAGCAGCCGCAAGCTCCTTGCAAGCGGTATTTGTGGAGTTGATTGTGGTGTGTGTATATAAAACTCGCCCCAGATACTGCGTTTTCAAGTGTGGCTGCACGGCGGCAACGGTGAGCAAATCGGCATCCGCTGGAATACAGTAACCCTTTTTTGGATGCGATTGAATCGGCACATTCGATTCTGTTCGGAGTGTCTGAACGGCTTTCCAAACAGCTGCACGGCTGATTCCGAGTTCCTGTGCAAGGGTTTCACCGGAACAATATGTACCGGCATGCTGAATTAACAGTTCATAAAGTGCATCTTTTCGTTTCATTAAAAGTTCCTCCTGATTGGTTCGGTAGTTTCAGACCGCACCCTTTTTCCCGTTCTGCATACCATAACAACAGAAAGGAGGGCTTTTTATGCTGCAAATTTTATTACCTGCCTGGACGGTCTGTCTGGATTTATTTTTTACGGCAATCGCTTATGGCATCAGCGGCATTCGGATTCCTGTTCGAGCCGCCTGTATCCTCAGCGGAACGGGTGCTGGTTGTTTCTTGGCAGCAATGGAGCTGGCAAAGTGGTCGGGGTTGTTTCTGCCTGCATCGTTCTGCAAGCTGGCTGGTGTGGTGTTACTGGCAGCTATGGGGGGAGCAATGCTATTAAAAAGCTTTGTTGAACCTGCGGATTCCTCCGAAAAATCTGCCAACTTCCGGACAGTTTATTTCGATGCCGCTTGTGCAGATGCGGATCATTCTCGCAGTCTGTCGGCTCGGGAGTCGTTTCTGCTGGCAGCTGCACTTTCTGTCGATTCGCTGGCGGTTGGGGTTGGAATTGGCTGGCAAGATAGCATGCCAGTTGCCATTGCTGGGGCAACGCTGCTCTTTGGAATTTTGGGCGTTCTCTGCGGAACAAAAATCGGTGTTCGGCTACATCGTAGGCAAAAACGGGATTATAGCTGGCTCAGCGGAGCGTGTCTGCTGTTGTTGGCAGTGCTGCAAGCAGTGCAATAACATTTGTTTCACGTGAAACATTACATGACATAAAAGCAAAATAGAAATGGGCTGCAATATCCAAGCCGCAGGCAAACAAAAAGTTTTTCGATGCAGCAGTTTTTCAAAAATGCTGCCGAGGCATGGGCGAGCAGCCCACATTTGCGAAGCAAATCGAACTGCACAATGAAAATGCAACAAAAATCTAAGAGAAAATCGGAAGAATCGCAATTGCCTTTCCAATCGAAAGGTTGTAATGAGATACAAGGTTTCAG
>OFMT01002445.1_pt1 | contig 11023 bp, 6 predicted proteins | sample 1541891 | NCBI WGS metagenome assembly OFMT01 (sample SAMN04209230, study PRJEB22552) | human gut metagenome | biome: gut; material: feces | host: Homo sapiens | place: USA: Oklahoma | reverse complement strand
AAAAAAAGGCTACGTTTCCACGCTCTATCTTAAACGATATCTGATTATCAACGAGTTACAAAATCACCCGTGGCCGCGTCCCGACCGCATCAATACGTGAGGAGACGGTTTGCCGGGCGAAAAATCGCCCTACTCCAGACCGCGGGCGCGGATGAGGGCGTCAGGGTCAGGGTCTGCACCGCGGAACTCGTGGTAGAGGATCATCGGCTCTTCACTGCCGCCCTTCTCCAGGAAGAGAGAACGGAACTTGTGAGCCATTTCAGGATTCCAGAGACCATTGCTCTGCCAGAACTCGAAGGCATCCTTGTCCAGAACCTCTGCCCAGAGGTAGCCGTAATAGCCGGCACTGTAACCGCCGCCGAAAGTATGGTTGAAATACGTGCTGCGGTAACGTGGGATTATCTCGCCGATGAGGCCCATATCCTTGCATACCTCTTTCTCGAAAGCAGTGATGTCCAAGCTGTTCCAGTCGGTATCAGGGCCAAGTTCATGCCATTTCATATCCAAGATTGAAGCGGCGCAAAGCTCGGTGGTCATGAAACCCTGGTTGAACTTCAGGGAATTAGTGATCTTGGCAACCAATGAATCCGGAATCACCTCGCCGGTCTGATAGTGATGGGCATACTCGGCAAGAATCTCAGGTTGGAACGCCCAGTTCTCATTGAACTGCGAGAAAGTCTCCACGAAATCGCGGGTCACATTGGTACCGCTCACATCCACGTAACGGCATTTCGTGAGCATTCCGTGCAATGCATGACCGAACTCATGGAACGCGGTCTGAACCTCGTCGATGGTAAGCATTGTCACGGTATCCTCCGGCTGGCCGAAGTTGCAGACATTGATGACGATAGGACGCATGTCCTTGCCGGCAGCATCCACATACTGCTCACGGAAGTTGGACATCCATGCACCGCCACGTTTCGTGCTGCGCGGAAGGTAGTCAGTAAGGAAGAGGCTGAGCTGTGAGCCGTCCGCATCCAGAACTCTGTACACCTTTACTTCAGGATTATATACAGGAAGACCCTCTACAGGCACAATCTTGACGCCATAGAGCTTTTCAGCCGCAGCGAACACACCCTTGCGGACATTGTCCAACTGAAAATACGGCTTCGTGATATTCTCGTCCAGGTCATACTGCGCCTTGCGCACCTTCTCCGCATAATACCACCAGTCCCAAGGCTGAATCTTCGTACCCGCAGGAAGAATGCCAGCCTCAATGTCCTTGTCCATGAACTTCTGCATTTCAATGATTTCCTCCTTGGCCTTCGCCACTGCTTTCGTCATAATCTTGCCGAGGAAAGCATCCACAGTCTCATGATCGTGAGCCATCTTGTCGCTCAAAATCTGGTCAGCGGAACAATCATATCCGAGAAGCTGGGCCTTCTCCGTACGCAGACGCATGATATCCAGGATAACCTGCTTGTTGTCATTGGCATTGTCATGATTGCCGCGGGAAGAATAAGCCTTGAAAGCAGCCTCGCGCTTGGCCCTGTCCTCGCAGGTCGTCATGAAAACAGGATAGCTGGACACAGGAATGCCTATCTCGGACTTGAAAGCATTGCTCTCCGCAAGAAGGTTGTTGCCGAACTTCTGCTGAAGCACAGCCAGTTCGGAACTGATTTCCTTGAAACGGGCCTGCTCAGCTTCGCCGAGAGCCACGCCGTTTTTCACAAACCTGTCATAAAGCTTTTTCGTGACAATGTACTGTTCCCTGTCGAGTGCGGAAGAATCTTCCAACACGGCTTTTACACGTGAGAAGAAACCGGCATTCATGAAAATCTCATCAGAAGCGGCGGTAACGAGAGGAGTAACCTCGTCCATCACCTCCTGCATCTGCGGAGTCGCATCCGACTCGGAAACATTGTAAAGAACTCCGAGAGTCTTCGCAAGTATCTGGCCTGAAAGCTCATACGCTGCGATAGTGTTCGCGAACGTCGGAGCCTCCGCATTGGTCACGATAGCATTGACCTCGTCAGCCTGCTGCTGGATTCCAGCCTTTACCGCAGGGACATAATGTTCTAATTTGATCTTGTCGAACGGCGGGAACTGGTCCTCGCCTTTCCACTCTGTAAGAAACGGATTTCCGCCACATGCCGATAGCATCATAACAGCTGCTCCAAATATAAATATCTTTTTCATAATCAATTACTTAACGATTTCGACACCATCTTTGAGGTCAATGAGAGTGAACTGTGCCTGGCCCTTATAGATGGACAGGATTCCCTTCATGTTTACCTTAGCGCTACCGCTGAGAATAGCCGGATCAATCTGGGTATCTGCAAAACGCGCATAACCGCTGGTGCGGACCTGAACGTCAGAAGAACCCATCTTGAAATACTGGCTCACAGAATAAGCGGATGCATTTTTTATCAATATCGGCTTCACGTCAGTGACCTTGCGTCCGGTATTGGTAGCACCGCTGTCAAACACGCCTGACTCCAAATACTTGATGAAGCCCTGCTTCGACATCGCCCAAGTGGTGACGCCCCAAGTCTTGTCAGAGAAGAAGATACGGTTATCGTTATCCTTCGTGTCCTTGTTAGGATCAATATAGACAAGCAGGAAGATCTCATTTCCGTAGGTCAGGCCGTCAAGTTCCACGTAGCAGCCGAGATTTTCTTCTTTTTTAAGGTCCGCTTCGGTCACTTTCTTCGCCGTCAGCGGCGTGCCGATTTCCCCTCTGAACACATGAGTATCAATCAGATACTGCGCCTCCATGTAAGAAGTCTCATAAGCCTTGGTCGGGTCCTCGCAGCCAAGCTGGATCATGCCGTTGTACGCGCCGAGAGTAAGGCCGCTGCACTTCACATACACCCACTGGCCGAGCTTGTAGTCATTGTACAAGCCATTCTTGCCGAGCTTCAGCTCGATACCCGCGGTTGCGTCCTGGATGTACAAGCTCTTGTAGATATTGCCGGACTTGTCCTCGGAAATAACCTGACCGCCGATGATGATGTCCTTTTCAATGGTAAGAGGCGTACCTTCAGTGTACATCTTCTTGAGCTCCAGAATCGTAGTATTCGGAGTCATCGTGACAGGCTCGTAAATGTCAGCCTCGCCATAATTTCCAGTGAAAACCGGCTCCCACTCGTCGCAGGATGCGAGCAATGCCAACGAGGCGAATGCTGCGCCGATTATGTTATATATCTTGTTCATGCTAGAATCTGAAATAAATGTTCAACATGTAGTTGATTCCGCTCATATAGAAATACTTGGAATCGAATCTGTAGTAACGCTCCTTGCTGACAGTCTTGTCCACGAGACGGGTCTGCTCATATCCGCCCGTACGGACATTCTTGTTGTTCAGGATATTCTTGACCTGAAGCGAGAAGCCCAGCTGGTAGTTTCTCTTGATGTACCAGGACTTGCCCACACTGGCATTGACCATAAGAGCACCCTTGAACTTCTCCTGAGCTGCCATATACTCGATTTCCTGAGGAGTAACGGTCTTGTCAGGGCCTGCGGTAGCCATGTCGGTCCTGTAGAGAGGGTTCATGTCGAGATATGCCTTGTCGAACCAATCCACGTCGGCATCCACGAACCAATAGTTCTTGTTCCAAGCGAGACCGAGGCTCGTAGCGAGCTGCGGAGTTCCTGAAACATAATGCTTTACAGTCTTGCCTTCAGCAGTCGGATGACTCTTCCAGTAAGGGATGGTCACGCCATAAGTTTCCTTGACGATAGCCGCGCTGTTGTCATAAGTCTGGTACATCACAGGGTTGGACGTGTAGACATACTGACCATAAGAAAGCACTCCCTGGAGAGAAAGGTTCGGAACCGGAAGAGGAACCTTGAAACCGAGTTCGACGCCCACATGACGCTCATCCATGCCGCTCATCGCGAAGTTCGTGAACGAGTTCTGCGCATCATCGTAGAAGCTCATCACCTTGGACTGGTCCTTGATGGTCGTATAATAACCCGTCACACGGACATCATAACCGGAATTGCTGAACGCATAGTTCAGGTCAGCAGCGAAAGTCTTGCTGGTCTTCAGGTCCGGGACAATGCTGTTTCGTGTTCTAGGAGACACGAACGCCTGGTTAAACCTCGGAGCATCAGCAACATACGCAGCATCAGCATAAACTCTGTGACCGCCTCTGATGACATAGCTGAGGTTCAGCTTGACACCGCCGGTAAGGAAATCCTTCACATCGGACTTGCCGAGAGAAGTGATGGCCTCCTTGGTAATAGGGTCATAAGTCGTGATTTCCGCGCCCTCGAACTCCATAGGGGCACCATTGGCATCAAGTCCAGGGAACAATCCCTTTCTCACGAGACCTTCTCTCCAGAACTTGGTGTAGCCGATACGTCCGGCGATGGAAGCATCGAGTCCTGCGAAAGTGAAACGGCCTGCTGCCCAAGCCTCTGCGCGACGGACATTGGCATAATAATCATAGCCGTATTTGTCGCCCTTCTTCAATGTCTGGGCCTTGCCGTTCTGCAGATAATAATCCAGATCGTTCTGAATCATAGTAGGATAAGCCGCGTAATCGCGCTCTGCGAACTGGTCAATGTTCACGTAATAGTCACCGCCGAGGAGATCGTCCAGAATCTTGTAATACTCGGTACGGTTCCACTTGTATGAAAGACCTCCGGTCAATGTGAAATATTTCAACGGTGACCACTTGGCATTGGCGGCGACGTTGAGATCCTGCTGGTCGGTACGACGCTCTTCAATGACATATTTTGAGCGCTTGCCTGCCTCTGTAGTATTCAGGGTATTGACAGCATAGAGCCTGTCCCAATTGATATGGGTAATGGAAGGAATATCCATTGTCCAAGCCTCCTTGGCCCATGCATACTTCATGAAGTTCACGCGGTTGTAGTCGGAGTTCTCCATGAAGAAATAGCTAGGAAGATTCCTGTAGTAATCAGGTCTCGGGTCCGGTGCGTCATACCAGTCCAATGCGGTATAACCATTTTTTCCGAAGCGGTAAAGCATTGTAGCTGAGACCTTGAGCTTCTTGGACTCCGGTGTGAAGTCGTATTTCAGAATGGCGATCGGCTCGTGGGTCTTCTTCACGCGGGCATTGCGCACCTTGCCGTTGTAATAACCCCAGTTGGAGTTGTACATGTTGTCGCCCATAAGGTCGTAAACCTCCTGGGTGGAACCGTTCTGCGCACCCCTCTGGCCAGGAGCCGCCATGAAGGTCAATCCAAGTTTGTGCTCCTCGCCGAATTTCTTCTCGACGGAACCGTAGTAGCCGAATGAACGGTAATAAACGCCCTTGATCCAGTCATTGCCGCCGAGACGCGCAGATGCGCTGAATGCGTATGACCAGCCGTTGTCCAGCTCGCCGGAAGAATAAGTCATCATGAGACGGAGTCGGTACAATGCACTGTTGGTCAGCACGCTACCTCTCCAGCCGGTGCGGACCTTCGATGCCATCGGGTCAATGTTGGTGAGTCCGTTGTAGCCACCGAAACCGTAGTCGGAAATCTCCGAACCGGTTACACTTTCCTTGCTGCGGACAGCCTCGTTCAGACCGCTCCACAGAGAGTAAGGAGTGTAGCCGGTAATGGCGTCGTTCATTCTTACGCCTGCCATGTAAACATCCTGGGACTCACTGGAATAGCCACGTGCGCGGAAACGTACCGAGCTGAAATTGTATCCTGCGATGTTGTTGAACACATCGTTCTGACCGAAGAGGATGGTCGGGCTGTCCTGATATCCGGAGTCGTCCAGATCGAATTCGGTGAAGCTGGCATCGTCCACCTCTCCCACCTTGCGGGCAGGGGTCAATGACAGTTTGAACATGTTCTTCACATAACCGTCATTGACGGTAACATTGACTCTGGACTCCATGTAGTCCGGGGTCTGGATTACGAGGTCATACATACCATCCTTCAGAGAAGGAATCATGAATGTACCGTCCGGGGCAGTCTTAACCGTAGCTATCTCGGTCGAACCTGAATATAGTTTCAGGACTGCGCCGTCCACCGCTGCCTTGGAGGACCTGTCCACGATCGTTCCCTTCACGCCGCCGGTGTAAGTCTGTGCAGACATCACCATGGCCAGGAACAATGCCGGTATAGCCAAAAGCTGTTTAGTATTCATATTGTTGATTATTTGTTACTTACGATTATATATGTCGGATAGTGGTCGCTATAGCCTCCGATGAATGTTCCGTTCGAGAATGTGCGGAAAGGCGTTCCCTTGTACTGGCCCTCCTGCTGTGTCATGAACGATTGGCTGAACACGCGTCCGTAATATTTCTTCTTCACGATAGGCTGGATTTTCAATGTTCCCTTAGGGGCATTGGCTATCGCATTGTTTACCAGGATGATATCGTAGATGTTCCAGGTTCCCCTGTATGCAAGTGAGCCATAGCCCGCCTTCAGCATTGACAGGAACGGGGAGAAAAAGTCGTATTCTCCGACCTCGGCGATGGTCTCCTTGCCGTGCATGTACTTGACCATGCTCTCGTCGGTAGGGTTGTCGTTCATGTCGCCCATCACCATGATCTTGATTCCCGGGTACTGTTTCATCAGCTCCAATGAGTGTTCATAGATGATTTCAGCGCCGCGGCTTCTGAGGTCCTGGCCCTTGCCGCCGATACGTGAAGGAAGGTGGGCCACGAAGAACGCGAACATCTCGCCGTCAAGCAATCCTCTGACCATCAAGATGTCACGGGTACGGAAATAGTCCTGGCCTTCCTTGTCCATAGCGAACTGGATAGTCTTGGAGTTGAAGTCGAACGGTATGGATTTGCTTTCTTCCACGATAAAATATTCCGGTCTGTAGAGCAATGCCACATCGACGCCTCGTCTGTCCGGTCCGTCGTAATGCACTATCTGGTAGTTCGCCGCCTCGATTTCCGGCTGGTTCACCAGGTCTTCCAGAACATGGCGGTTCTCCACCTCGCTGAGTCCGAGCACTGCATGATATGCCTTGTTCTCATCAGCCATAGCTCTGATGACGGTAGCGATATTATGGAGTTTCTTCTCGTATTTCGGCTCGGTCCACTTGTTCTTGCCGTCCGGAAGAAATTCGTAGTCGTTCTTCCCGTCGTCATGGTAAGTGTCGAAAAGGTTCTCGACATTATAGAAGCCCAATACATAGCGTTTCGGGCCGCCTGCACCTGCCGTTGTCGCCACAGACATCAGCACAAGCGTCAGGATTACGTAAAGTATTCTTTTCATTATCAATGTTTTTGTGTTATTGCGTTCTAGTTCCACCACCAGTTGATGGTCTTAGGGTCTTCGGACTTGACTTGCACCGCCGCATCCTCGCCGATTTTGGCAGGAAGGTTTGCGAAATAGGTGATTCCTGTTACTTTCTCCAAGTCACTGATAGACATTGCATAAGGCTTGAAGTTATTGTTGTCTCCATATCCTTTGTGCTCCAGAAGAATCGCGCAGGCTGAATAACCTGAATGACCGATTGTGGAGTTTCTGCTGTATCGCAGAATCGCCTTGTAGTAATGAGTCGGAACGGTGACGCTCTTTCCTTCATTATCCCTTGCGGTCCTTGTGCTGCCCTTCGTAATACATCCGGTTACCACATAGCAGGTATCGGCCCTGTTGGCCCACGAACGCACCTTGCTTTCAAGATTTGCCCAGGAATGCTGGTTAAGCTCAGAACGCTGCGGAGTCATATTCGTGCCATAGAACGTCGTTACGTTTGCAGCATAATTCAATCTGTCAGCAGACGGCAACTGATGCCCTCTGTCATAACCGCCGCCAAAGCCTTTGTATAGGACTGGCTGGTACTTCTTGGGAAGGAGAGGGTCCAATCCCCAGGCATCGGTACGTTTTCCGGAACCGATAGACCAGGAATTGAGATGATATGCCACCCACGGCGCTACAAGATTATCATAGTCCCACGCGAATGAGTAATTTCTGATTTTCACAGAACCAATAGTCATACTATGGGTAAAGTGCCCATATTTGGAATCCTTCGGCATCGCCGGCAATTCCATCCATCCTGTCGTAGAAGCAAGATTTCCTCCCGGTTGTTCCCCAGTATTGCCACCAGTATTGCCGCCGGTGCCGCCGCCTCCAATTTCTTGACCGCTCTGGGTGAGTGTCAATTCTGCTTTCCCCGACGCCGATGTCAATGTAAGAACAGCCGTGCGGGCCATCTCACTTGTATTCGCTTTGACTTTAAGCGGAACCGACTTGTTGCCAGTACCCGTTGAAGGTGTCACGGAAGCCCATTCCGCCGGCTGGTCCTCGTGGTATTCTATCGTTATCGACCAATCGCCGGACGCCTGCACATGAAGAAACTGGCTATTCACCCCAGGTCCCATCGGATTAGTCACGACCGCAAGTTCCGGAGGAACGGAGCTGTCAGTTTTATTGTTACAAGAATACACAAAAGGCACTGACACCAGAAGTGCCAATGCCCATTTAGCTATTTGATTCAATGCTTTTTTCACTAGAAATCAATGTTTTACAGCCACACAACCAGCTCGCGCCGATGCCGGCTCTTTTAGACGGACAAAGGGCAGCCCGGTTTTCCGGGCACCCTTTTAATACCAAAAGTATAGTCCTATTATTATTCCGCGTTGATTGCGAACAATACAACCCTTGCAGCCGCAGCTGTAGTAATCTCTACATCAGTATCAGTTGCAAGTTTAGAAGGAAGTTCAATCGTCAGAAGATCTGAATCCTTTACAGTAATTTTGTATGGCGCGTTACCTGCAACACCTGTATTCACCGCGAGCTCTTTTTTAGCAACTTCTTTATCACCAATTGTAGCAACTAGCGTCGCTGCTTCAGTTTTGTTCCAACTGAAGCCATAGAATGTAACCTTAGTCGTTCCGGCAGGAAGTGTAAGAGTTGCTTTACCAGCCGCATCTTTTTTACCCAATTTCAGAACTTGGCTTACTTCCTCTCCATTTACCACCGCCGACTGCTTGCTGTTACCAGCCGATGTAGCATCATACGAATTAGCTCCAAGTGTCCATTTCACATTGCTCGTAAATTTGCCCGTTACAGCAGCAGATTTTCCGCTATGTGTCAGAACTACAGTATAAGATTTCGTAGCGACCTCTTCTGTTGTAGAAACAGTAAGTTCCACAGTCACATCCTTTTCAGTTTCATTGGCAGCAAACTTGACAGTCACTGTGCCTGCGCCATCACCTGAAGCAGGAGATACTGTATATGCAGCATTGCTAGAAGAAACAGTCCACTTCACATTGCCCTTTACATCGAATGAAGCAGAAGTATCACCAGCCTTTGCTGTGAGCGCGGTAGTGCTTACGGAAAGCCTAGGAGTTGTGGTATCCTTCTCAAGTTTCTCGCAGTAACCGCTGGTCATCTCAATGGTTCCGCTATATTCATCCCTAAATCCGACCACGGTGAGTTTATCACCAACTTCAGCACCGAGTTCCGAGAAGGATGTATTCGCAGCATCCTTGTCTTTCTTAACACCATAAATCAACACTTCGCCAGTATCATCTTTAAGTTTAAGATTTCCATAAGTAGGATTCTGGATTTCGGTAATTGTTCCTGAAACTCTATATTTTTTTGTTACACTTTTTTCGGCTGCAATAAATTCTGCAACAGTCGCATTGACGATTTCTGCCGGAGCAGTAGCCTCAGTAAATGAAAGGAACTGAGCTTTAACGACTTCGTGCTGGCTTTTGGTAGCAAAATAATCGTAAAGACCTGCTATTTCGACTATACCGCCATCCTTAACTGCAGACCATGCCGATTTGTCTGCCACACTATAAACGTAGATTGTCCCGGTTTCATCAGTAAGGTCAAAACTGCAATATGTCGGATTAAACTTGCTTACAGTACCTTTCAGTTTATAATATGTGCTCTTATTGGCAGCGGCAATGAATTCCGCTACAGTCTTGGACTCAGCCTTGGTGTAATCTTCGCCCGGGTCTGGAGTTTCTCCGCCGCCGGTTCCGAGGTCAATGCCCTTGGAGAAGTCGATAGCGGTACCAGCTGAAGCTGCTACGCTAAGGTCGAGGTCATCCATCAGATATGCACTGGCAAGTGTCGCCTTGATGTAGATGTGGAGAGACTTGGTTCCTGAAGGAACTGTAAAGGTAGAAGATGCGAGATCCCAACGACGGTTTTTCAATCCATTAGGGAATTCATATTTAAGTTCAACCCACTTGCTGCCGTCATTGCTGATATAAACCAGAAACTCTGTAGGAACAAACGTGTTGTCAGCTGCCTGATACAGATTTCTTTCTGAACCGAATGAAATCTTATAATCAGTCTTGCCCTCAGGAAGGGTGATGTTTTTCACATGGAAATAATTATCTTTTGCAAACCAGAGATAGTTCTTTCCGGAACCCTGATAGTCAGAAAATTGGCTATTTGATGTACCAGAGGAATTAGTTCTGGCAGACATTCCGCTGAAAGCATACTCCACAGTCGAGATGCCTGAACCGGTCTCATTCTTCCAACCGTCAAAAGAGTCGAGGTATGTCTTCCAACCAGACTCACCTTTCACTGCAAGCTCTTTATCAAAATCATTGTGATAAACAACGACTTCAGAAGCAGAACCTGTACCTTTCTGATTGATGGTCAGAGTCTTGCCATCGAATCCGATGGTAAACTTGATGTCTTGTGTACGGTCAATTCCGGTATTCTCCAGAACAGTAACGGTCACCTCTTTGTTTTCAGCAGGATTTCCGGACTTAGGGTCTACTGCGATCCAGTCAGGAACATTGGTAACATTCCAGTCCCTGGTAGCAGTCAGTTTGATGGTCTGTGGACCGCCATCTTTCTCGAAATCAAGGGTCTGAGTAGAAAGCTCTATTGAAGGAGCGCCTGTAGGTCCATCATTTTTATCATCGCAGCTCTGCGCGAAAAGCATTGCCGTCAATGCGAATGAACCTAAAAACAAATTTTTAAGTTTCATATTGTTGCTATTTTAGATGAATATTAATCAAAACAAGTTTACAAATATAGTTCGCGGTTACGAATTTCGCAAATTAAATCGTTAAATATTTTGCTCGTCTTTTCCGGAAGTTTGACACTTTAGAATCCGAAAAAAGTTAAAAATATTTGATAGAGTTCGTTCAGAACTCTTTTTTTTGTCAAATTTATTTTC
>OFMT01002441.1_pt1 | contig 11058 bp, 9 predicted proteins | sample 1541891 | NCBI WGS metagenome assembly OFMT01 (sample SAMN04209230, study PRJEB22552) | human gut metagenome | biome: gut; material: feces | host: Homo sapiens | place: USA: Oklahoma | reverse complement strand
CGGCCCGGCCGATGGTCTGGATGAGGCTGGTCTCGCTGCGGAGGAAGCCCTCCTTATCGGCGTCCAGAATGGCCACCATGGATACCTCCGGCAGGTCCAGTCCCTCACGCAGCAGGTTGATGCCCACCAGCACGTCGAACTCCCCCAGCCGCAAGTCCCGGATCAGCTCCATCCGCTGGATGGTGGCGATGTCGGAGTGCATATACCGCACCCGCAGGCCAAGGCCCTTCATGTGGTCCGTCAGATCCTCCGCCATGCGCTTGGTGAGGGTGGTCACCAGCACCCGCTCGTCCCGTGCGGCACGGACCCGGATCTCCTCCACCAGATCGTCGATCTGGCCGGTGACGGGCCGCACCTCCACACGGGGGTCCAGCAGGCCTGTGGGGCGGATCACCTGCTCCACGATCTGGTCGGCTCCCTCCCGCTCGTACTCCCCCGGCGTGGCGGAGACGAACACCGCCTGACGGAAGCGCTCCTCGAACTCCGGGAACTTCAGGGGGCGGTTATCATAGGCGCAGGGCAGGCGGAAGCCGTACTCCACCAGGCTCTCCTTCCGGGCCCGGTCGCCGTTATACATGGCCCGCACCTGCGGCAGGGTCACATGGCTCTCGTCCACAAAAAGGACAAAGTCCTCCGGGAAGTAGTCCAGCAGCGTGGTGGGCGGGGAACCCGGCTCCCGGCCGGAGATGACCCGGCTGTAATTCTCGATGCCGGTGCAGTAGCCCAACTCCCGCATCATCTCCACGTCGTAGCGGGTGCGCTGGTCGATGCGCTGGGCCTCAATGAGCTTGCCGTGATCCTCGAAGTAGGCCTTGCGCTCCGCCAGCTCCCGCTCGATCTCCTGCACCGCCCGCTCCATCTTCTCCTTGGTGGTGACGTAGTGGCTGGCGGGGTAAATGGCCACGTGCTGCAGCACCCGCTGGGCCTGACCGGTGACGGGGTTGATCTCCGAGATGCGGTCGATCTCGTCCCCAAAGAACTCCACCCGGATGGCGTAGCCGTTGGCGTACACCGGGTAAATCTCCACCGTGTCCCCCCGGACCCGGAACATATTGCGCTCGAAGGCCACGTCGTTGCGGTCGTAGCGGATCTCCACCAGCTTCCGCAGCAGCTGATCCCGTGGGTACTCCTTCCCCTGCCGCAGGGAGATGACCATGTTGGCGTAGTCGATGGGGTCCCCCAAGCCGTAGATGCAGGACACCGACGCCACCACGATGACGTCCCGCCGCTCGAAGAGGGCTGCCGTGGCGCTGTGGCGCAGGCGCTCGATCTCGGCGTTGATGGCGGCGTCCTTCTCGATGAAGGTATCCGTGTGGGGGATGTACGCCTCCGGCTGATAGTAGTCGTAGTAGGAGACGAAGTACTCCACGGCGTTTTCCGGGAAGAACTCCCGGAACTCCTCGCACAGCTGGGCCGCCAGCGTCTTGTTGTGGGCCAGCACCAGCGTGGGGCGCTGCACCTTCTCGATGACCTTGGCCATGGTGTAGGTCTTGCCGCTGCCGGTGACGCCCAGCAGCACCTGCTGGCGCAGGCCGTTCTCCAGTCCCTCCGCCAGCTTTTCAATGGCCTGCGGCTGGTCGCCGGAGGGGGTATATTCCGAAACAACTTTGAACTGGGGCATGGAAAGCGCCTCCTGCAATTTCAGTGTGTATCACTTTATTTTACCACAAAAATCCCATATGTAAATATGAATTTTGAAACAAATGTTCTGATTTTGTGGAGGGAAAACATGGCAGCGCCCCGTTCCGGATGGAGCGGGGCGCTGGGGGAATTTTCTTTGAGTGGGTCAGCCGTACAGAAGGCCGCTGGCCTCCATGGAGACGAAATCACCGTCGGCCACGATGATGTGGTCCAGCAGGCGGATGTCCATGGTGGCCAGAGCGTCCCGCACCTGCAGGGTGGCGGCCCGGTCCTCCGCCGACGGCAGAGCCACGCCGCTGGGGTGATTGTGGCCCAGCACCACGCCTGCGGCACCGGACAGCAGGGCGTTCTCCACCACCTGCCGGATGCTGAGGGAGGTCATATCGGCGCTGCCTTGGGACAGGCATTTGCAGGAAAGCACCTTTCCCTTGCCGTCCAGACACACCTGATACAGCAGCTCCCGGCGCTGACCATCCAGCAGGTCCATGAAGTAGGCACCGCAGCGCTCCACGGAGTTGAGGATGCGTTCGGCAGAGACGCTGCGCCGGGCGCAGCGTTGGGCCGCCGGCACCAGATTCAACAGCACGGCGGCATTCTCCCCGACGCCGGACACCTGCATCAGTGCCTCCGGCGGGGCCTGGAACACGGCGTCCAGCGTACCGAAGTGCTGGATCAGCCGGTGGGCCAGCTCGTTGGTGTCCCGGCGGGGGATGGCATAGTACAGCAGCAGCTCCAGCACCTCATGATCCGCCAGACCGTCGGCTCCCTGCTTCAGGAAGCGCTCCCGCTTGCGCTGGCGATGTCCGTCGTGCAGTCCCATGTGCGCTCCCCCTTCCGGCTTTCTGGGAAAATTATAGCATGACGGCCGCCGGTTGACAAGCGGGATGCCGCAAATCTCCACGGGAGGCATCCGGGGCTTTGGAGCAAAAAAACAGCGCCCGTGCAGAGCACGGGCGCTGTGGAGTTCGACACGCAGAGGCTTAGCCGACGATGTTCAGAGTGAGGTTCTCGGTGCCGGCCAGATTGTCGTAGTTGTTGTCGATGGCGATCTTGCCGTCCTTGATGTCCTGCAGCATGACCTTGTAAGAATCAACGCTCCACTTGGTCAGGGACCAGGTATCAGTGGGCAGACCCACGGCGTTCTCATTGGCACCCAGAGAGGTCTGGACACCGCCGATGGAGGCGAACTCACCGGCATAGAACTTGCCCAGAGCCCACTGCACGGAGTCGGCCAGGCCCTTCATAGCGGAGGTGATCACGGTGGTGGACTCGAAGGACTGGTCCACGTCCACGCCGATGACCTTGCCCTCCTCAGCGCCGGCAGCAGCGACGACAGAGGCGAACATGGAACCGCCGCAGGCGAAGATGACCTCAGTGCCAGCCTGATACCAGCCGGCGGCCATGGTCTGCAGCTCGGGGGAAGCGGAGAAGCTGGCGCCATACTGCCAGGAGTAGTTCATCTCTACCTTCTCGTTCAGCTCCTTGGCAGCGGCATCGGCGCCCTGCACGAAGCCATAGCCGTAACGGCAGCAGGCGGGGTTGTTACCGCCGCCGCCACCGGTGAAGCCCAGCTTGGTGTAGCCTTCCTTGACGGCAGCATAGCCAGCCAGATAGCCGCACTGCTCTTCCTTGAAGGCAACGCCGGCCACGTTGGTCAGGATAGCGGAGTTTTCATCCTCAGCATCCACACGAATGACATCGCCATCAATGTAGACAAAGGACACATCGGTGAACTGGGAAGCGGCCATACGCAGAGCATTGGTCTGCATGAAGCCGGCGCAGACAACCACCTTGGCGCCGTTGTCCACGGCGGCCTTCATAGCGGTGAAGCGGTCATCATCGGTGGCCTCACTGCCGTTGGCGGGCTGATAGTACTTGTAGGACAGGTTGTTGTTGGCGGCGTACAGCTTCACGCCGTCGTAAGTACCCTGGTTGAAGGACTTATCCTTCAGCTGACCCACGTCGGTGACGAAAGCCACCTCGTACTTGCCGTCGGAGGAGGTCATCTCATCCTGAACCTCATCGGGGTTGGTGATGACGGTGGGGGTGTCTTTCTTGTCATCGTCTTTCTTGCCATCGTCCGTGTTCTTGTTGCCGCAGGCAACCAGAGCCAGAGCCATGACAAGCGCAAGGATCATAGCGAGAACTCTTTTCATGATTGTTCTACCTTCCTTCATTTATTCGGGCAAAGCTTGCCCGTTCAGGTGCATTATAACAGATACGGCAGAAAAGGGCAAGCCCTATTTGCAGGGTCTGCTGCATTTTTCACCATGGCAGGGTTCGAAAAAACGGGTGCTTTGTGGGCAAAACGGCTTTATTTAGTCATTTTTACTGCTGCCTCCAGACCGATCTTCATCATGTTGGTGAAGGTGGTCTGGCGCTCGTCGGCGGTGAGCTCGGTACCCAGCACCAGATTGTCGCTGATGGAGCAGATGGCCAGCGCACGCTTGCCCAGATAGGCGGCGGTGCAGTACAGAGCAGCGGCCTCCATCTCCACGGCCATGACGCCCATCTTCTGCATCCGGGCGTTGCGGCCGGCGGCGTCATAGAAGGTATCGGAGGAGTAGAGGTTGCCCACGGGCATCTTCACGCCCAGCTCACGGGCCGACTCCACGGCGGCCATCAGCAGATCGAAGTCGGCAATGGGGGCATAGTGGACACCCAGCTCGTACTGGTCGGCGAAGCTGGAGTTGGTACAGGCACCCTGTCCGGCCACCACACTGCCCAACTCCAGATCGGCCCGCATGGCTCCGGCAGAGCCCACACGGATGATGTTTTCCACGCCGTACTGGGTGTACAACTCGTGGGCGTAGATGCCGATAGAGGGCATTCCCATGCCGGAGGCCATGACGGACACCGGCACGCCCTTGTACGTACCGGTATAGCCCTGCACGCCACGGACGTTGTTCACCAGCACGGGGTTTTCCAGAAACGTCTCGGCAATGAACTTGGAGCGCAGGGGATCGCCGGGCATGAGCACGGTCTTGGCGAAAGCGCCGGGGGCGGCGTTATTATGAGGGGTAGGCATAGATGGTTCCTCCTTTTATTCCTGTTCCATGGCCTTCACGGCCTTGACGATGCGGCTGGTGCCCAGACGGTCGGCCCCAAGGGCCACGAAGTCACGGGCGTCGTTGAGGTCGGCGATGCCGCCGGCAGCCTTGATCTTCACATGGGGAGCCACATGGGCCTTGAAGAGGGCCACATCCTCACGGGTGGCGCCGCCTCCGCCGAAGCCGGTGGAGGTCTTGATGTACTCGGCGCCGGAGTTGGACACCACACGGCACATCTCGATCTTCTCGGCATCGGTGAGCATACAGGTCTCGATGATGACCTTCAGCAGCTTGCCGTGGCAGGCGGCCTTCACGGCCCGGATCTCCTCCAGCACCTGATCGTACAGGCCGTCCTTCACCCAGCCGATGTTGATGACCATATCCACCTCAGAAGCGCCGTTGTTCACGGCGTCCTCCGCCTCGAAGCACTTGGCGGCGGTGGTTTCATAGCCGTTGGGGAAGCCGATGACGGTGCAGATGGCAACCTTGCCGTCCACGTACTCCGCCGCCTGCTTCACATAGGAGGCGGGGATGCACACGCTGGCGCAGCCGTACTTGACGCCGTCGTCGCAGATGGCCTTGATCTCGTTCCAAGTGGCGCTCTGGGCCAGCAGGGTGTGGTCTACCCTGGCCAGAATAGACTGGATCTCTTGGTTCATAACAGTTGTCTCCTTTCATAAAAAAGGCACGCTCTATCCGCACAGAAAGGATGTTCTCCCTTTGTTTTGTGCGTGGATAGTCCATAGATATGCATTATCATATCAGAAAAACCGTCCTTTGTAAACGGCGGAATTGGCCGGGGATGAAAAAGGGACACGGCAAACCGTGTCCCTTGCAGGTCATGCTTATACGTTGAAGCGGAAGTAGATCATGTCGCCGTCCTTGACCACATAATCCTTGCCCTCGGACCGCAGCAGGCCCTTCTCCTTGGCGGCGGCCACACTGCCGCCGCAGGCCATCATCTCGTCGAAGTTGATGGTCTCCGCCCGGATGAAGCCCCGCTCGATATCGGAGTGGATCTTGCCCGCCGCCTGCGGGGCCTTGGTACCCTTGCGGATGGTCCACGCCCGGCACTCGTCCTTGCCGTAGGTCAGGAAGGAGATCAGGCCCAGCAGATCATAGCTGCACTGGATCAGGCGATCCAGACCGGACTTTTCGATGCCCAGATCCTCCAGGAACATGGCCCGCTCCTCCGGATCGTCCAGCTCGGCGATGTCCTGCTCCAGCTTGGCGCAGATGGGCAGCACCTGCGCGCCCTCCTTCTGTGCCAGATCACGCACCAGCCGGAAGTAGCGGTTGTTCTCATAATCGGCAAAGCCCGCCTCGTCCATGTTGGCGGCGTAGATGATGGGCTTCAGGCTCAGCAGGTCGCAGGTCTCCACCAGCGCCCGGTCGTCATCGCCGCAGGAGAAGGTGCGGGCGGACTTCCCGGCGTCCAGATGCTCCGCCAGTGCCTTGAACACCTCCGCCTCGTGGAGGAACTTCTTGTCGCCCTTGGCGGCCTTGGCGGCCTTCTCCACCCGGCGGTTCACCATCTCCAGATCCGCCAGGATCAGCTCCATGTCGATGGTCTCGATGTCCCCCAGCGGGTCCACCGGTACGTTGGTACCGGCATCGGCTACCACGTGCATGATGTTCTCGTCATCGAAGCAGCGCACCACATGGACGATGGCGTCGGTACGGCGGATGTTCTCCAAAAACTTGTTGCCGAGGCCCGCTCCCTGACTGGCTCCCTTCACCAGACCGGCGATGTCCACAAATTCGATGACGGCGGGGGTCTTTTTATCAGGCTGGTACATCTCCGCCAGCTTGTCCAGCCGCTCATCCGGCACGGCCACCACGCCCACATTGGGCTCGATGGTGCAGAAGGGGTAGTTGGCGCTCTCGGCACCGGCGTTGGTGATGGCGTTGAACAGAGTGGACTTTCCCACGTTGGGCAGCCCCACGATTCCTAATTTCATAGTTTTTCGCTCTCCTTAAAATGTCTTGATTTTCAAGGGTTTCCAGAATCCGGCGTGTTTGGCTTACGCCATTTTTACGCCATTTTCGCATGGACTTATATGCCAGGAAACCCTGCCTGATTCAAATTGCCGCACAGCCTGATCCAAGGATCCAGATGTGACATGGACGTATCTGTCCATCGTTGTTTTTATACTTGCATGACCCAGCAGCTTTTGCAGCACTTTTGGCTGCATCCCGCTTTCGATTGCACGCGTTGCATAGGTGTGGCGTAAAGCGTGCATACAGAATTTTTCAATTCCTGCTTCGTCGCATAGAGAGAAAAGTGCCTACTGCAACGACATAATTATAGCAGATAGGTTCTTTTCTCTCAAGCTGTTTTTACAAATTATCTTTTGCCGTCAGATCACCAGCTTTTGGCTGATGTACTCTTCAAACTCCCGGCGCTTTACCAGCTTTTTTGTCCCGACGAACAAAACGAAAGGGCAGTTGGGGCTGCGGAGCATACTGTCGATCTTGTTGATGCCGATGTTGCTGTACTCCGCTGCTTCTCTGGCGGTCAGCGTCATTTTGAGGTGGATGGGGACGGTGAGGATGTTGTCCATGGAAATGTCTCCTTTCGTGGTGCTTAACCAACGGACACATTTTCCGGTTTTGTCCGAAAAATTTTTTAGGTCGAAGGAGCGAGGTCTGCGCTTTTGCTCCAAAAGGTCCTTTCACTATTCAACGGACAGAATGAATCGAGGTGTCACGATTTTGTCTCACGGACGTTTTCCTCTACTATACAACGGACATTGTTCTGCCGTTTTTTAAGTATCGGAGAAGAAAAAATGTCCCCGCTTTCGAAAAGCGGGGACATCATGATCTGCGGATATTGAGATTTGAGAGATTAGCAAGCACAGCCGCTGTCCGTACACACGGCGATTTTGGGAGTATCCCAAGCCCTTTGCATTTGGCATACAGCCCAATGCTCAGAAGGTATCCGATTATGAATCATTCAGTGCCGGGCGCTTGCTTTCTTCATGAACTCCAGATAAAGACTGTACAGCACGGCGCAGACGGGAACACTGAACAGCATCCCTAAGATGCCGAATGCTTCGCCGCCGATCGTGACAGCCATCAGCACCAACAGCCCGGGAAGCCCAACGGACTTACCGACCACCTTGGGATAAATCAGGTTTCCCTCCACCTGCTGCAAAATGAGCAAAAAGAGAATGAACCACAGAGCCTTGCCGGGTTCTGCCAGCAGGATCAAAAACGCACCAAGACCGCCGCCGATCCATGCGCCGAAAATCGGCACCAGCGCAGTAACAGCCACAAACGCTGAGACCGCACCGGCATACGGGATCCCAAGGATCAGCATTCCAAAGAAGCACAGAACGCCGATGATGACCGCTTCGGTAAGCTGCCCGCTGACAAAGTTTGTGAAGGTCTGGTTGGTCAGAGAGGCAATACTCAGCAGCCGCTGCGCCTTCTTTTGCGGAAGGACTGTCACAACGAGCTTTTTCAAATGTGCCGCAACGACTTCCTTCTTTGCAAGCAGATACAGCGCAAAGACAAGTCCCAAGAGAACGTCCACCAAAACCGACAGGACAGAGGTTGCTGCGCCCCACGTCACGGTGAGGATGCCGCTTCCCTCGTCGCTGATCAAGGCGGTGAGCTTCTCGATCAACAGGTCAGAGTCTATGGTGTATTCGGGCAGGACGATGTTATATTTTGCGGCAAACTGGACGACGCCTGTCCACCACCGCCCGATCTCCTCCACATAGAGCGGAATGTTTTGGACAAACTCTTCGCCGGATTCCCGCAGGCTGGGGATCATCATAAACACCACGGCAAACAGAATTCCAAGGACAAGTACGGTGCTTGCTGTCAGGCACACAGGGCGGACCAGCTTTGCAGGAGCTTTGCGGCACACCTTGTTCCAGCAGCATTCCAACGGTCGAAGGACTACGTTGATCAAAAAAGCAATTGCGCCGCCGATCAGAAACGGAGTGAACAGTGCAAGTGCCTTGCCGAGAAACCGCAAAACAGCATCAAGGTTTACCAGCGCCCATGCGAATACGATCAGCAGCACCAGTGTGCGGGTAATATAGCGAATGTTCGTCTGCCACTTGCTTCCCTGCGGCGTGGGATCCTCGTTTCTGTCACCGGCTGTGTTTTGTGGTTTTTTCTCCATGTATTTCCTTTCCGTCGGTATGGGAAACCCTTTCAAATCCGAAAGCACTTTTGCAGGGCTTTATACTCACCCAACGCCAAAATCGTAATGTCATCGGACAATATGGTGTCCGGCGTAACGGAAACATCCGTTTTTCCGGCTCGTTTGATGCCAAGAATGTTGATGCCGAACTTTCTGCGGATATCCAGTTCGCCAACGCTTTTCCCGATCCACGCCTCCGGCACCTGCACTTCAAAGATGGCGTGCTGCTCGTCGATCTCTATGTAGTCAAAAATATGGTCGGCAGTGAATCGGATCGCTGCCCATTTTGCCACCTGTTTTTCCGGGTAGACTATATGGTCTGCACCGTTGCGAAGCAGAAACTTTGCCTGCACATCACGCTCGGCACGCGATACCACGCGCTTTGCACCCAGCTCCTTCAGCAGCGAGGTGGTTTCCAGCGAGTTCTGAAAATTACCGCTGATGGTCACAAAACAAACATCAAAATTTCCGATACCCAGCGAACGCAGAAACTCCGCATTGGTGCTGTCGCCGATCTGTGCGTTGGTGACAAACGGAAGCACATCGTTGATCCGTTCCTCATTGGTATCGACTGCCATGACCTGATGCCCCAGTTGAGAGAGCTGCATGGCGATATGCCGCCCGAAGCGGCCTGCTCCGATCAATAAAACATTTTTCATGGGATAGATGCTCCTTTGCTTATCCAATCGTGATGCTTTCCTGCGGCAGCTTTGCGCTGCCGGCTTTCTTGGTGGACACCGCCGCATAAACGAGTGTAAGCCCGCCGACTCTGCCCAGATACATCAGCGCGATCAATACCATTTGCGAGGGAATATGCAGCTGCGGCGTAATCCCCAATGTCAGTCCAACCGTGCCTACCGCCGACGCTGCTTCATACAGGCAGGAGGACAGCGGGAGATCCTCGTATACGCTGATAAAAACGCCTCCGCTAAAGAACAGCGCAAGGTACATCGTCAGGATGGTCGCAGCGGTTTTGACGGCGCTGCCATCGACTCTGCGCCCAAAGAACTGGGCGCTGTCCCGCTGGCGGAAGGTCGCAGCAGCATTGGAAAGCAGAACTGCCAGCGTGGTGGTTTTCATGCCGCCTGCCGTGGAGCCGGGAGAACCGCCAATGAGCATCAGAAGAATCATCACGCTCAGAGATGCGCTGGACATGGCGGGCAGATCGACGGTGTTGAAGCCCGCCGTTCTCGGCGTGACCGATTGGAACAGGGCTGCCTGAATCCGCTCTCCGAGGGGAAGGGCATCAAAATCCGCAAAGAAGAAAAACAGCGCCGGAAGGACGATCAGCGTGAGTGTCGTGACAAGAATCACCTTGCTCTGCATTCGATAACGGTGGAAGTGCAGCTTGTTTTCGCAAATGTCATCCCATGTCAGGAATCCGATGCCGCCGGTTATGATCAGCAGCATGATCGTGATATTGATCACCGGATTTTGGACGTAACCGGTAAGGGACGGATACAAGTTGTCGTTCGTTCCCAAAATGTCAAACCCTGCGTTGCAAAAGGCGGAGATGGAGTGAAATACTGCCATCCAGATCCCGCACCATCCGTAGTCGCGGCAAAACACCGGCAGCATGGCAAGCGCACCGATCAGTTCGATCAGAAATGTTCCCCGCAGGATGAACCGTGTCAGCCGGACGATTCCCCCCACTTTCGGCGCTGAGATGGCGTCCTGCATGGTGCTGCGCTGCATCAAGGAGATCCTTCGCCCGGACAGCAGCGCAAACGATGCCACCACGGTGACAACACCAAGCCCGCCTATCTGAATCAGCGTCAGGATCACAGCCTGCCCAAAGACCGACCAATAGCTGCCGGTATCCTGCACCACAAGACCCGTCACACAAACAGCGGAGGTCGCGGTAAACAGTGCCTCATGAAACGGCGTTACACACCGAGCTGTCGCAGAAATTGGCAACATCAGCAGCAGCGCGCCCAGCAGGATTACCCCTGCAAAGCCCAATATGATGATTTGAAAAGACGAAAGACGACGCTTTCTGCAAACCATTTCTTCTGACATCATCCTCACTCCTTGTGAATTGCACGATAGATTTATTGTGCGCAGGCCAAACACACGCCGCATTGCCTGACTGTGATGAAGGATACCCTGTACGCACTCAGATCGGAGACCGTGATCTCCAAATTCTGAGCGGTAAAGGAATCGCCCTTACTGGGGACTCTATTCAGCTGCTCCATGACCCAGCCGCCG
>OFMT01002439.1_pt1 | contig 11070 bp, 10 predicted proteins | sample 1541891 | NCBI WGS metagenome assembly OFMT01 (sample SAMN04209230, study PRJEB22552) | human gut metagenome | biome: gut; material: feces | host: Homo sapiens | place: USA: Oklahoma | reverse complement strand
TCTATAAAATCTAATTTATCTTCTTATTTCCAGTTTCTGCTTGCAATTCGGGAAATTTCAAAAATAAGTATATAGGGTTTTCTTATATGAAAGAACCGCTTCTTGAATTGTAAGATTAATTTAAAAGTTGATTTATCTGTGAATCAGTTAAGATAGAGTTTAATACTATTTCTTTCTTATCTTTTAGGTAGATGTTTGCTAGAGTTTCATAGATTGTATTAACTGAAACATACTTATAAGTATCTAATTCTATCTTTCCTGATTCATTAATATCAAATTCAACAAATCTATATTTATCTATTCCTGTTTTCAAAGCCAGATCTACAAGTACATGTTCGGGCTTATTGGAAGAAGCTTGAAATGATAACTGTTTTAGATACTTGTTGACTGATATTTCATAATCAAGGACTGTAATTAATGCGACGTATTTTGAATCGTTAAGTTTATTTACATATAGTTTTTCCATTTATAATCCCTCCATTCCAAAATGGAATAGAACAATATATACTATCCATTAATTAAGTTCAAGCCATTTCTAAAAATAATCTTAGCAGTTTATTGCTTCCAATATTTTCTTGAGTTATATACGTTATTTACCGCTTCAATGTAACAAATAAATGAAGGATGATTATGATCGTTTTGTGTTAAGTATCTATTCTTAATACCCTTATATTGTTCTCTGACTAATTTCCACTTTCCATTACTTTTAATATAATCGACTTTAAATTTAATATCTCTAGAATTTGGAGCCATATTCCAATAGTATTCATTAACAGGCCTTCTAGTAACAACACCAGGATAAATGCTAGCAGCATATACAATATTGTTAACATTAGTATTACCAGTCTTTTTATGAATTAAACGATAAAAATTTCCATCTTCATCTTCATAAACAATACAAACATCTATTGAAAATAATGTTTTACCTCCTGGAAGATAATGTTTTTTAGTGGTCAATGAGGATTTGGAATCTTCACAATCTCTCCATCCGTGTTTTCTAAGAACAATATTAAAAGCTTTTCTAACGCATTCTTTGATATATTTACAATCCCAGTTATCACTTCTGACTATTTTAAGATTATAATCCAAATCTATGGGTTCGTTGGCATTTTGAAGTATTAGATTTCTTGCCCCACTACCAACAAGAGTGACCTCTGCACCTATATCAGATACTTCTTTTAGGGTATGACATAGGTCTTGCATCATGTCTCCACAACAAGAACGCATACTACTTATTAATTGTTTGTCTGTTACATAATTATACTTTGTATAGCTTTTAAATCAATAATTTTATCATTGTATATGAAAATTAGTAAATTTTATCGTTATCCAAATTATGCTTTAGTATATTTAGATTACGATCATTTATATGATATTTCTTGTGTGCCAAGAATAGAATTGCAAATAAAACGAACATTCAAAAAAACTGTTTGGATTTCTTTACATTCCAAACAGTCTTTATTTAACAGATGCATTCCTAACTATCTAAAGTCATAATGTGGTTATCATTTATCAAAAGCTTTTAATGCTTTATTAACCTTGCTAGATTTCACCTTCGAACACCATGGAACAATTGCATGTCTACGAAGTAAAGCATCTAAATACAATCGGTCTTTCTCATTAGAATTATTTGCAATAATTGCGAGATCACTCTCTCTAATGTATGCTGTTTCTTGTTTCGTAACAAGTTCATAATTCGTTAAACTAGCAAAAGTTGGATATCTATCCAAAAAATCATTAAGAACTGCTGAATTATACGCATCTCTATTTTTTTAAGTTCCTCATCTCCAAATCTATCAATTTTAATAGTACTACTGTTCATCATCAAATTAGAAGACATAATAATATAAGCTTGAGAGTCATATTTTATTGGTTTTCTCGAAAATATCATCCTTGAAAATCGAGGATGACGCTTCTCTTCATCAAAATCTTCAGAAACTCTTAAAAATGAAGCCATAAGATAATTTAGAGTTTTTACGCCTGAGGATCTATTCATTATCATATAAACTATGTCATAAGTATAATCATTCGATAAAGAAGCAAATACATTATAATTATCTACTGGAGCGCTTAAAGTAATATGCTTTCTTTTGTGAAATAGGCATAGGTGTAGTGTTGCTCTTACCATTTCATTGCTGTAATCCTCAGTATCCATCATTATTCTTAGAATCTCAGATGCCATTTTTTTCTCTTGAATGTATACTTAGCCTACTTCTTAAGAAGTAGGAAATCTAGATAACCTTGTATATATCTGGTTCCAACATCTTCTATACCATATCCTTAATTAATAAGAGTTCATCAGTTGCAGAGTAATTTTTACCACCTTTTGTTCTATGACCGCATTCACTAAATAAATACAAATTCTTTTTTGCTCTAGAACATAAAACATATAGAAGCTTACAGGTCTCTAGTTTTCTGTATGATTTTTTTGTTTTATCAAAAATATAATCCCAATGTGGCAGATACCCATTTAATAGACCTGTGGCAATAATTGTATTATACTCTTCACCTTTGACTCCATGAATTGTTGAAATTACAACCCCAGTTTTTCCCACAAAATACTTACTAATTGATTCATAATCTGTAGGAAGAGCGTGTTTTTTTACTCTAGATGAAATTCTATCAAAGAAAGATGCCTTTAATTCTAGCAATGATGTTTCTTGGTTAAGAGATATTTTCAACAACTCGAATACTTTATCTATTGCACCTTTTAGACAAATTATCCCATCAGCATTTAAATAACGACAAGAATTAATTACTTTAAGAACGTCATAACTTTGAATATCATCTAATACATTAATTCTGAAATCATCTCTAATAATTGAAATTAATTGATTAGCAATTCTTTTTCTTAAGCTAACATTCTTACCAGCAGGCATAAATAGTAGTCTTGCTATAAGATATAACGGATTCATTGGGTCGTATTTTATTGGTGAAATATCCGGTGCATTGAATGAAACATCAGGGAGTAATGTACGTAACTTCTTTGAAAGATTAAACAGCAAATACCATTGAGGTGCAACAACACATATCTCTTCAGGTTTTGTTCCTTTTTCTAGTTCATCCTTTATTATTTTTGCAATTTCTGATGCTAAATCTTTCATATGTATAGAATCCGAATATTGTATTATTCCTACTTCATCCCTGTATTTTGAAACAGAATACGCATTAGTTTTAGAAATTTCAAACCTACTGTACAAATTAACTAACCTCTGAGAAGAGCGATAACATTCTTTAAGTGTCATGGTTTCAAAGGTTGTCTCATAAAGAGACTCTAATTCTTTCTTATTTTTTGCTATACCCCCTAAAGAAGTAAATATGGCTTGATTAACATCTCCCACAAACATGAGTGTTATAGACTTATTGGCTTTGTATATATTTGCTAGTATTTGATATTGATACTCATTTGTATCTTGAAATTCATCCACTAAGATACTGCTTACTATTGATGCTATATTTGAACTAATAAATGGACATGTATCTAATAATTCATTAGAGATTGAAAGAATGTCATTGAAATCAATTTCTTTGTTTTTTTCCAATAAACATTTATATTCTATTCTAATTACTTTATTGTTAAAAGGATCATCAAACTTAGAAAGCTCTATTCCCAAATCATTTGCAATCTCCTTCCCATATTTCTTCTTGCAATCTTCATCTATAATTCGATATCCTTTACATAATCTCTTAGAATACATTGCATAAGGGCGTATAATAAAATGCATACAAAGTTGATGAATAGTCCCTGTCCAAACACTTGATAAATCAAGATTCATTCCTTCTAAACGATTAATAATTTCATCAGCAGCACGATTAGTATATGTGATTGCTATTTTTAGTTTCCTAGAGTCAGGTTCTTTAAGTACTTGATATCCCAATCGATGTGTTAAAGTACGAGTCTTACCACTTCCAGGACAAGCAGTTAATATAACATTACTAGAAGATATACATGCATTTTTTTGCTCTGTAGAAAGCTCTTTAAGTATATTTTTAATTTCATTTATCATTTAAAACACCTACATTACTTATAAATTTAGATATCATGCTTTCTGAAATTTCATCACAGAATTTTTTTATAGTCTCATTTTTATCTATTGAACTAGTTGCAGTATCAAATGCCACCTTTAGATTTTTATATTTAGGTTCTTGCGCACAACATTTAAAAGCGTGTTGTACCATTTTCCACATTAATTTATCAGATAGAATATCTTGTGCAGCAAATGAGATTGCATTAAGAATATACTCTGGAATAACAGCAGTTTCATCAATTGTTTCAGCAAGCAACGTTGCATACCATCCTTTCTTAATATGCTCTACTACAGTCATTACTGAATCATAATGTTGATCTTCTGTTCCTAACCTAATGTTATGAACATGTTTCTCTATTGTTTCAACATTTTTATAACTATTATTGATAATATCAATTATAAATTTTTTATTTTTCTCTTCCTTGGCAAAGTCCACTTCAAGTGTATGCGGCGCATAATACGCATTAACGTATGGATTTTTTTCAAAAAGTTTATCTAATTTTTGTTTTCGTTTAGTACCTAGGTTCATTGCATTAGTGCTTGATTTGCCAGCACCATCAACAACAACATCCGAGTCTGTTATAATTGAACAATTTCTCTGTAATCGTGATTTATGAAAAATACAAGCTACATTTTCAAATCCTACACTTCCGATATTTATTAAACCAATCCCCATTTCATCTAGGGAAACTCCAAGAACCTTCTTAACTAATGCAGGAATAAGTATTTCTTCACCATCACCTTCAACTAATATAACTCCTTTAGAAAATAATAAAACACTTCTCTTAGCATCTAAATATCTTGATAGAACCTTTGTAAAAGGCATTTTATGTTCCAAAACTTTAGATCCAAACTGATCCAATCCAGTTGTAGGTTTCATTACCAATGAGGTTGTTTCATCAATTTTCTTCATAACATTCACTTTTTCAATATCTGAAACTTCTGATAGATGTGTAGAATGTGTAGACATTATCACCTGTGTATACGTATCTGCTACTTGTAAATTATTGAATAGTGTTTTCTGGATATGTGTATGAATATGAGCTTCTGGTTCTTCTATAATCATAATATTAAGAAGTTCCCTATTACGATTAACTTCAAACTCAACTAATTTCAAGGCAATATATAAAACATTGAGATGTCCTAATCCCAACAAATCTATATCTTTCTGATTAGATGGAGATATTGTCAGATATCTAGCAAGTGTAGCAAAATCTTCTTTTAATCGTGATTCTAATTTGATTTCTGGAGAATATATTGCACCAATCATTTCAAGTAGTTTGCAATTCACTTTATCTCCAATATTAGAAACTTGGGAAATACCAGCTATTTTTTTGTTTAGCTCAATAATTCTTTTCTTTATTTCATCAATATCAGCTTTATCTATGTCCCCTTCAATGGTATTAATAATCTGTCGAATAGGATTTTTCGGCTTTCTTAGTTCTGATTCTACATCACGTAAGGCATCAATGTATACCGTTGATACATGTTGCCATACATTCATGATGTCTAATTTAGAACCAAGTAGAGATTGATTATCATCTTCAGGATTTATATACCGTCCTGCATCAATATCACCAACTATAGCTTTATATATTTTTTCATCAGTGAAATCCGTTTGTGAGCGAGATGTATAAAAGAACTCATAATCACTTAATTTTATTTGAGATCTAACAGATTCAAAGTTTCCTTTTTTAGCAGCCTCAGCTAATTGAATTCTCTTAGATTTACAAGGTCGAATAAAAAGAGTAACAGTTCCATAATCATAGTCTTTACAACGAATATATGACTTCAAGAAATTTTCATCTTCATTTTCAGGAGTTAACTCAGAACAAAATTCATTAGCTTTATCTTCACTCGATATTTCATCAAAAAAAGCAGATATTATAATCCAATGCCCCTTCCAGTCTCCTAGTGCATAAGAAAAGTCAGTTTCCTTGAGACGTTTTGTATTATAATAATAGTTATCATCAAGAAGAATTCGCATGGCAGTCAAAGCATTGGATTTTCCTGAATCATTTTCTCCTATTATAGTATTTGCTCCTTTAGCAAATTCAAAACGTGCTTTTTTTAAGTTTTTAAAATTAACAATCTGAATATATTTTAGATACATAATTACCTCCTTATATGTATGTTGTTTATTTGTAAATATTAATAATGATATTTTATATATAGTATACTCTTTTCAACACAAGCTATCTATATCTTGAAATCAAAATGCATTTTTCAAATAAATGACTCCCTATAATGACAACTTTGTTTAAAATTCTAATTCTAAATTAATATCACTGAATCTAGTTAAAAGCGTTAATGATTAAAAAAATCAATCAATTTTGGTTAATAGATCTTGCCTAAATCATGTGATTTTGTAAATTGTAATCGAATTCATATAATGGTATAATCAAAAAAATTTCACATAGGAGAGAATAAGCATGAATTCAATCGACCTTGCATTAAAAGATAGTAATGGTTTACTACATCATATTAGAATTAATACTGAATCTGAATCAAGCAAGTTAGTAATTAATGATGATATAATATCACAACATTGTGAAAAACGTAATATTGACAAAATTATAGAGATTACTCTTACACTTGGTGTAAACAACATGGCTATAATAATTGATAATTACACTTTAACAGACACTATATACGTTGAAGCATTTTATGATGTCAAATCTCATATTAGCATTTTTCAAGCAAAAAATACCAATATCACCTTAAGAGGACAAACAATAGAAACTTTACAAGCTGATTGTAAAAATGTAATGTTAGAAGAATGCAATATTGATAAACTACAAATAGGTCTGTTTTCTATGATGAATCCAGAAAACTCACTTAAAATGGATGAAATTGACTTACAAGCTGTTACAATCAAAAAAATTGATATATATACGGAATGCAAAAAGATTAATGTACAAAGAAGTAATATTTCTGAATTAAATATCACTCACTATATACAAGAAAATGATACTTCTACAGTATCAAATTTGCATATTTGGCAGAATACTAGCTTTGAAAAAATTTCCATTATGAACAGCGTGAAAGAGTTTAAAATTGAGGATTCAAATATACATAGATTATTTGCCTATGACAATTTACTTATACATGATCTGATTCTAAAAGATTCAACCATTGAAAACTGTTTTAGGTTCCACAACTATCATTTTGAAAATTCTACTTATGATAGTTGGCAGTGGATTGAAAAATCAGCAAATAATGCTAGAGATTTAAAAGAAAGAGCAGAGGCCAACTATCAAATGGCAAAAGCATTGTATTCAACAGAGACAAAGATAAATAAATTATTAAGCAAGTTATTCGATTTTTGTGCAGGTTATGGATATAAACCATTGAGAGTTGTCAGAACTTCTGGTATCCTTGTTCTTCTAAACACAACTTTTCTGACTGCTATAAATGCCTTAAATGATAATAAAATTAACAGTCTCTGTACATTTTTTCATCGTGTATTATCATTTTTTAAAAAAAATATGCTTATCTCTTTATACACATTAGCTGGTCAAATTCAGTTTGATAAAAAGAAAGAAATTCTACCTTATAGGCTATCAATAATTGAATATTTGATAGGTGTAATTTTATTTGCAGTTCTTGTCAATGCTTTATATGCACGATACAAAGAGTAATAATACATTTTTCATTATGTTCATGGCACTTTAATTGCTCACTCCTTCGATATGTTTGACCAAGTGTTCTGATACTCTTAACCAACTAGCTAATTTCTTGGAATTCCGACGAGGTTGGCAAACCATTCCGACAAACCTGACCATCTAAAATCCTGACTGTAAATGAATTATCTTCTTAATCGTAAGAAATAATGTAAGCATTTTAAAAGTAAAATAATCATTATTAAATAAACAAGGATAGAGAAATTATAAATCATGTTTCTCTATCCTTTATGGTTTACTTTACTTTTTACTCTTGTATTGAAATAGTATACCCTATACCTTCTCAAAGAATGTATCAGGATGTCCTGGATCAAATATTTCATTACATGTCATGACTGTTACTAGATCTTCTGTATCAGATAGATTAATGATATTATGAGTCCATCCTGGAATCATATAGATTGCTTCAATCTTGTCTCCTGATACTTCAAACTCTACTGTCTCTCCAGTATTGATATTACGTTCCTGAATGAGTCCATGTCCATGCACTACAATGAACTGCTCCCACTTACTGTTATGCCAGTGCTGTCCTTTTGTGATGCCTGGCTTGCTGATATTGATGCTTACCTGACCGCAGTCTTCTGTATGCACTAGCTCTGTAAACGATCCTCTCTCATCACAGTTCATCTTCATTGCATACTTGAACTTGTCTGTAGGCAAGTATGATAGATATAGACTAAAGAGCTTCTTCGCAAATGATCCATCAGGACACTTAGGCATCATGAGTGATACAGGCTGTGACTTGAATTCTTCTAATAAATCTACGATTTCACCTAGTGTTGCCTTATGTGTAACTGGTACACAGCAGTAGCGTCCGTTGTCATCAAGCACTGTCTCTACTCCATTAAACTTGCAGTGCTTTTCCTTACCTTCTAGAAGATCAAACATACCTTCTACAAGATCATCAATATAAAGTACTTCTAGTTCTGTACTTCTATCGTTGACTGTGAATTCTTCATCATTCGCTACTGCCCAGCAGAATGTAGAGATAGCTGAGTTGTATTTAGGACGGCTGTGTCCCATGAGATTCACAAAGCGATATACATAGACAGGTGCACCTGTTTCTTCACTGTATTCAAAGAATAATTCTTCTCCTGCCTTCTTGCTTCTGCCGTATTCACTGTTTCCAAATCTTCCTGCAAGTGTAGCCTGTACTGAAGATGAAAGCATGATTGGTGCCTTGTTGCTGTGCTTTTTTAATGTATCAAGAAGCTTTGATGCAAAGCCAAAGTTTCCTTTCATGAAGTCTTCTGTATTCTCTGGACGGTTGACTCCTGCAAGATTGAATACGAAATCAGCCTTGGTACAGTATTCATCTAACTGTTCTACTGTACTGTCGATATCATATTCATAGATTTCATTGATTTCTATATCTCTTGTTCTGTTTTTGCCGTCTCTGATGTTCTTTAGGTTATTTACAAGTGCAGTTCCTACCATTCCTTTTGCACCGGTAACTAGTATATTCATAATAAATTCTCCCTTCTATGATTTAAGGGCAGGTGCAGTTAATAAAGCACCTGCCCTTGTTATTTTACTGGTCCTTTCTCCAGACCATCTTGTTTACTACATTCACATATCCCTGGATGATGCGTACCACCTTCATGGATACTGTCTCATCTACATAGTCAGGACATGGTTTACCTAATACACCCTTCTGTTTCATCTCAATGGCCATATCTGTCGCATTAAGAAGTTCCTTGGTAGTGATACCTGCTAGGATGAAATCTCCTGCTTCTAATGCTTCTGGTCTTTCTGTAGATGTACGGATACATACTGCAGCGATTGGATGACCGATTGATAGATAGAATGAGCTTTCTTCTGGTAATGTGCCTGAATCAGATACGATAGCTAATGCATTCATCTGTAGTTTATTGTAGTCATTGAATCCTAATGGTTCATTGACTCTTACTCTTGAGTCTAATTTGAATCCGCTTTTTTCAAGTCTATGTTTACTTCTTGGATGACATGAATATAAGATTGGCATATCATACTTCTCAGCTAATGCATTGATCGCAGTGAAGAGGCTCAGGAAATTCTTTTCTGAATCGATGTTCTCTTCACGATGTGCTGATAGTAGGATATACTTATCTTTTTCTAGTCCCAGTCTTTCTAGTACGTCACTCTTCTGGATCTTATCCAGGTTCATACGTAATACCTCTGCCATAGGAGAACCTGTCATATATGTTCTTTCCTTTGGAAGTCCTGTATCTGCCAGGTACTTACGTGCGAATTCAGAGTAGCATAAGTTTACATCTGAAATGACATCTACGATACGTCTGTTTGTTTCTTCTGGAAGGCATTCATCCTTGCATCTGTTTCCTGCTTCCATATGGAATAAAGGAATATGTAATCTCTTTGCAGAGATTGCAGATAGACATGAATTTGTATCTCCTAACACAAGATATCCATCTGGCTGTAGTTCACTTAATAATTCAAAACTTCTGCCTAAGATGTTACCGCAGGTAACTCCTAGATTATCCCCTACTACCGGCACTAGGATATCTGGTCCAAATTCTCCCTCATTGTTTTTAAGTTCAAAATCTTCCCAGAATACAGTACTTAGGTTCTTATCCCAGTTTTGATTGTAATATATGACACATGTATCAAAATATTCTCTACATCTCTTGATAACTGCTGCCAGTCTAATGATTTCAGGTCTTGTACCTAAACCAATACACAATTTGGTTTTTCCGTTGTCATTCCATTTAAAATTATGTTCCATGTCTATTTCTCCTTATCATCTATTAATTTAATATTCAATCTAATATCTATTTAATATAATGTACATTTGTTATTTATTTGAATACCCACAAACCAAAGGTATGCTATAAACACGTTTTTTAATAAGATTCTCCTAAAAAGCATTAGAAAGATCGAATAAAGAGTGAATAAAACTGTTTTCTGCAGATTATGGGTAATCAAAGTTATTTGTTATTTATAATCGCTCTTTTAAAGCAAATTGTTGCTTTAGGTTATCTTATTCAGCAAAAATACCATAACGTAATATGCTTCCTTAAGTGAAATAGGCATAGGTGTAGCTCTTACCATTTCATTACTGAAAGCTACGGTATCTATAATCATTCTAAGAATTTCAGAAGCCATCTCCTTTTTCTTGAACTTATACTTAACCTTCTTCTTAAGAAGCAGAAAATCTAGATAACCTTGTATATATCTGGTTCCAACTCCTCTTGTTGTCTGTATCATTAAACTCACTTCTGTCATCATCTCATTGACTGAACCTAATGATTTCCCGTCATCAGTAAGATATCTCTTCCCTAAGGGAGATGTCTTTATCTTATTGTTGACTGCTTCAAGATAGTTGGCAAACTGCTGTATGCTTGCCTTTGAATCTGATATGA
>OFMT01002434.1_pt1 | contig 11111 bp, 13 predicted proteins | sample 1541891 | NCBI WGS metagenome assembly OFMT01 (sample SAMN04209230, study PRJEB22552) | human gut metagenome | biome: gut; material: feces | host: Homo sapiens | place: USA: Oklahoma | reverse complement strand
TCGTTCAAATTTCTTTATCATTTTTGGTTTTCACCCATTATTTGACAAAGAACCGTAATTTTTTACTATTTTAGCTTTAAGAAATCAAATATACTTTTTTTCTTTTCTGTTTCTTCACTCTTCTTGATATATCCTAATTTTTCTAATAATGGTGATAATATATCACTGTTATCTTTTTTGTCATTTAATGGTGGTATATTATAGTATACTTTTATTCTTGTTTCTACTTCAAAATCTGCTATTTCTGACTCTGATAATAGACTCTTATTTAATACTACTTTTTTACCTTTTATATCATTAATTATTTTAGGATTAATTATTGCTAATTTATTTAGTTTAAGTATAGATGGTTCTACTAAATATAATACATCAGTACATAGATATTCTTTATTAGATTTATTTAAATCTAATAAAAATATATCTATACTATTATACTTACTTATTATATTATTTATTTCATCATCTTTTACTGTTAATGTATCTTTGTCTTTAAAATAAGTTAAATCTCTTTTATCTACTTCTAAAGCCATTACACTATAGTAACTACTTAATACTTTTTTTAACATATATATTAGTGAAGTTGCTCCTGCTGAATCAGTAATATTTTTTATTCCTATTATTCTTTTGTTGGAAACTGAATGAGAGGAGTCAGTGGTGGTATTATTATTTTCGCCTGTATCAATTTTTTGTAAATAAGCTACATCACGATATACATTTGGATTAGTATATAGATACATCAAATTATTTTGATCTTTGGTAAAATTATAAATACCCATATTAACTAATTTAGCTAAAAATGGTTCAGAATCACTTATACTATCATCTTTATCTAATAATAATATTACTTTATCCATATCTATACTCATTGATAGTTTTTGTAAATTAGTTAAATCTTTATAATCTTTAATAGCAGTTATATCTAAAAACATTTTATTAAAGAAAAAGTTTTTAAACTGAGATATTATTTCATCAACAGTATATTCTCCTTCTAACTTTTTTGATACTTCAATATCTAATTCATTTAATACACTACTATATTTATTTGATATGACTGTATCCATTAGTTATTTATCCTTTCTATACGACGTGTTTCTCCATTTACTGGTATTGTGAATTTTAGTTTTAAAAATGGAAATTCTATATAAACAAAAGTTCTTACCTTATAATAACTACTAGTAATGCCATCAATAGAACTATTCTGATCTATTTTAGCTATACAATAACCTCTATCTTCATTTATATAATCATATCCTTTGCAGTTACTTTCTCCTATATCATTTACGCGATAAGAAATACTCTGCAAATAATCATTAATTTGTCCGAAAACACCTGAAGTTATTCCTTGTAAGTTATTACTATTTTCCATTTCTTGTATTCCTTCATTTTGTTCTATGATATCTAATACTTTATTTTTTACTCTAAACGCTCTTGCATAGTTAAAAGCTACTGCTACAAAAACAATATAAACTGATAAAAATATTATTAGTACATATATCATAAATGTTCCACCAACTGAATCTCTCATTATTATCACCTACTTTTGTTATTTGTTTATTATCCCATGTTGTCCATGGCATTATCACCCTTATTTGTGATATTGTTAAATGTGTTTTCAATCCATTTTCTACCAACTGAATCTTTACTGCCAAATAGGAACATACCAATTCCTAATACTGCTACTAAAAGTACGATAGTAATAACTGTCATTGAAACTTCACCTGTTGCTTCTTTCATTTTTTCACCTTCTTTCTTATATATATTTTTTTTTATTCTTTTTTATATATTTCAAATATTATACAGTTGATACTAATATAAATATTGAAATCAATAATAGTAATAATGACCCTGCTCCTGTTACAACCATCATTATTAATGTTTTTCTTTCCATTGTTCCAAGTCTTGCTTGATATTTCATTTCTCTAGCTTTAGCTTGAAGATTTGATACTGATTTAGAAAATGAAACTAATTGTTGATGTTTCTTTTCTTGTTCTCCTAAGCCTAATCTATATAATAATCTCATCATTCTCATTGAATCTCTTACTGGGTATTCTTTAGCAAAATCCATATATGGATCTATTGATGAATCTCCTGATTCTATTTTTGCTAGCATTCTTTTTAATCCTGGCTTAAATACTTCAGGGGCATCATCTACACTCTTAGCAAGTGCTACTGGCACTGTATAATGATGAATTAGTACTTCAAGTGTTTTTAAGTAATATGGTAGTAATGAATCTATATAATTTAGATGTTGTTTATACCATCTTCTTAAACTTAGATATTGGCTTTTAAATACTAAATATCCAATTACTAATGCTATTATTACAGTTAAATAACTTAATTGTGATAGAAATAAGAAAACTAATATTACTGTTACTAATACTCCATTTCTTACTCTCTTCATAAACACTTCATTTGGATCATATACTCTATCACCATATTTAGCTATTAAAAGAAAATCATAGTCTTTTTCTTTTAATATGGTTGTTAATTTACTATTACTTCCAAACATTCCAGAAGTATTTATTTTTTTATTTACAATGAAAATGTAAAATACTACTACTGCTATTATAAGCATCTCTATATACATTACTCAGCACCTACATTCTCGTTGTAATATTTTTCTCCATTAAGAAGAAAACAACTATTTATTATTACTACAGCATGAACAAATAATCTAATAAAGAAATTATCTATCATGGCTATGTATGTTTCTTGACCTATTAATAATTGTATTAATGCTACCATTCCATATAATGCTATTCCAAATATTATAAACTGTCTATGGAAGTTTGCTCTGTCTGTTCTATCTCTATATACTCCCTCTACTAATATATCGATATCTGATAGCATATTTTCAAATGTTTCTTCAGTATCTTTAGCACCTTCTTTAGTTACTTGTAAAAATAGTTGATGCATATTTTTTACCATATAATATGGGTACTTTGTATCCATATATTTTATTGAATCATAGACATCCCCTTTTTCATAGGATAAAGCTATCATAGTCTTTACATCTGATAATAATGGTTCTTCTAATATTCCTGATTCTACTACTCCTTCAAGTGATTTTACAAAAGCCTGAGTAGTAGCAAATTCCATTATAGTATTAGTACAATATACTTGTACTTGTTCAAATATATATTCACTATATTGTCTTTTACATCTTAGGTATGTTATATATGGTATAAATGATACTGCTATTATGATATATATTATTGATATGAATAAATTATAAAAATATAAATAACTTATACCTCCTGCTAAACCTGCAAAGGCTAATATTTGAAATAGATATTGTCTAGGTGTATATTCTAAGCCTAATTCCTTTACTTTATCTCTCATCACTTTAAAGGAATAAGGTTCTATTTTTTTATATGTATTTATAGCTTGTTCAGAAATAAATTTATATACGGATTCTCCTTGTTTTGTACGATACGAAACTATAAATATTATAATTATTCCTATTATAATTATTTCCATTATATCACCTACCTTATCTGTTACTTATATTATTTATATTTATTGGTCTTGGTATACTTCGATTAGTGTACATATTTGGATTTGGTATGTTTCCTTGAATATTTTGTGGATTATTATTTTGGTTTATAATGTTTGGAACGCTCCACGCTATATTAGGATTATTATTTACATTATTATTTATAGTATTATTTTGAGGTAATTCATTTTTTACTATACTATTATCTATTACAAATTCATTATTATCTGTTACTTTAGTATCATCAATTGATTTAAATTCTTCTTTTACTAAGATGTCTGGTGGCATTATTACTCCCTGACTTTCTAAATAACTTAATAAATATTTAGATGGGTTAGCCACTGTTTCATGTCCGTCTGGAGTCTTTTTATATAGTATTTTGTATTCTGCTTTATTATCATCAGCAACATAAAATTCTACTACCTCAGATACTTCACGATGAAATCTTTTATATTTTTGACTATAATATCCTTTGATATGAACTCCTAATTGTACATATCTATGAATAGTTGTTAAAAATTGTTCTACATCTTGATTTGTTTCTAATAAACTATACATTCTACTTGGAATTGATTCTGCTTTATCAGCATGTATTGTAGATAAAATATTATGACCAGATGATATACTGTTACGAACAGCCATTACGGCTTCGGCACTTCTTACTTCGGATAGTAATATCCATCTAGGATTTTGTCTCATACAAGTTACTAGCACATCAGAATATGAAGCTATATTATTAGTCTTCATAGCTACTATATCTCTATGAGGAAATATTTTATCTAAGTGTAATTCTAAGGTATCTTCTATTGTTATTATTTTTTCATTTTCTTTTGTGTGAGCTGCTAGGTATTTTATGAATTCTGTTTTACCAGATCCTGTTTCTCCACTTACTAAAATATTACAATGTCCTTCTACACACTTTAATAAGAAATCATGAATATTTAGCCTTATATAATCCTCTGCTATTATCTTATCTTTTTGTAATCTTATTTTAGCAGGAGTTTTTCTTATTAATACTGCTATTCCATTTTTTGCTATCGAATCGTGTACGAAGTTCATTCTTAGTTCTGCTGATTCTGCATCCAGAAATGGATTAGCCATATTAAATGATTTACCCATAGAATTGGCACACTGGAAAGCTATTTTTTCCATTAATTGATTATTTATTCCTGTGTTTTCTACTCTATATACTCCTTGAGACAATGTTTTTAACCATACTTGTCCATTATTACTATATGATATATCGGTTATATCATCGTTCTCTAAATATTGTTTTAATGGGCCAAAGTCTATTTGGGTAAAAGCCTCATCCATACTTTAACCTCCTTTTTATTTTCTTTTTTATCCATTTGTTTGGTTATTATTATTAGTGTTTGTGTTATTATCAGTCTTTGCATTGTTTTCAGTTACTTTATCTGTGATGTTAGGTAGATCATCAACTGATACAAATACTGTTTTTGAATTAATAAATTCTTCAATATCATGACTACTTACTGTTACTGTATCTTTTTCTGTTAGAGTAGCAGTGTTTGGTATTAATATTAATTCTACATCATAGTCATCTAAGTATAATGCTTTTCTTAATAGTAAATGTGTTTCTTCAGGAACTGCAAATAGCATGTATGCTGGAGTTCTTGTTTCATCACTATTTTCAAATACATGTTGTCCAGATGAATCTTTAACATCTAGTACTTCAATATTACTTATGAATTTTCCAAACATTACCTCACCATTATCATTTAATGATTTATAATAAATATTAATATGACTACCTGGTGCCATTGAATTTGCATAAGTAGATGCTATGGTAACTGGATAGTTTATTACTGTATAGCCTTCTGGAACATCAGCAAATGCTGAATCCGGTAATTCATCTCCTGATACTACTAAATCAGAATAGAATAAACTACCTTTTGCTATTATAGTGTTATAATTGGAATATTTTCCTACTATACTATTTATATTTGTATAATAGTTTCCTACTAAAAATGATTTTGGTACATTCATTGTTCCTATCATATCTTTTTTTATGTATGTTCTTGGTTGAATTGTCTCCCTTGCATATGGTACTTGTACTAATTCTACTTTTGAATTAATACGATAATTATAACCGATATATAGCACTACCAAACATACTATAATACCTAATATGGTAACAGTATTCTTGTTACCAAGAAATTTTTTCATTGAAGCTTTTAAGTTATTCATAATTTTCCTCCTTTTTATTTTCTTTAACTTAATTTATATTTATATTCTTCATATTGCCATGTTACTATGTATTTTATTATCGCATATTCTTTTTCAGCACTTGTAAGACTTTTAATTGTTACTTTCTTATTCTGCTTATCTATTTTTATGCTATCTTTATTATACATGTTTTTTTCTATGTTTGCAAGTGTTAAAAAATAATCATAATCATCATTGGCATTTTTAAAATATATGTCTCTTTGTAATATTGCCATATTTAACTCTTCTTGAGTTAAATTACTTGAATCTTTATATTCTACATTTGATAATGTTACATTTTTTATTTTACCTGAAACTAATTCGTCAGGTATATTTAATTCTAATGTTGCATCATATTTTTTGGTAGCATTACTTTTCTTTACTATTGAATAGTATGCCATTTCTTTTTTCTTCTTTTCATATGGATTTTCTTCTCCCGATATTGTCTTCCCATTATCTCTTTTACCAACATATTCAAATATTCCCGTTAATTGATTTAATACTTCGTAATTGCCGCTAGTATTATATATTTTGTAATTTTCTATCCCTGTATCTATTCTTACCGATACTTTAGGTGGCTCTTCCATTATATCAAAAAACTTTATTGTATATTTTGTACCAATTATTAAAGTAGACTCTGCAAATCTTCTAGTGAAATTTTCAACAAATTTTTCTCTTACTATTTTAAGTTTTCCTGTTTCTCTATAATATGAAATGTCAATCGAATCAACCATAGCGGCTTCGGTGATTTCTTTTAATAAATAATAATCATTTTCATTAGTAGTAGTTAATTGTTGAAATAATAGTATTATTGAAACTCCTATTATTCCTAAAATCATTACTCCTACTGTTACTGTAGACCATTTCATGAATTATCACCTACTATGTTATCTCTTTTCTTATCAAAATATTTATCAACAAATGAACTTTGTCCATTTTCAATTGTTTTCCAATCAAAATATCCACCTTTATTAAGTTCATCTTTATTATATTTCTTAATCTCACTAGTCTTTTGACTATCTAATGTAATAGAATATTGTTCTCTATTATAAGAACTTTCTAATCTTTCTTTATTTCTTTCTATATTATACCAATCATACCAATTCATTCCTGGATTTCTATTAGGAAATGGATTATTTAAATCTATTGGTCTATATATAAATATATATTTAAGATTTTTCTTACCTCCTGTAGGTTGTCCATATAATGGATATAAATTAATATCACAATTATCTTTAGAGCCATTTAATGTATACTCCCATGTTCCTGTCCAAACTTTATTTTTATCTTTACTATCTGCTTTTACAGATGATTCTTTTAATCTATCCATACCACTGATAGTAGCTACTACTTCATATTTTTTATTACTATCCCAATCTATTGGAGTATAATATTTATTATTTAGACCAAGGTTATCACCTTGTTTATAGGTTACTTTACCAGTATATTCTTCTACTACTGAATTTGGTAAATATACTATACACATGGTTGTTAAAGTATTTCCATTAGTAAAACTACCAGTTTCTTGACACTTTATATTTTGTTTAAAATAATCATCAGGTATTTGTTCATTACCAAATTTGACATTCTTTAGTCCAAAACCATCAACAAAATTTTCTTTTAATTTGGCTTGCATTTCTTTAGTAATATCTTCTATTGTACCTTTATACTGCTCTACTAAACTCCAAGATATAGTATTATGATACATTATACCAAATTTAAATCCTCCACCAGCATATGTATTTGTTGGGGTTAATATTGTCGTTATTGACCCTGTTTGTGATATTTTTATATTTGCTTTCGATTTTATTTCGTCATTTGCATCATTTGTTTTAACAGTTAATTCTTCACATGTGCTTGAAAAAGATGAACTAGAACTATTACACGATGCTTTTATATTTGGCTGACTTGGTTTACATTTTTTGTCATTATATACTTTTATGACAAACTCTCCGGTTGGTTTTACCCATGATGCATATAATACCATTTCTTTATCACTTCCAGGATATCTTTTTCGTTCACCACGCCATCCTTTTTCTACATATACTATATATCTTCCTGGTGAGTATGTTGTAGTATTACCAAGTATTTTAAATTCGTTAATTGTCGAAGCAGAATATCCATTCTTGAATTCTCCTATTGTGGAAGATGATATTTTATAGACCTCTCCTTCTACTGCGTCGCTCCATGAATATGGAGCACAATGCGCATAGTCCTTTCTTACATGAGCACAACTTCCTTTTGTTCCATCAGATGTTTCGACTACATAATTTCCATTTATATCTCTAAATATACCTTCAGATATTATAACCTTTACTGACTCTCCTGAACTATTTTTTACTATTTCTATATTAGGATTATTTTTTATATCAGGTTTAATTGCCTTATTTAGTGAAAGAGTTTCCCAATTTGAATAACTTCTATTATATTTATTTTGATAATCTCTATTAGTAACTGCTATTTGAAATCTTATTTGGGTTCCATCTTCAACATTCCATTCTGATGTATTAAAAGTTATAGAAAAACCAATATTTTGATAAAGACATTGACTTGAGGCTACCCCATCAGTACATCTGTTGTTCCATCCTGAAGAAGGAAATGTACCATTATACGCTTTTTGGCATTCACTTTTTTCAGTTTGAAAGTAATATTGTTGACAATAAAAATTATAATTTATATTATTTACTATTGAACCATTTACTTCTTTTTCACTACCAACCTGATTACCATTAGAATCAATAGCTCTAATTTTGATTTTTTGGCCACCGCCACTTTTAACTATACTTGAATCGTTTCCTTTATAATTTGTATAGTTTTGTGTACAATTTATGAAAGCCCATCCAGTAAATGTGATTTTTTCATCTCTAATATTTAAATTTGTTACATCATACCTTACAGCACCACAGTTACCTTTTTCTGCTTTTACATTTTCTAATAATGATAAAGATGTAATTATAATGAATAAGAATAAGAATATCTTTTTTTTCATTTTAATACACCTCTATTTCTTCTCTTCTTAATGATAATAGTTATTACTGTAATTAATATAATTACTCCTACACCACTTATTATATATAATTTATATTTATTTAGATAATTTATTATTATTTTAAAATAATTTTTTTCATTTTTTATATTGCTATTATCTGAATCTTTTATATTATTTGTAATACGATAATTTTCTACTCTTTGTTTGAAACTATCATAGCTTACTTCATATTCATAATATTTGCCACATAAGGGAAATTTTTCACCATCTACTCCTTTACATAAAGGATCTAGAGAATATATATTAAATCTTGGTAATTTAAATCTTATTGTGTCTATTTCTGATTCACACTTGTTAGAATATATATTTATAGTCCATGAGCCATTACTTAATGTCATATTTACTTTATTATTTTGTGGTTCTTCCTTATAATTCAAGCCATCGTTAACTATAATATAATAGTTATCTGGAATATTTACTATGTCTACACTAAACTTATTATAGTCAGTACCACCTTCTTCTGTAGTTGCATTATCAATGTGTTCATATATTATTTTAATTTGTTTTGTTTCTTTTTTTAATTCTTTTATTTCCTCGGTAGTACAATCAGCTTTTATATATGGAATACTCAAAAATAGTATTAATATAATTATCGATTGATATATATTTTTTTTCATATATCTCACCTTGTCCTATTCTATAATGAATTATATCATTTTTTTGCTTAATTTAAAAGAATTTTTTGCATTTTTTATAAAAAAGTGATATTATTATTTTGGTGATGTTATGAAAAATAAAAAAAATATAATTATGATTATTGTAATTTGTTTACTTGGTGTAGGAATAGGATATTTATTATTTAATAGTAGTGATAATGGTTTAGTTGAACTGAATTATAATGAATTAACAACTAAAATAGAGAATAAAGAAGATTTCGTAGTTTGTATTTCTCGTACTACTTGTTCTCATTGTAATGATTATAAACCTAAACTTAGAAAAGTAGCTAATAAATATAAAATTAATATTTACTATACTGATATTGATAAGTATAATAAAACTGACTTAGAAAAATTTAATAAGTTAATTAGTTTTGATGGTGGTACTCCTGTTACTATATTTATTAAAAACGGAGAGGAAAAAACGACCGCTACTAGAATTGAAGGAGATGTATCCACTGATAAAATTATTGATAAATTAAAAAAGAATGGCTTTATTGATTAAGGCCATCTTTTTTTTTTAGATAATCTTCTCCTTTAAAAGGATCACTTCTTAATAAATTTGGAAAATTTTGCTGTCTTAATGCTTCATATGTTATTAATGCTACACAGTTAGATAGGTTTAATGCCCTAATATTCTCACTGGTTGGTATTCTATAGCATTTATCTAAATTATTATGAAGTATTTCTTTTGGTATCCCTGTACTTTCTTTTCCAAATATTAAATAATAATTTTTATTTTTATCAGAAAAATCTATCTCACTATATGCTTTTGTTCCATATCTAGTAAAATAATAATATTCCCCTTCATTTTTATTTTTAAAATCATCAAAATCTATATATCTTTGGTAATGTACTTTATCTATATAATTTACTCCACTTCTTTTTATTCTTTTTTCATCCATTACAAATCCAAGTGGTTCTATTAAATGTAAATAACTATTTGTACCAGCACATGTTCTCATTATATTTCCTGTATTTTCTGGTATTTCTGGTTCATACAAAACTACATTAATCATTTATTACATCTTCCTTTTCTAGGTATTTTTCTAACAATTTAATGTTATATTTATTTTCTTTTATATTATAAGAACTTGATATTTTTCCATCTTTTATTATTACTATTGTAGGAACTTCAGTCATTTCCTTACCATATTTTTTATTTATTTCTTTTACTATGTTGTTTTCTTTTAACTCTTCAGTTAAATCTAAATACAATATTTTATTATTCAAATTATTTTTATTTATAATATTTTTAAATTTATTTTCAAATAATCTTATATTTTCATTATTTAATTTTGATATATATATAATTGCATCTTTATTTTCTACTAAGTAATTATTTAATTCATTATAATTAATTACTAACAAATAATCATCAAGAATTGGTGTTTGTAACTTGCTTTTTTCATAGGTGTTTTTCCAAATAATTACTAATCAAGGCAAAAATAGGGATTAGGTGTGAAATCAACAATAAAATTTTCGCTAAAAAGCTATCACAAATCATGCAATATCGACATAAAAAAGATGCCGCTCAGGAGAAAAATACTCCCTGCGGCATCCCTGCAAGCATCACTTTTAGAAGTTAACAACCGGCCATTCGTCAGGTGTCCAGGTCATTTCACGAATTATCAATTTGGGGGCTCCTTCTTCTGCCACAGAGAAGGCATGAGAGATAAAATAG
>OFMT01002417.1_pt1 | contig 11175 bp, 10 predicted proteins | sample 1541891 | NCBI WGS metagenome assembly OFMT01 (sample SAMN04209230, study PRJEB22552) | human gut metagenome | biome: gut; material: feces | host: Homo sapiens | place: USA: Oklahoma | reverse complement strand
TCTGACGAAAAATTTGACGACGCATCTGTCGCACAATCTTTGTGCGGTATTGCCGTAAGACTCCCTTCGCCGGACAGACTGGAGGTATTTATGTATGCAGACATTTTTCGGGGCATTCTGATCCCATTTTTGGGGACCGCACTGGGGGCGGCGTGTGTGTTCTTTATGAAACACACCCTGTCCACGGGAATCCAGCGTGCCCTGACGGGATTTGCTGCCGGCATCATGACCGCGGCTTCGGTGTGGAGCCTGTTGATACCGGCAATGGAGCAGAGTGCCGATATGGGAAAGCTGGCATTTTTGCCGGCGGTGATCGGCTTCCTGGTGGGAATCCTTTTTCTGCTGGGGCTGGATCACCTGATCCCGCATCTGCACATGAACAGCAGTGAAGCCGAGGGACCGAAAAGCAAACTGAAAAAGACGACCATGCTGGTGCTGGCGGTGACGCTGCACAACATTCCGGAGGGTATGGCGGTAGGTGTTGTCTATGCCGGCTGGGCATCGGGCAATGTGTCGATCACCGCAGCCGCGGCAATGGCACTGTCTATCGGCATCGCCATTCAGAATTTTCCGGAGGGTGCCATTATTTCCATGCCGCTGCGGGCAGAGGGCATGGGAAAGGGCAAGGCATTTTTGTACGGTACCCTTTCCGGCGTGGTGGAACCCATTGGGGCGATCCTGACGATTCTGGCGGCAGGGCTGGTGCTGCCGATTCTGCCGTATCTGTTGAGTTTCGCCGCCGGTGCCATGATCTATGTGGTAGTGGAGGAACTGATTCCGGAGATGTCGGAGACACCTCATTCCAATGTGGGAACGATTTTTTTCGCCGTGGGATTTGCCCTGATGATGACGCTGGACGTGGCGTTGGGATAATGGAAATGGCCGGTTTTTGCGGAGAGCAGAAGCCGGTTTTTTGTGGGCGTTTTTCCTTTTTGGAATGGAAATTTTTGAAAAATCATTTGACTTTTTACAGCATCTGTGCTATAATGGAAAAGCAGACATTTTGCAACAAAAAAGAAACGGAGGAATGAAGATGAGGTTGTGGAAAAAAGTGCTTGCCGCCGCCACCGCCGGCATGCTCTGTCTGGGCAGCGTTGGTGCGTCTGGGGTGCAGAGCGTGTTGGAAAGCGTGGGGCATGCACTGATTGTACATGCAGAGGAATCTGTGGCAAACGACTCGACTTTGGTAAGTACTGGAACAACTACAGTGCGTGTAGGTACAAGAACTACTGAATTGACTTATAGCGTGTATGATGATGATACAGTAGAAATTGTGGATTGTGAAGAAGATGCTGTGGGTGATTTAGAAATTCCGGCAGAAATTGATGATAAAGTTGTGACAAGTATTGGAGATGATGCTTTTTCTCAGTGTGTTAGTTTGACAAATGTCATTATTCCAGATAGCGTGATAAGTATTGGGGAGCGTAGCTTTTCTCATTGTGCGGGTTTGACAGAAATCAACATTCCAGATAGCGTTACACATATTGGAAAAGCTGCTTTTGAAAATTGCACTAATTTGCTTGAAATAATCATTCCAGTTGGCATAACACGCATTGAAGGATGGGTGTTTTCTCACTGTTCTAGCTTGACGAAGATTACGATTCCAGATAGTGTAACAAGTATTGGCGGTTGTGCTTTTTCTGATTGCTATAAGTTGGAAAGCGTTACTATTCCAGATAGTGTGACAACCATTGGAGCTTCTGCTTTCTTTTTTTGTAGTTGTTTAATGGAGATTACTATTCCGGATAGTGTAACAAAAATTGGCGGATATGCTTTTTCCCATACACGTTGGCTGTCAGAACAACAAGAAAAAAACGTACTGGTGATAGTTAATAATATTTTGATTGATGGAACAGCTTGTCCTAGCAATGTTTCTATACCGTATGGAGTAACAAGTATTGGAGATAGTGCTTTTTATGGCTGCAATATAACAGACATAATCATACCAGAAAGTGTGACGAGTATAGGAGAGTATGCTTTTGGTGGTTGTACTTTAACAGATATTACTATACCCAATAGTGTAACATATATAGGAGAAGGAGCCTTTTTAAATTGTGCAAATTTAGAAGAAATTACCCTGTCTGACAGTGTAACAAATATTGAAAAAAACACTTTTTTTGGCTGTACTAGTTTGAAAAGTATTATTATGGCGGATAGTGTGAAAAATATTGGGGAGTGTGCCTTTGCTTATTGTAGTCAATTGACAGATATTTCCATGCCGAATGGCGTAACAAGGATTGAATCACATGTCTTTGAAGGGTGTACTGGTCTAACAAAAATTACTATACCAGAAAATGTGACAAGTATTGATTGGTCTGCTTTCTACATTTGCGACAACTTAACCATTTATGGTTACGCTGATTCCTACGCACAACGATATGCCACTGCAAACAACATTCCATTTGAAGTGATAGATAAGCCAACAACGACTACTACAACAAAGCAAACCACCACAACGACCACTGAACAAACAACAACTACAAAACAAACCACCACAACGACCACAACTCAAACAACAACCACAACCGCAAAACAGACAACCACCACCCAGACCACCACATCTTCCACTCCCACCGAACCCACCGCGATCTACGGTGACATCAACCTTGACGGACGGGTGGACATCACCGATGCGGTTCTGTTGAACAAGGCTTGTGCCGGTACGGTTATGCTGGACAGCACTGCCAAGAAGAACGCCGACTGTAATGGCGACGGCGAAATTGGCAGCGATGATGCAGTGGTGCTTCTGAAATTCTTGGTGCATCTGGTGAATACGCTGCCTTTCAGCGAATAATCCCGTTCCGCACTGGACAACCCGCCGGAAATGTGCTATACTAAAAGTATTCCCAAACCGTTCGTTTCCGGAACGGAAATTCAAAAAGTCAGGAACGTGATGTAAATGAAGCGATTTCAGCAGAATATCCGGAAAGTGGTGCCGTATGTGCCGGGAGATCAGCCGGATTTTCCCGATATGATCAAACTGAATACCAACGAGAGCCCCTACCCGCCGGCTCCGGAAGTGCAGGAGGTTCTGGCAAAGAGCAACGCTGAACAGATGCGGCTCTATCCGGATCCCACCGCACACCAGCTGAATGCTGCCATTGCCGAGGCATACGGCGTAGAGGAAGCACAGGTATTCACCGGCGTGGGCTCGGACGACGTGCTGGCAATGATCTTCCAGACCTTTTTCAACAGCGATCTGCCGATTCTGTTTCCGGATATTACATACGCGTTTTATCCGGTGTGGTGCGACCTGTTCCGGATTCCCTACGAGGTGCAGCCCCTGAACGAGAAGCTGGAGATCGTGCCGGAGGACTACTACAAGCCCAACGGCGGCATTGTGTTCCCGAACCCCAACGCCCCCACCGGCATCGCTCTGCCCTCTGCGGCAATTGAGGAGATCTTGCAGCACAATCCGGAGTCGCTGGTGGTCGTTGACGAAGCCTACGTGGACTTCGGTGGGGAAACCGTTTTGCCGCTGCTGAAAAAGTATGAAAATCTGATCGTGGTGCAGACGTTCTCCAAGTCCCGTGCTATGGCTGGCGAACGAATCGGCTTTGCCATTGGCTCTGTGGAACTGATCAAGGCTCTGCATGATGTGAAGTATTCGTTCAACTCCTACACCATGAACCGTTCCGCACTGGCTGCCGGAACCGCAGCTGTGCAGAATGCCGCATACTTGCAGGAGATCACCGCCAGGATCGTAAAGACCAGAGAACACACCAAGCAGGTGCTGGCGGAAATGGGCTTCCGGTTTCCGGACTCCAAGAGCAACTTCCTGTTTGTGACACATCCGGACTGCGATGCACATGAACTGTTCGAGGCACTGCGGGAGGCACATATTTTCGTCCGCTGGTTTGATTCTCCCAGAATCCGGAACTATCTGCGGATCACGATCGGCACCGATGCTCAAATGGAATCGCTGTTCGCATTCCTGCGGGCGTATCTGAAAAAGTAATTTCTGTTGGACAGACATCAAAAAAGGGGAAGCTTCCCGTGAGAAGCTTCCCCTTTTTCAATAGGAGATACATTTTATGAAACTGCGGCGTAATTACCGCAGGGGGAGAACCTGTGAATGGACAGATCCCAGCAGGTTTACTGGATCTCGATCTGTTTTACTTCCGGCTTTGCCGGCTGCTTTTTCGGCAGTGTCAGGGTCAGCACGCCGTTTTCATAGGCGGCATCAATGTGATCCACATCGACATTGCTGATGTCCAGCCGCTGCAAATACTTGCAGAAGCTGCGTTCCCGCTGTAAATAAGTGCCCTTGCTTTCGGGCTGTTCTGCCGTCTTTGTTTCGCCGGATTCGCCGTCTTTCTCGGGGGCTTCTTCGTTCTGTTTCTCTGCGGTATGCTCTGCCGCAATTGTCAGAACATCGCCCTCCAAGGACAGCTTGATTTCCTCTTTCCGGAACCCCGGCATGTCGGCTTCCAGCACATAGCTGTCACCAGTATCCCGCAGGTCGGTTTTCGGCACTTTTGTGATCTCTGTGTCTTTCAGAGAATTCCACAGTGTGTTTGCAAACGGTTGAAAAATGGTCATCATAAGTCATTCCTCCTTGGAATTATCTCCAGCAGTCCATGCTGCTGTTCTTTCTTTGTTCTGTATGCTGTGAAAGCAGTAATTTTTCTCTCTGTCTATTTGTCTTTCTCTCTTTGTTCTTATGTTTGTTTTTTAGTGGATTTCCAGCTGACGGGAAACCGGAGCAGCCGGCTGCTTTTTCGGCATCGTCAGTGTCAGCACGCCGTTTTCATAAACTGCATGGAGTTTGGAAGTGTCCACATTGCTGATGTCCAGCTTCTGCTCATAGGAGCTGGTGCTGCGTTCCCGACGGAGATAAGTGCCGTCTTTTGCCTTTTCCTCCTCGGTCTTTTCCTTGTGGACGGCGGACAGTGTCAGAGTGTCGCTCTCTACGCTGATCTTGATCTCGTCCTTCTGGAATCCCGGCAGCTCTGCTTCCAGCACGTAGCTGTCACCAGTGTCCCGAATGTCGGTCTTGCAGGAACTCATCGCTGTGGACTTTTCGCCGAAGAATTCATTCTCCCAGTCCCGCATGGAACGGAACAGGTCATAACCGGTACGTTCAAAAGGTGTCAAATATGTCATCATAAAGCATTCCTCCTATGCATGGTGTTCTGATTTAGTGGTTTGCGGAACGGTGCTGACCGGTTTGCTGTTTGCTTCTTCCGGAGCTCCTTTCCGTTTACAAGTATCATATTACCCCCGCTGTGTGAAAGTTCAAGGTTGGTTCTGTGAAAACTAGATGAAAATTAGCACTCTTAGCAAAAGAGTGCTAACAAGTGCTAATAATGAGTGCTAACTCTGCAAATGCGTATCGAAAAGAAAAACGGGCACAGCATGCTGTACCCGTTTGCAATATTTGTTTCCAACCGATCCGGCTTTTCAATGTGAGATCACTTAAACTGATATACGGCGATATTTTCAAAGCCGTCCAGCAGGGTGTCCATTTTGCGGAATGCAATGGCAGTGCCCTTTGCCACGCAGTGAATGGCATCTTTGGCGACTACGCACTTGACCTGCAAAGTTCGTTCTACCAGCTTCCGCAGACCGCCCAGCATCGCACCGCCGCCAGCCATGAGCACACCGTTTTCGTAGATGTCGCCCACCAGTTCCGGCGGCGTTTCTTCCAGAACCGTCTTGATCGCTTCGATGATGTCGGCGATCACATCTTCCACGGCTTCAAAAATTTCCAGTTCGCTGATCTCCTGCATCTCCGGCAGACCGCTGACCAGATTCCGTCCCTTGACCCATGATGTTACATCGGCTCTGGGGTCGTACAGGTTCGTCATTTCGATTTTCAGCCGTTCCGCAGTGCGTTCGCCGATCAGCAGCTTGTACTTGGTCTGCATGTAGCGGATAATTGCCTGATCCAGCGTGTTTCCCGCCGCACGGACGGAGTGAGAGGTGACAATGCCGTTCATGGAAACGATCGCCACGTCAGTGGTGCCGCCGCCGATGTCCACGACCATGTTGCCCCGTGCCTTGCCGATGTTCACGCCGGCACCGATCAGGGCGGCAATGGGCTCATCGATCAGGTATGCCTTTCGGGAGCCGGCACTCATGGCAGCTTCCACGACAGCACGCTTTTCCACATCTGTGATAAAGGACGGCACACAGATGATGATGCGGGGCTTGGTGAGCCGGTGGCCGGTGACCTGTAAAATGAATTCGCGGATCATGTACTGTGTCATGCGGTCGTCCGAAATGACGCCGCCGGACAGCGGGCGAATGACCTCAATATAATCCGGTGTTTTTCCGATCATCTGATAGGCACGCTTGCCCACTGCAAGTACTTCTTTGGTGTGGGTGTGATAGGCAATGGCAGAGGGCTCGCTAAGCACGACACCCTTTTTCCCTAAGGTGATGACCGTGTTTGCCGTTCCTAAGTCGATACCAATATCTGTTTTGCTCATAGCGATTCCTCCTGTTTCTGGGTGTCCTTGATTTCTCCGTCCGGTTCGTCAGACTGGAAAATCGGAAGTGTCTGCGTGGGCTTCTGCTGTTCCAGCATATCCCGCAGACAGGTATATCGATTCATACGGCGGTTGTTGTCCACCATTTGATAAATGACGTTTTGAGAGCCGATCAGGATCAGCAGCCGTCTGGCTCGTGTGACGGCTGTGTACAGCAGATTCCGGTAGTACAGTTTCGGGAATCCGCCCAGCAGAGGCATGACGACCGCCTGAAATTCGCTGCCCTGACTTTTATGTACGGTGACAGCATAGGCAAGTTCCAGCTGATCTAGCTGTTCAAAGGGATAGGTGGCACGTCTGCCGTCAAATTCTGCAATGACTTCCTGACCTTGCCGGTTGATCGCACGGAGATACCCGATGTCCCCGTTGAAAATGCCGGTGCCGTTTTCGCCGTCCTTGTGCCAGATGATGTCGTAGTTGTTCTTGATCTGCATCACCTTGTCGCCCTCCCGAAAGGTGTACAGGATCGAACGGCATTCCGGCTTGTCTACGGATTTGGGGTTGAGTACCGCCTGTAGCTGCTGGTTCAGTTCAATGACACCCATGCTGCCCTTGCGGGACGGGGTGATGACCTGAATGTCCTCCATGGGGGAGTAGCCATAGGCGTTGGGCAGTCTGGTTTTCACCAAGTCCAGCATCAGCTGTGTTGCGTCCTTTTCCTGTAACCGCTGGAAGAAGAAACAGTCGCTGTCCTTGCGGGACAGGTCGGGGTGTTCGCCCTGAATGATTTTGTGGGCGTTGGTGATGATGCTGCTTTTCTGTGCCTGCCGGAAAATTTCTTTCAGAGCCACCACCGGCACTCTGTCGCTGTGGATCAGATCCCGCAGCAGATTGCCGGCTCCCACAGAGGGCAGCTGGTCGCAGTCGCCCACCAGAACGACCTTGCAGCTTAGCCGCAAGGCACGGAGCAGGTGCTCAAATAGCAGCACATCTACCATGGACATTTCGTCCACGATCATTACATCGCAGTCCAGCGGGTTGTGTTCGTTGTGCTGGAACCGCATGTTGCCGGACATGTCGTATTCCACCGCCAGCATGCGGTGAATGGTGCTTGCCTCGTAGCCGGTGAGATCAGAAATGCGGCTGGCTGCCCGACCGGTGGGGGCGGCGATCATCACGCGGTAGCCCTGCTTTTCGTACAGTTCGATAATGGCATTCAGTGTGGTAGTTTTACCGGTGCCGGGGCCGCCGGTGAGGATCATGATGCTGCGGGAAAGGGCAGTGACAATGGCTTTTCGCTGCAACGCCGCATACTGCATGCCCTGTTCCTGCTGCTGTGTATCGATCATTTTTTCGAAGATCTCCTGATCTTCCGGTGCACTGAAGTCCTGTATCACACCGATGCGGTCGGCGATATAGCGTTCCGCAATGTAGTAGTCTTCCAGATAGACAAAATCCCGTCCGTTCTTTTCATAGACGTAGAGGGTGTGGTCTTCCAATGCTGCCGCATAGGCAATTTCAAATTCCGCCTCGTTGACCTGCAAATACTTGCACGCCGTAGGACGGAGCCGGTCCAGCGGCAGGCAGGCGTTGCCGCCGTTGGTGTTGTACTGTAAGATGTAGCAGATGCCCGCCTGTATCCGCTGGGGAGCATTGTGGGCAAACTGCATGCCCTGAGCCACGGCATCGGCTTTCTGGAAGTCCAGTTCCACGCCGGAGCTGCAAAGCAGATAGGGGTTGGCGGCAAGCATGTCCATGGCACCGGTGCCCCAGTGCTGATAGGCACGCATGGCATATTTGGAACGAATGTCATACTGCGACAAAAACAGCATCAGTGTCCGCAGGGAAAAGATCTGTCGGACTTCTGCGGCGATCGCTTCGCACTTTTTCGGGGAGATGCCCCGAATCTCCAGAAGACGGGTGGGCTCCTTTTCCATGATCTCCAGCGTTCTGTCCCCGAAGTTTTCCACGATTTTTTTCGCCAGCGACGGTCCGATGCCTTTGATCGCACCGGAGGAAAGGTATCGCTGGATATTGAAGGCATCTGCCGGCAGCTTGCGTTCCCAGTACTGTGCCCGAAACTGCATGCCGAAACGGGGGTGCGTGGTGTATTCACCGTCTACCGACAGCCGTTCGCCTTCTTCGGTTTCTCCCATTTCGCCCACCACAGTGACCAGTGTGCCGTCCGCGTCCAGTTCCAGTACGGTATAGCCGTTATCCGGATTGCAGTACAGCACGTTTTCCACAGTGCCTTCCAGGTGCAGCGTTTTTCTTTCGTTTGGTGTCACTGCGGGTTCCTCCTTTGACAGCGGCAGCAGGCGTTCTGCATTGCTTCTACAGCTGCCGGAATTTGGCTCTCCTGTGGGCGGGAGAGTACACTTCTTTTATTATACCTGTTTTTTCGACAAATTGCAATGACTTTTTTCACAATCTGTGCCGCTTCCAAAAATTTTCGTCAACTCCGACAGACGGCAATAGCAAAAGTCCTTGTGCCGGCTGCAAAACGCTGTACATGCCGGTTCCAGCGAGCCGTCCGGTGTCGCGTCCACCAACCAGACTGTCCGCACCATGTCGCGGTCCGTCCACGTCAGCTGTGCCGCCAGTGCTGCACATTGTGTTTCCCACTGCTGTGGATTTTCCAGCAGGGCAAGGGTCGCCATATGTCGGGGCAGCTCATGGGAAAACAGCCGCCGGCACAGTCCCAGTGCTGCCAGTGCCGTGATCGCCAGCAGCCCGAACACCAGCAGGCAAACCAATCCGTTCATCTGTGACACCTCTCTTTCAGGGAACGGTAAATATCCCCACCGTCGGCGGGAACAGACTGAAGATCCCGAAGCAGACGGCAACGCCTGCAAACAGCAGGATCCCCAACCATGAACCGCCTTTGGCGTGGGGCGTGTGTTTCCATGTCCAGAATGCCGTCACTGCCGCACCCAGCACAAATGTGAGAATATCTGCCCAGAGCCAGTGCCTGCCGCAGATGCCGGTATAGGTGTAAAAGAGGGCAGTAATGGTCAGCATGCCCAGCAGTGCTCCCTCTGCCCGCGTCAGGACGTAGCCCTTCCAGCGGTGTCCCACCCAGATGTACTCCCAGACGGTGTAGACCAGCACCGGAAAGAACAACAGTTTCAGATGTTCCCACGGACTTTCGTTGATCGCGGCATACAGCCCCACGACCCGATTTTCTCCTGTCCAGCCGTACAAAAAATGGAGCACTGTCCCAAAGACAATGCTCCATAGAAATCCGATCCAGACACTTCTGCGGAATTCCTGCATCACGCATCACCTCAATACCAAGGTATGCAGCATGCCGGAATCTGGTGCATGAGAGTCTGTTTCGCATCTTCCTACACGCATCTTGCGTGCATATTTTCCGAGATATTTCGGGAAAATACTCGAAAATCCACAAAGGATTTTCTCCGTTTTTCCCTTCATCTCTCAAAAAATCTGACGACGCAATCTGCATGCGTCAGATACGAAACAGACTCTTAGATCTGTTCTTCTGCCGGTGCTTCCAGCCCGAACTTTCTCCGGACTGCATCAACGATCAGGTCTGCCGTGCCCTCTACGCCCAGCAGGTTGCTGTTGAGAAACAGGTCGCGGTAACGGGTGTTGTTCACTTCACAGCCGGTGTGCGAACGGTAATATTCCGCCCGTGCCTTGTCCACTTCTTCAATGATTCGCTGGGGTTCTGCGGTGGCAAGCCCCAGCGTCAGAATACTGTTGCGGATTCTTGCCTGATAGGGGGCAAAGATGTAGCAGCGTATTACGTTTTCCCGTTCCCGCAGCAGATAGTCCGCACAGCGGCCGATGATGATGCAGTTTTCTGTTTCGGCGTGCTGTAGCACTAACTTGCTCTGTACCTCGAACATGCGGTCCTTTTTCAGAGAACTGCCGATGCCCAGCGGGTACGCCATTTTATAGTAGCCGGAGGAACTCATGCCGTTTTTGCTGAACTCTACCAGAGAGTGCAGGGTGCCGTCGATTTCCTCTGCCTCTTTTTCCAGTACATTTCTGTCGTATAGGGGAATGCCCAGCTTTTTTGCCGTAGCAATGCCGATGTCCCGCCCTCTGCTGCCGAACTGCCGTGTAATTGTGATCACATAATTTTGCATGGATAAAAGCCCCTTTCTCTTTGAAAATCGTATGATATTGCTCATCATATTCATGATACCACAAACTGTTCCGTTTGTAAATATGGAATATTACACGAGAAACACTTTGGAATTTTGGAAAACTTGGCAGTTTTTCGGCGGAATCCACGCTTTTGCAACAGACTCGAAAAAACATGCAGGATTCTGCCGGCGAGTTTGTCTGGAACCGGCTTTTTTCGGAAATATAACGGAGAATGCAATTGCATCTTTCTGACTGCATTTTTTTACAGTTTAATTACAATACACAAAAAGGCGTTGTAATTTTGACAATTGTTGTGTATAATAATATGTAGACAAAAGAACTTGTGCCGTCGCAGATTTGGCATAGTTCGGGCAGACCGCAGAAGGATGCTGCCTGAAATCCCTGTAAGAATGTGAAGTGATCTCATGAAAAAAATTCTGTTTATGACGATACAATCTGCCGCGATCTGGACGGCTATGGCGATGCTGCTGTATACCGTAGGAAAAATGCACATGGACAGCAGCCTGTTTTTGCCGCTGACTGCCGGCGTTTTGCGGTAGATTTTCTCTTGGGCAACACCGCACAAAGCCCGCCTGACGGCTTTGCACGCAATCTGCGTGCAGAT
>OFMT01002412.1_pt1 | contig 11199 bp, 10 predicted proteins | sample 1541891 | NCBI WGS metagenome assembly OFMT01 (sample SAMN04209230, study PRJEB22552) | human gut metagenome | biome: gut; material: feces | host: Homo sapiens | place: USA: Oklahoma | reverse complement strand
TATTATTGAATTTTCAAGGTGCATAGGCACTTATTCAAGTGCGAAGTTTGAGTTATATAAGAAATTGTTCCATACTTCATGCCAAGTACATATGCTGACAAATATACTGCAAGTACAGTAAGTGAAATAGGCACAGGACTAAATGGTAGTGGAATTGAAAGCGGTCCCATAATACAGGTTATGGCTGTCATGGCTGCAATACGTGTAAGTGTAGCTGCTTTTGAGTTTTTCATAAGAGTTTCCTCGATTCGTAAGTAATTGCTGTCATTTTTCTGACAGCTAACATGATTATAGCATAAATGATTATATTGTAAATGATTAGATTGAATTAATGCAGATTGAATTATGCAGATTGAAATTAATGCAGATAGGATTGATGCAGATATAAATAAATGCGGATTGAATTATGCAGATTGAAATAAATTCGGATTGAACTTATATAAATTGAATTCAAGGTGAAGGAGAGATAAGAATATGGGTAATATTTTAGAGAAATTAAAAAACAAAATCAGAAGAAAAAAGAAAACTATGGCGGGTTTTATGGCATTTTGTCTTGTAGTCACATCATTTGCCCTCCCATCCTCTGCTGTGGCTGTGGAGACGTCTAAGGAGGTTAGCTGTGAGAATCCTTTTGACGAAGCTTCTATGATTACGTGTCTTGGAGAGGAATATGACAAACGCTATATGCCTGACGAGATAAGATTATATTCGGCTGGGGGCTATAATGTGGAGAATGAATTCAGTGAAGCCTTCGCCTTATTTGGAAAAGTTGTGAGCACACAGATGGATAATTATCTATATGATCTTCCGGGGATTAAGGCAGAATGTAACAGCATAAAAGATGATACCTGTAAGAGTGCCATGACATTTGACCTTTCAGACTATTCATTTTATGAGGATGATGATTTAATGACAATGGTCATCAGCACTCTTGCTGATTATCCTGAACTTGGCTGTCTTTATTCCAAAGTTTCATATTACTATATGGGCAATTCAAATGGAAATCGTATAACCAGAATTTTGATAAAAAGTCCATATGAAAGCAGTGAATTGAAGGAGATTACACTTGATTATGTAAACAGACTTAAGAGCTTTATAAATGTACCTCTTAAGGATTCAAGTATGTCAACAATGGAGAAAATGCTGTATGTACATGATAAAATTGTAGTTCAGGCAGATTATATTGACGATGGAACACCATATTCCCATATTGCTTCAAATATTCTTATGAAGGGACAGGGAGTCTGCCAGTCATATGCGGGAATATTTAATAATGCAATGTCAATGCTTGGTATTGACTGTATATATGTTATGAGTGATTCTCATGCCTGGAATGCAGTGCGTATTGACGGATTATGGTATTATGTGGATGTTACCTGGGACGATCCGGTAGGAGTATCAGACAGGTCATATACATCCCACCAGTATTTTTTGGTTAAGAAAAATGAGTTTTCACACTCTCATGAGCTTGAAAATAGTTCCAACAATATATATGGCAGAATTCTTAATAATATGGGTGGTGCATATGATAATTGCCTTGTAAAACAGACATCAGCCAAACCTTACTGGTACATTAATGGTTTATGGTATTATGTCAGCTATGACAAGGTATATACATGGGATGGAATTGATGATAAATCCCAGCTTTTCAGGGGAATATCACCGGCATCAAATGTAAATCTGGTTGCCAGAGATATGAAGCTTTACTACTCTGACAATGAAGGCTTACATGTATATGATGTTGAAAGCGGTAGCAAGGAAAAGCTGTCATCGGGACAATACATTGATATGTATATAGACGAAGATGTGATAATATGCAGGTCTATATCAGGAGACGTCTTTAAATATGATATGGAAGCACCGGCAGAGCCAACAAGGGAGCCTGGGGCATCAACAGAGACTCCGGTGGAGCCAACAAGGAAGCCTGGGGCATCAACAGAGACTCCGGTGGAGCCAACAAAGGAACCAGGGGAACCAACAGAAGAACCAGGATCAACAGATCCGACAAAGGAACCAACAGAAGCACCAGGGAAACCAACAGAAGCACCAGGATCAGCAGATCCGACAAAGGAACCAACAGAAGCACCAGGGAAACCAACAGAGACGCCGGGTTCAGCAGAGCCAACAATGACTCCACTGCCATTTCTTGTCACTCCTACAAACATCCCTGCAAGGCCTGTAAATATAATGCCTGCAGACAAACTTACATCCCAAACAATAGTCACTGCAACAGCCTTGCAGCACACAAAACAGACGCTTGAAAAACCCCTTATAAAAATAAGCAGAAAAAAAACAGGCGGCAAAAAAAAGATAATAATAAAGCTTAAAAAATATGAAGGAAAAAACATAAGTATATACCTTAAAAGTGGCAAAAAATATAAGAAGGTGGCCTTGAAAAATTCCGACATAGCGAAGAATAAGAAGAAATTCGTGATAAATCTTGGTAAGAGTAAGAAGGTAAAAACATACAAAATTAAGGTGCGAACCAGTACCACTGGCACAATGGGACTAATAACAAGTCCATATAGTAAAATTTACACAGTGAAGCTATAATAAAATAATATACTTGAATAATTTGTACTTGTACAAGATGAAACCACAGGGAGGAAATGTTATGAAAACCGGACTTGTATTAGAAGGCGGTGCCATGAGAGGCATGTATTCAGCCGGAGTCATGGATAACATGTTTAATAAAAACATATCATTTGATGGAATAATAGGAGTTTCAGCCGGAGCCGTATTTGGAGTTAATTATATATCGAGGCAGCCGGGCAGGGTAATACGCTACAATAAAAAATATAATATGGATAAAAACTATATGGGAATAGGCAACCTCATAAAAAGCGGCAATATAGTTAACACAGAATATGCATATTATAAAGTGCCAAAGGAACTGGATGTATTTGATAATGATACATTTATGAAGTCAGGAATATCTTTTTATGCAGTTATAACAAATATTGAAAATGGTAAGCCGGAATATGTAAAGATAACAGATCCAATCTCACAGATGGAAACATTAAGGGCCTCTGCATCCATGCCATTTGTATCAAAGCCGGTTGAACTTGATGGTGGCCTGTATCTTGATGGAGCTGTAACCGATAGTATTCCTTATGAAAAATTTCTTGAAATGGGATATGACAGACTTGTGGTAATTCTTACAAAGGACATAGATTATGTGAAAAAACCAATACCGCCACTTCTTTGTGACCTGTACTATAAGAAAAAATATCCTCTCTTCAACAGGAAAGTTAAAGAGAGACATATAATGTATAATGAAACTATTAAAAGATTAAAGCTTGCCGAAGGAGCCGGGGAAATATTTGTTATAAGGCCATCAAAGCATATTGATATTAAAAAATTAGAATCTGATCCACAAAAACTTCAAAGTCTTTATGACCTTGGTATAAAGGACTGTAACGAAGTTTTTGATGAATTACTTGAATATCTTAAAGCATAATGTTCTTAAAGCGTAATGCTCTTAAAGCTTAACAATTTTAAAGCTTAGCACTCTTAATGCTTAACGCTTTCCGGCTTTAGTGAGATGGCGTTTGCTCTTTTGGGTAACAAGCAGTTCCTTCCATGCCTTAGGATGGAAGAGAATTAACAGTGGGAAAAGTTCAAGTCTTCCTGCCAACATATCAAGTATAAGTATTATTTTTGAAAAAGGATTAAATCCTGCAAAATTACCGCAAGGACCAACTTCTTCAAGGCCGGGACCGATATTATTAATTGTGGCAGCCACAGCTGTAAAACATGTAATAAGATCTTTTCCTTCAAAGGAAAGGAAAAAGAGTGAAAGGCAAAATATTATTACAAATGATATGAAATAAACATTTACGGAACGTACTACTTCATGTTCAACAGGCTTTCCATCAATCTTAATCTTAAGAATACTCTTTGGATGCATGAAGGTGTACAGTTCCTTTTTTACTGTCTTAAGCATAAGTACTATTCTTGATACCTTAATTCCACCACCCGTACTTCCGGCACATGCACCTATAAACATCAGGAGCACCAGAATAAATCTGGAGGTTTCCGGCCACAGGTTAAAGTCTGTAGTTGAAAAACCTGTAGTTGTAATAATAGATGCAACCTGGAAGGATGAGTGTCTAAGTGTTTCCTCGATTCCGCTAAATAAACTGAAGGTATTGAAGAATATAATAGCAATGGCAGCTGCTATTATGATGAAGTAACACTTAACCTCCTCCATGGAAACAGCCTTTTTAATCTGTCTCATAAATATGAAATAATAGGCATTGAAGTTAACACCAAATAAAATCATAAATATTGTTACCACCCATTGGATAAAAGGTGAATAACCTGCAAGACTGTCTGCCTTTATACCAAAACCACCGGTACCAGCTGTACCAAATGAAGTAGAAAGGGCATCAAATACTGGCATTTTTCCACATAAAAGCAATACAAATTCTACAAATGTCATGAAAATATATATCATGTAAAGAAGTCTTGCTGTATGTTTTAACTTAGGAACAAGTTTTCCGACTGATGGGCCGGGACTTTCTGCTTTCATAAGGTTAAAATTTGAGGCACCACTCAAAGGAATAATAGCAAGAAGGAATACAAGTACTCCCATACCACCAATCCAGTGAGTGAAGCTTCTCCATAAAAGTGAACAATGGGAGAGTTTTTCAACATCTGTAAGTATGCTGGCTCCTGTAGTGGTAAATCCTGAAACTGTTTCAAAGAGAGCATCCACAAAATGAGGAATTTCACCTGTCAGAACAAATGGTATGGCTCCAAATATACTAAGGAATATCCAACAAAGGGCAGTGGCAGCACAACCCTCCTTAAGATAAATTGTTGTCTCCGCTGGCTTTTTATAGGTAGCCACAAAACCAATAAGGCCGCATACTACAAGGGTAATAAAGAATGCAAAGCCCTCAGGCTCTTTGTATATTAATGCTGTAAGACATGGAAGAAGCATAAGAGCAGCTTCCATTTTTAAAACCTGTCCAATTATATGTCTTATATATGAAGTATTCATGGTCAGATCCTTTCTTAAATTAATAATTCAACTTAGTACTTCACTTATTTCAATATATCGTTAATGTCATTGAAACCCCGGTGGGTAGTAACAAGGACTACGGAATCCCCATCCATAAAGCAGTCCTGACCACTTGGGATAAATACCCTGCCATTACGGTTAATAACGCATATAAGAAGATTATTTTTAAGCTTAAGATCTATAAGAGGAATATTGGTTACCGCAGGAGCCTCTTTTATCTTAAATTCAATTGCTTCAACTCTCTGGTTGAACAGGTGTGAAAGAGTTTCAATACCACTGTTCATGGAGTTTTTCATGGCACGAACATAAGCAATGATAGCTTCTGAGGTTAAAAATCTTGGATAAACTACGCTTCCAAGGTCAAGTCCTGCAATAACATTGGTAAAGTTGATACGATTTATCTTGGTTACAGCCTTGGCGTTTGATACTTTGCTGGCATAAAGGGTCAGCATAATATTTTCTTCATCGATTCCTGTGAGTGGAACAAATGAATCGCAGTTATGTATACCTTCCTCTTTTAAGAGATCTTCATCGGTTCCGTCACCATTAATTATAATTGCTTTAGGGAGAAGTATGCTTAATTCTTCGCAGCGTTCCCTGTCCTGTTCAATAATCTTAACATCAAAGCCTATATTAAGAAGCTGTTTTGCAAGATAGTAAGCAACCTTACCACCTCCAATTATAAGAGTATTCTTAATTGGCGTGCTCTTAAAATTCATTTTCTTAAGAGTGGAAAGAATATCTCTTCTGGCAGCAACAACACTCATTATATCTCCTGACTTAAGGATAAAGCTTCCTGATGGAATAAATACTTCGCCATTACGTTCAACGGCAGATATAAGGAAATCTGTTGATATATTTTTTGAAATGTTCTGAATCTCCATATTATCAAGAAAGCTGTTTTCAGGAATTTTGATCTTAACCATCTCAACCTGTCCGTGAGCAAATGGAGTAACATCAAGTGCTGTAGGCAGGGAAAGAATTCGAGTGACCTCGTTGGCAGCCTCAAGCTCCGGATTAATAATTCGTGCAAGTCCAAGTCTGTTTTTAAGATAATTGGCTTCAATACTGTAGTCAGGAGTTCTTACTCTGGCTATTGCAGAGCATTTGCCACTTCGGCTGGCTACGGTGCAACATAAAAGATTGAGTTCATCAGAATCTGTAACAGCAATAATCAAATCAGCACTTTCTATACCTGCTTCACGCTGGACACTGTAGCTTGCACCATTACCACAAACGGTCATTACATCATAATTATTGGAAAGTGTCTGAAGCTTTGTGGAATTCTTGTCAATAACGGTGATGTAATGCCCCTCCTTTGAAAGCTGGTCAATAAGGGTGATACCAACCTTTCCACATCCTGCAATTATAATATTAAGGCCCCTGTTTTCATGGGGAATAATAGTTCTCATAGTATTCTCCTCTTGATTAAAAACTTTTAATTAAGCAAAACGCTTACTATTATAAATAGTTTCCTGATAGTTTAAAAGCAATTTAATTACCAATATATAATAACTCAAAATGGAAAAAAAATCATCTTTTTTATTTTTTTCTTGACATGGGTGTCAGACCCAGCTTTATTATTTCGTCTGGATGTTATTATCTTAGGGTAGTAACCATAATTAAAATAAAAAATAAAGTTAATTAAGGAGATTTTTATCATGAAAGAAACAGTAACAAATATTATAGCAGAGTACCTTGGAAAAGATGCATCAGAGATTTCAACAACAGATACATTTAAGGAGATCGGACTTGATTCACTCGATATCATGGAGCTTGTTATGCAGATTGAAGACGAAGTAGACTGCAAGATCGAATTATCTCAGGATATGGATAATATCGAGAAGCTTTGCGAGTATATCGAAAACAACAAATAATGAAAATAAAAGGTAATGAATACAACAGACTGACGGGGGATCATTATGATAAGTAGTCCTTTATGTGAGTTACTGGGTATTAAATATCCGGTAATTCAGGGTGGAATGGCATGGATAGCCAATGCTCATCTTGCAGCTTCTGTTTCAAATGCCGGGGGTCTTGGCCTTATTGCAGCCATGAACTCAAATGGTGAGCAGTTAAGAGAACAGATTAAAAAGGCTAAAGAAATGACTGATAAGATATTTGGTGTTAACCTTATGCTTATGAGTCCATTTATTGAAGAAGCTGTAGAGGTTGTATGCGAGGAAGGAATTAAGGTCGTTACAACAGGAGCTGGTAATCCATCACAGTATATGGATAAGTTAAAGGCGGCAGGAGTTAAGGTTATTCCTGTTGTTCCTTCTGTTTCTCTTGCAAAGAGAATGGAAAGCCTGGGTGCCACAGCTGTTATTGCAGAGGGTGGAGAATCCGGCGGACATGTTGGAGAGACAACAACAATGGCACTTGTTCCTCAGGTTGCCGATGCAGTAAGCATTCCTGTTATTGCAGCAGGTGGAATTGCAGACGGAAGAGGAATGGCAGCAGCATTTATGCTTGGTGCCTGTGGTGTTCAGATGGGAACTGCATTTCTTGTTGCAGATGAATGTGATGTTCATGAGAACTACAAGAATAAGGTTCTTAAGGCGAGAGATATTGACACTGTTGTAACAGGAAAGAGTCTTGGACATCCTGTACGTTCACTTAAAAACCAGATGACAAGAGAGTTTGTAAAGCTTGAAAGACAGTCAGATTCAACAGGTGATCAGCTGGAGGCAATGGGCGCTGGAGCACTTAGACGTGCAGCAATGGAAGGTGACGTTACAACAGGATCAGTAATGTGTGGACAGATTGCCGGTATGATTAAAGAGACAAAAAGCTGCAAACAGATTATAACTGATATATGTGATGCAGCAGAGTCAATAATGATAGGAGCAGGAAAATGGGTAAAATAGCTTTTTTATTTGCCGGACAGGGAGCACAGTATCCCGGAATGGGCAAAGATTTGTACGAGAAAATCAAAGAAGTTAAAGACCTGTATGATATGGCTGATTCTATAAGACCAGGTACAACAGGTCAGTGTTTTGAGGCTGATGAGGAAGTTCTCAGGCAGACAGAAAATACACAGCCTTGTTTATGTCTTACAGACCTGGCTTGTGCCAGGGCACTTAATTCCCGTGGAATATTTGCTGATGAGGTTGCAGGTTTTTCTCTTGGTGAGATAGCAGCGGTAGCATACAGTAAGGCACTTAGTGATGAGGATGCATTTAAACTTGTATGCAAAAGAGCAGATGCTATGGCCGAGTGTAACAAGAAGTATCCGGGAACAATGGTAGCTGTTTTGAGAGCAGATAATGAAAAGCTTAATGAGTTATGTGACGAATGCAGGGTATACCCTGTTAATTATAACTGTCCGGGACAGGTATCTGTTGCAGGAAAGATACATAGAATTGAAAAATTCAAGGAAAGACTGGATAAAGAAGGAATCAGATGTGTCCAGCTTGCTGTAAGTGGTTCTTTCCATACTCCATATATGAAGGATGCATCAGATGTTCTTGCTGATACCATGAAACATATGGAGCTTAACAAAACAAAAGTACCTGTATACTCAAATTACACATCAAAGAGATATGATGTAAGCGATTATGAACCTTCAGAGCTTATCAGCAGACAGGTTTCAAACAGTGTTAAATGGGAAAAGATTCTTAGAAGAATGTATGATAATGGATGTACTACATTTGTTGAATGCGGACCTGGAAAAACACTTTCAGGATTTGTAAAGAAGACACTGCGTGATAAGTCTGATGTAGAAATATACAATGTCAGTGATATGGAATCACTTGATACAGTATGTGATGCAATATTAGTTAATGCTTAAGAGTCCATTATGAAAGGAAAGCTATATGTTTACTGATAAAACAGCTATTGTAACAGGTGGTTCAAGAGGTATTGGGGCAGCCTGTGCAATTAAACTTGCAAAGGAAGGCGCAGATATTGCAATATTTGCAACAAGTGAAAGCGCAAAAGCAAAAGAGACAATTGATACTATCACAAAGCTTGGAAGAAAAGCAAAGCTCTATGTATGTGATGTAAGTAATATGGAAACAGTCACAAACTGTGTAAATGAAGTTGTTAAGGATTTTTCACATATTGATATCCTTATAAACTGTGCTGGTGTAACAAGAGACAAGCTTCTTCTTCAGATGAGTGGCGATGATATAGATGCCGTTATAGATACTAACCTCAAGGGTTGTATGTATGTTACAAAGGCATGTGTCAGACCATTTATGAGACAGAAGAGCGGAAAAATTGTTAACATCGCATCTGTTGTAGGTCTTATGGGCAATGCAGGACAGACAAATTATGCAGCATCAAAAGCAGGTGTAATTGGATTTACCAAGTCAGTTGCTAAGGAGTATGCCGCTAAAAATATTACCTGTAATGCAATTGCACCAGGATTTATATGTACAGATATGACAGCTGCCCTTAATGATGACCAGGTTGCTGCAATTAAGGAAGGTATTCCTGCAAAGAGGTTTGGTGAGGCTGGGGAAGTGGCTTCGCTTGCAGCATTTTTAGTAAGTGATGCAGCATCTTATATAACTGGTGAGGTTATTAAGGTTGACGGTGGAATGTACATATAATAAGTACATAGCAATATAGAAAATAATGATACAATTTCAGAGAGGATATGAGATGGATACAAGAGTAGTTATTACAGGGATGGGAGTTGTATCTCCAGTAGGAAATGATGTCAATTCATTTTGGAACAGCCTTAAGACAGGTGTTTGTGGAATAGATACAATACAGAGATTTGATGCGTCTGATCTTGCTGTTAACCTTGATGGAGAGGTTAAGGATTTCAATGCTAAGGATTACTATGATTCAGTAGCGGAGATAAGAAGATCTGATTTATTTATGCAGTATGCCATGGCAGCAGCCTGCCAGGCAGTAGATGACAGTAAGATTCTTGAATCTGATATAGACAAAACAAGATTTGGTGTATATGTTGGTTCAGGTATTGGTGGAATCAACACATTCTGCACAGAAGATGGAAAATTAAGAGATAAGGGTCCTGAAAGGGTATCACCATTCTTTATTCCAATGCTTATTGGAAATATGGCAGCAGGAGCAGTTGCCATCAGATTTGGAGCAATGGGTCCAAGCCTTCCAATAGTTACAGCATGTGCAACATCAAGTAATACAATAGGTGAAGCTTACAGAGCAATTAAGCATGGCTATGCAGATGCAATTATTGCAGGTGGTGCTGAAGCAACAATTAATAAGCTTGCAATGGCAGGATTTATTAACTGTAAAGCACTTTCTCTTAGTGAAGATCCTAATGAAGGGTGCGTACCATTTGATAAGAGACGTGGCGGTTTTGTTATGGCTGAAGGAGCAGGTATGCTTATTCTTGAAAGCTATGAAAGCGCTGTTAAGAGAAATGCTAAAATATATGCAGAGGTTGTTGGATATGGTAACACATGTGATGCTTATCATGTAACAGCTCCACATCCAGACGGAATCGGTGCAATCAATTCAATTGATATGTGTAGAAAAGAAGCCGGAATTACTGGAAAAGAAAGCATATATATTAATGCTCATGGTACAGGAACACATCTTAATGATGTTATGGAGACAAAAGCTCTTAAGGCAGTATTTGGAGAGGATGCATACAATCTTCATGTCAGCTCAACCAAGTCAATGACAGGACATATGCTTGGTGCAGCAGGAGCAGTTGAACTTATAGCATCAACACTTGCAGTAAATGAAGGAATTATCCCACCAACAATCAATTATGTTGAAAAGGATGAAGAATGTGACCTTGATTACACTGTAAATAAGGCTGTTAATACACAGGTTGATTATGCAATTTCATCATCTCTTGGATTTGGTGGACACAATGCATGTGTTGCAATTAAGAGAATCTGATAAAAGCTTTAACAGACTCATTTAAAAATATAGAAAACTGGTATATTGATATGAACAGGGAAGAAATAAAAAAAATATTACCTCACAGGGAGCCAATGCTCCTTGTAGATGAGGTTTATCTTAATGAAGATGGTTCTGCAACCGGATATTATAATGTAAGAGGGGATGAATTCTTTTTACAGGGTCATTTTCCAGGCAATCCGGTTGTGCCGGGAGTTATACAGTGCGAAATAATGGCACAGACATCATGTATACTGTTCCAGGACAAAATGAAGGACGGAACTCTTCCATTATATACAGGACTTGACAAAGTAAAGTTCAGG